>Ga0209573_1001396_pt1 | contig 37890 bp, 31 predicted proteins | sample TNRBio252014_DNA_FD_185870 | JGI IMG/M metagenome (GOLD analysis project Ga0209573, IMG submission 185870) | Wastewater treatment Type I Accumulibacter community from EBPR Bioreactor in Madison, WI, USA - TNR Reactor_6/25/2014_ DNA (SPAdes)... | ecosystem: Engineered > Bioreactor > EBPR >...
AACCACCGGAGGAGCTACCTCAGAAACCACAACCACCGGAGGAGCTACCTCAGAAACCACAACCACCGGAGGAGCTACCTCAGAAACCACAACCACCGGAGGAGCTACCTCAGAAACCACAACCACCTTACGAGAAAGGTATTGCGGAAGCTGGCAGACAAATCCATGAGCATGCAAAAAATAAAATTAAAGAAGAAAATAAAATTAAAAATGAGTATGAATTAGCTAAAAAAAACCACAACAAGGCAACAGAAGAATTAGAATCCAAGGCAAAAAAATTAATTGATCTAAAGGACTCTCTCAAAGAAACTACAAACAAAGCTAAGGGATTAGCACATAGCGCCCAAAGTCATGTAGATCATCTGGAAGCAATGAATGAGTCAGCAAAAGCAACTGATTTGAATACAACAATAGCTAAACAAGAAATTATTGTAGAAAAAGCTAAGAAAATTTCTAATGTAGCAGATGATAATCTCTCTAGAACAAGTAAGAAGCTTGATGATGTTGGGTCAATAAGCAATATCAAGATAACTGGTAAATTAGGGAAGATTGTTGGGGTGGGTGGGAAAGGTGTAGGTGTGGTTTCTGATATCATAGAAACTTATGATGGCATTCAGAAGATTAGAAAAGATGGAGAAGAAGGCAATTATAGAGATGTGGTTATAGATGGAGGTAAGACAATTGGTGGTCTTGTAGGTGGGGCAGCTGGCGCAGCGACCGGAGCGGCAGCGGGTACTTTAATATGCCCGGTTATCGGCACTGCCGCTGGAGCAGTAATTGGTGCTTTCGTTGGAGCATGGGGTTTCAGCATATTAGGAAGAGAGATAGGCGCTGCTGCCGGTGATGCCATTGCAGATAGCCAAGGATATGAGAACAAATCTGGTGAAAACCCTGAAACATGGAATGACAGTTTAAAAAAACTGTTCTAGATTCTTTGAGAAGAAATGGAATCAATAGGCTAAAATTTTATGAAAAAATTACATTAGAAAATTCACTTAGAATGGATGAAGTAAAAGAATCTTGGAAAAAGCGCCAAACTGGTATCAAAGCCCCTTATTTTTCCTTATATAAGTTAGTTGTCTGGGATAGCCAGCTTAATCAGCAGCTAAGCAATTTTTATCGCAGTAACCAAACTTGGGCTTTGCTAGAGAATTACTTCAGCAACTCCGAGTACCAACTGCACGACCTCTTCCCCGCCGCCTCCCTCGCCTTTAGCGCAATTGCTCCGCCCGACTGGCGCGACTTCCTACTTGAACTGATCGAAACCGACGAACAACAAATTACCGCATTGATTGAAGCCTTGGGCTGGTTACCACTCGACAACAGCAAAGACCATCTCCTGCAACTTCTCGAAGCCGACAACCCACTCCACCAACGCATCGCCATCGCTGCTTGCACCCTGCACCGCTCCGATGTTGGCGACTACCTGACTAACGCTCTGCAAAGCGACGACCCCGAACTGCGCACCTGCGCCCTCAAAGCCGCCGGAGAACTGGGCCGCTTCGACCTACTTCCCGCTCTATGCGAACACCTCACCGCAGAGTCAGCCGACTGGCGCTTCTGGGCTGCATGGTCGGCTGCCCGGATGGGAGAGCGCCAAAAAACACCAGAAATTCTCCAAACCTTTACCCTCACCGATAACCCCTTCCGCCACCACGCCCTAACCCTCCTCCCGCGCATCCTCACCTCAACTCAGCGGCAACACTGGCTGGAAACTATCAAGCAAAAAGCCGTCCATCCACGTGACGCTATCACCAGTATCGGCGCGGCGGGTGATCCCGACCAAATACCCTGGCTGATCGCCCAAATGGATCAACCCGAACTAGCGCGGGCGGCGGGGGAAGCCTTCACCCTCATCACTGGTCTCGACCTCCCTGAACATCACTTGGCCCAGCCGCCAGAACCCAACACCAACTCCAAAGACCCCATGCGCGGCCTACCCTGGCCCAACCCGAAAGCGATTACTGAGTGGTGGCAAAATAACGCAAACCACTTCCAGCGCGAAACCCGCTACCTCCTCGGCCACCCGATTACCCCCGATCACTGCCTGCAGGTTCTAGTCAACGGCTATCAGCGTCAGCGGGCCGCCGCCGCCCTGGAGCTGGCGCTCATCCAGACCGGAATGCCACTGTTCGCCGTCCACGCCCCCGCCGCTGAACAACAAGAACTACTCAACGTCCGCGACACCCTGCAAACCTGCGTCGAAAGCGCCGCCTGCCTATGGCAGCAGCGGGACTGCACTGTCCACGCTCCTATGACCACTCTCCCGGAGTTGACTGAAATCGACAGTCAGATCGAGCAGCAGCTCACCCTGCTGCGCGAAGCGGGCGACCTCGGTTGGCAATGCTGCTGGGAAAGTCTCAACGCCAACCGACAGCCGGGTTCCGTATTCACGGCTGCTGCAACTGCCGTTAGTCATCCCAACGATGCACCATTCGAGTGTCTGACCGATTACGTTAACACCAACCCAGATGCTGCCCGCGAACTCATCGCCGCCCTCGGCTGGGTCTCTCCTGACCACCTGCGCGGGCGCGTCCAAAATCTGCTAACAGCCGCTTCTCCTGTGCTGCGCTACATCGGCATCACTGTTTGCGGTCTTCATCAAGTCGATCCCGGCCACCATCTGGAGGCAATACTCAAAGATACCGACTTGCGCCTACGCGCCCGCGCCTTGCGAGTGGTCGGTGAATTACGACTGCAACACCATTTACCGGTCTTACAACAACATCTGCATCATCCCAATGAAACGTGGCGGTTCTGGGCGGCGTGGTCGGCCGGACTACTGGGCGATAGCAACGGCTTGGAAGAATTACAAAGTCTCATCGAGTACAACACATACAACACAGAACCGGCTGCCCAACAACAGGCAATGGCTTTACTGGTCCATTCCATGGAACTGGAACCGGCCCGAATATGGATTCGTCAACTGCTGGTGGATGAGCAACTGACCCCATTGGTGATTTATGGCCTGGGAGTCTTGGGTGAGATCACCGCTGTTCCCTGGTTGATGCACCGCATGAGAGAACCAGACGAACACGCCGACCTGGCCGGAGTAGCGTTTGGCCTGATTACCGGGGTTGATCTGGTCAAGGAGAATCTCGTATCCACCGCCCGCTCGTCAGGCAATGAGAGTCAGCCTGAGCACCTATCTTTACCCCATCCTGATGCCGATGCAGTGGAGCGCTGGTGGAATCAACAGCGCCACCGTTTTAAACAAGGGCGCTGTTATTTGATGGGTTTTCCAATTAGCCAAGACGTATGCTGGCAGGTGCTGGTTCACGGTTGGCAAGGCCAGCGTGCGGTTGCTGCAAGCTATCTCGCGCTGGCGGAAGTGGAAACCGCACTTTTTCCTGTTGAAGCACCCGCCTTCCGCCAGTGGGAATGGCTTAGCGCGCCTAATATCGTGATTCAGACCGATGACGACGCAAACAGTACCCAGCCCCAACAGGTCAGGAGACAGGCAGGCGCAAAAAGCAGTCTGGGATCACTCATTGACCCTATTTTAGATACCCCGGTACCCTCAGAACTGCCGCAGGAACAGGATTATTCCCATGCAGCCGCTCGCAGCGCACTCGCCGAGATGACCCAACCGCTCAGCCGAGGTTGTTTATTTCGCCGCAAAGCATTATCGGTGGCCACTGCGGGTAAGCCTAATCAAGACTTGTTACACGAAGATGAGCCGACCATCGCTCCACCGGATCCAACTACCGCAGCAATTCTAAACGCGCGAAACCTCCTCGCAGGCTGCCAAACTTCGTCCGATGACGAGGTGCGATCAAGGGCACCAAGCGAAATAACGAGTCAATTTAGGTCCGTAATGATTCTATCGCCAATGGATGGTGAGCAGTACATTGAAATAATTGCCGATCTCTGGCGTAAACGTCATATCTTGGCTGCGTCTCGCTATTCTCTATTCAGCGAAATCTGCGAAACGGATCGCTATATCCGACCTTATCTTGATTATCTGCCAGAGGTTGAGGATGGCCTTTGGCGAAAAGTAGAGTATCTGCTGGCCGGAAATACCAAAGCCGGGCATCTCTTTGCAGCATCATTTATCGCCTTGCAGGATGAGCGAATTTTCAGGCTACGCAAGGTTGTTAATACCACGCTTGCCAAAACCAGGATCGAGAGCGGTTTCTTGTCGGTATTTAGCTGGCTACCGCCTACTTTGGCAAAGCAAAAAATCCAATTGCTCCTCAACTCAAAATTCGTGCGCTGGCGGCGTTTGGGTATCCTGGCAGCGATGATCAACCCCATCGATTGCGCCAACTTTCTGGAAAAATTGGCTCATGATCCTGACAGTCATATCTGTTCACTCGCGCTAAAAGCAATTGGCAAATTAGGCTACAGCGATCTAAAACCGCTTTTGCTCGAATATTTGAACTCAACTGATCGAGAGCAGCAGTTTTGGGCAGCATGGTCTGCAGTCTTACTGGCAGATCGCCAAGATGCCCTGGAAACCCTGAAGAGTTTTGTTTTGGCCCCAGCGCCACAACAGCAGAAAGCTCTAGCGCTGGTTCTTCGCGTCGCTGCGCATCCTCATCTTGAGCATTGGCTAAGGGTTGTGGTGCACCATAATCCTCACCTGTACTCCACAATTATCAATACCGGCGTCTGTAACCGTATATCCTGGATTCCTTGGTTGATCAAATTGATGCAGAATCCGAAACATGCCAGCTACGCGGGCGAAACGTTCACGCTCTTTACCGGAGTGGACCTGATTGAGGCAGGACTATCGCGTCCAAAAGTACCAAATTCGAAAGATAAACAATTACTTGACGCTGTGGAACCTGCTCAAATGCTGTTACCCGACGCTCGCCTGGTTCACGATTGGTGGTTAGCTCATCAAAACCAGTATCGACAAGATACCCGCTATTTTTTTGGCCGTGAGATCAGCCTTGATAACTGTGTGCGGATACTAAACGCTGGTCGTCAATATCAACGCGCGATGGCGGCTTTGGAACTCAGTCTTTTGAAAGCCGAATTTCCGTTACTGGAAACGCAAGCCGCAAGCCACCAACAACAAGTGTGGATTGAACAGTTCAGATAGTCTGTGACTACTTCCAATGAAAGCGATCTTATTGGCACCAACACACAGGAAATTTTGAGGCAGCCCCCTATTGATCCGTACTCTGCTGTTAATCCTCTTTTTGATAAGCGGCTACTTTTTGCTCCGCCGCTGGCGACGTTCGCCCCGGGACCAGCGCTGGCTACGCCTGCTGGCCAGGTTCAGTCGAAGCTTATGGGCTGGAGTGCCTGCAACCACGGTCACCCCCGACTCTATGAGTCGGGAGGAAGCCTATGCTGTCCTTGGTTTACCAGCAGGCGCAACCCGGGATGAAATCCAACTAGCCTATCGCCGCCTGATCCAGCGCGTGCATCCTGATCAAGGCGGTAGCGCGGATCTGGCGGCTCGTTTGAACCGAGCGCGTGATGTGTTGCTAGGCTAGTTTGTTTACCGAGTAGAAGAAGATGGTATAAAGAGGCAGGTACGTCTAGCTTAGCCCATGACGCTCCGCCAGAGCTTGCCGTTTTTCATAGCACTCGCGCGCTGCGACAACATCATCCAGAAACCAGCCTAACTCGCTCAGCAACATCGCCTGCGGCCCATCGACCAGGGCTTTGGTCGGTGCTGGGTGAAAATCGACCAACACCAGGTTCGCTCCTGCCACGACGCCTTGAGCTGTGGCGTGCATCAAGTCATAAACGCCATCCGGTGCCCGTTCCCGCGAGCCGACCGAGTGCGACGGGTCGATACAAACCGGCATTCGGGTCAATCGCTTGAGGACTGGTACATGGCTGAAATCCACCAGATTACGGTGTGGATCGCCCATATTGGTCTTCACCCCGCGCAGACAGAACACCACTTTGGAATTGCCTTCACTGGCCAAATATTCCGCAGCGTTCAACGATTCGTTCAGCGTGATGCCAAATCCCCTTTTTAATAACACCGGAAATTCCTGTTGACGACCAACTGCTTTCAATAGCTCAAAATTCTGCGTATTGCGGGTGCCGATTTGCAGCATTACTCCGGTGGGCCGACCGGTCTGTTCCAGACATTCGTGAATTTCTTCAACATGGCTTTCATGGGTCACCTCCATGGCGATAACCCTGATCCCGTAGCGGCCTGCCAATTCAAATACATAAGGTAGACAGGTTTTGCCATGACCTTGAAATGAATAAGGATTGGTGCGCGGCTTGTAAGCGCCCATCCGGGTACAGACCTGGCCATGCTCACGCAAAGCCTTAAGCATCAATTCCACATGTTCGGGGGTATCGACCGCGCATAAACCGGCCAGTACATTCAAATTATCCTGGCTAAACACCACGCCGTTGTAATCGAAGCCGCTGATGCGCTGCCCGTCTCGATGGCGTCCGAGAATGCGGTATTCTTCCGAGATGCGCACCACGCGCTCCACACCCGGTAAAGCGCTGATCTCTTCAACAGAGAGCGTTTTGGTGTCACCGATCAGGTAAATCTCGGTTAACGCCTGTTGCGCCCCTTCAACCTTGTGGATGCGGGTGCTGATCCCTGGTAAGCGCGATAAATAGGCAAGCGCGTGCTGGTACTCTTGGGAATGATCGGTAATATTGGAATCCAAAATGACAATCATGGCCTTACTCGTTCCCGGACGTGAAAGTGAAAGCGACGCACAGTTGACCGTTGCGCCGGTTTTTCAAAGGAGCGCCATACTATCATTCTCTGTGCGGGAAACCAGCCTGCCAAAGGCAGGCTGCAGTTTATGAGCAAGCTTTTCGCGCCTGGTCTACGCGCCGAACTCGCCGCATTTCTGCGCATCGGTGGCCCCCTCATTGCAGCGCAGATGGCGCAGATGGCGATGGGCTTTTTCGATACGCTGATGGTAGGCCAGGTGGGGCCGGTCGAATTAGCAGCCGTCGCTATCGGCACGGGTTTGTGGCATACCCTGTTCTTATTTGCCCTGGGCATCCTCATGGCGCTTAGCCCATCAGTCGCCCATTTACAGGGCGCAGGTCACATCGACCGCATTGCGCCCCTGGTCCATCAAGCGCTCTGGCTCGCGCTCTGGTTAGGGATAGGGTGTTTCATGGCTTTACGCCATTTGCAGCCATTGCTGAGCGGCTTGGGGGTTGAACCGGCCATCATCCCCATCGCAGGCGACTATCTGCGCGCGCTGTCATGGGGCATGTTTCCAGTATTCTTGTTTATGGCGCTGCGCCTATTCAGCGAAGGGATTGCCAGAACCCGTCCTATCCTGCTGGTGAGCGTGCTGGCGCTGGTTGTCAATATCGTTGCCAATTACGCGCTGATTTTCGGCCATTGGGGCTTTCCGGCCTGGGGTGCGTTGGGTTGCGGTGCCGCGACGGCTATCGGGATGTGGGCCGGGCTGGCTGCGATGTTGGGCATCTTATGGGTTGATGATCGGTATCGACTTTACGCCCTGTTTCAGCGTTGGTATTGGCCGAACTGGCGCGAGGTACGGCCCTTGCTGCTCTTGGGATTGCCGATTGGCATCGGTTTATTCCTGGAAACCGGCGTTTTTGCTGCAGTGGCTTTGTTGCTGGGGACGATTGGCGCTACCGCCGCCGCTGCTCATCAGGTCGCTCTAAACGTTGCCGCCATGACCTTTATGGTGCCTTTAGGCTTGAGCATGGCGACTACGGTGCGGGTCAGCCAGGCTCTAGGCCGTAACGACCCCCGCGCCGCGCGTTTCAGCGGTTTGACCGGCATCGGCCTATGCGGTTTTTTTATGGCGCTGATGGCGGTCGTGATCGCCTTGGCCCGCCACGAGATTGCCGGTTGGTATACGCGCGATGCGGCGGTAGTCGCCCTGGCGGCGAGCCTGCTGCAATTGGCGGCGTTATTTCAGATATCCGATGGCTTGCAAGTCGGCGCTTTAGGCGCGCTGCGCGGCTTGAAGGATACCCGCTTGCCCATGCTGATCATCGTCATTGCTTATTGGGTGCTGGCTTTTCCTCTGGGCTGGCTGCTTGGAATCCGCTGGCAGTTAGGGCCGGTAGGACCCTGGATCGGCTTGATCGTGGGTTTATCTTCAGCAGCACTACTCTTGAATCTACGGTTTTGGCGGCTTAGCGCCCGTCTGGAACGATATGCTCTAAGCCAGCCAAATACGGTTTGAGCGCTTCGGGAACCCGAATTCGACCGCGTTCATCCTGATAATTTTCCATCACCGCGACTAATGTACGCCCCACTGCCAGTCCGGAACCATTCAGGGTGTGGGCCAATTCCGGTTTGCCCGTAGCCGGATTGCGCCAGCGCGCTTGTAAGCGGCGCGCCTGAAAATCTCCGAAGTTGCTACACGAAGAAATTTCCCGGTATTTCTGCTGACCGGGCAACCAGACTTCAAGATCATAGGTTTTTGCCGAGGAAAACCCCAAGTCGCCCGCACACAGCGCGACCACCCGATAAGGCAATTCAAGCCGTTGCAAAACTTTTTCTGCATGGCTGGTCAGTTCCTCCAGCGCTGCATCAGAGTCTGCTGGCCGCACGATTTGCACCAGCTCTACCTTTTCGAATTGATGTTGGCGAATCATCCCACGGACATCCTTGCCATAAGAGCCTGCTTCACTACGAAAGCACGGCGTGTGCGCCACATACCGCAGCGGCAACCGTTCGTTTTCGATAATGGCGTTGCGCACCAGGTTAGTGACTGGTACCTCGGCGGTGGGAATCAGGTAGTAATTCGCCTCTGCGCCGACCTTGAATAGATCGGCCTCGAATTTGGGCAGTTGACCGGTGCCGCGTAGGCTATCAGCGTTCACCATATAGGGTACGTAGACTTCGCGGTAACCGTGTTCCTGAGTATGCAAATCAAGCATGAATTGCGTCAAGGCACGGTGCAAACGCGCGAGTTGCCCTTGGATCACCACGAAACGGGCACCGGTCAGCTGAGCAGCCAATTCAAAATCCAAACCGCCTTCCGCCCCCAGATCGACGTGATCGCGGGCGATAAACTCAAGCCGCTGGGGTTGGCCCCAACGACGAATTTCAGCGTTGTCGGCCTCGCTGACGCCATCGGGAACGCTGGTATGCGGCAAGTTTGGAATACCTAGCTGTAGCATGCTGAGCTGGGCTTGCACGATTTCCAGGGCGCTTTCAGCTTGCTTAAGTTTGTCACCCAAAGAAGCGACTTCATCAAGCAGGGGTTGAACTGCCTGACCGGCAGCTTTGGCTTGCCCGATGGCTTTAGAGCGAGTGTTGCGGGTGTTTTGCAGCTCTTGCGCGCGAATCTGTAAGGCTTTCCGCTGCCCTTCCAGGTCACTGATTAATCCAGTATCTAACCGGTAACCACGCCGGGCCAGTACGGTGGCGGTCTGTTCTAATTCGCCTCGCAGCAATTTCGGGTCCAACATGGGGGATCTTCTCGGTCTGGTGGCAATGTGGCAGGTGGCGGATTATAGCGGATAGCAAGGGTTCGGCTAGAAGATGATGATATAAATAGGTTTGAATAATCAGGCGACCCGCAGGCCGCCTGATTTAAAGCAACCGAGCTAAATTAATTAGATCTCACGTGTCCAGATGGAGGCCATCGCCGGGCCGGTGCCGACGCACAGCGACGCGCCGCCAGTGGTCTTGCCCTGCCGCTCCAGTTCGTAATACAGGCTGACAATGATCCGCAGCCCCGTCGAACCCACCGGATGGCCCAGCGCGATCCCGGAACCATTGAAGTTACAATTATCAGTGGTCAGGCTCATTCCGTGATCTTCCTTCAGCATCCGGCCAACACCCAACCACTGCGCAGCAAACGCCTCATTGACTTCCCAATAGTCGATGTCTGCGAACTTCATATTCCCTTGCTGTAATGCCTTGGGAATCGCAATTGCCGGGCCAAGGCCCATGATGACAGGATCGATACCCGCGTTGCAGATGCTCACCAGTTTCATCAACGGCTTGATACCCATGGCCTTGGCCTTGTCCAGAGACATGACCACCACCGCACTGGCACCGTCGTTAATGCTGGAGGCATTAGCAGCAGTCACCACCCCGTCTTTCTTGAACGGCGTCGGCAACTTGGCCATCTTGTCCAGGCTGGCGTCAGGAATGAAGTTTTCGTCATTTTCAAAGAAGGTCGAGCCTTTCTTGGACTTCATTTCCACCGGGACGATTTCACGCTTGAAAACGCCATCCGCAGTCGATTTAGTGCAGCGGGTGTGGCTGATCAGCGCCAGTTCATCGCATTCCTGCCGGGTGATTCCGTACTTGACGGCGACATTTTCCGCCGTGATCGCCATGTGGCCGTTCGCCAGTTCGTCAAACAGGCCATCATGGATCATGCTGTCTTCGACTTTACCCTCTCCCATCCGATAGCCCATACGGCCCTTGGGCAGCATGTAGGGGGCGTTGGTCATACTCTCGACGCCGACGACCAGGCCAATTTCGGTCTGACCCAGCATGATATTGTGGCAGGCGATCTCCAGCGCGCGCATTCCGGAAGTGCAATTCTGGTTGACAGACACAGCGCTACTGCGATGCGGCAACCCAACGCGCATACTGACCTGACGGGCCGGCAATGAACCCTGCATTCCGGTATAAAGCTGCCCCATGCAAATTTCGTCAATCTGGTCGGCAGGCACTCCAGACCGTTCGATGGCGCCCTTGGCGGCCGTTATCGCCAGCTCACGCGCCGACACATCCTTCAGAGTGCCCATGAATTTGCCAATCGCCGTCCGGGCGCCGCTAACAATTACGACTTCTTTGAGTGCCATCAGTTACTCCTCAATCGATTTATGTGGTTTAGTTTGACTCGATCCGTCCCGGATCCTGTGACCGGAGTTCCTTATTAATGCTCCGCAGACCGTCCTGGCTAGCGTCGCATGGGCGTGTTTGCAAAGTAAAGCCTATCTTTAGGGTATGTCAATTATTCTTCCCGCATTTCAAGAGGGCTCGCGTTAATGGGGCGCTTACTCCAGCCTGGAATCGTGAGCGGAGCCTGTTAATAGATGATGGTATAATATGATGATGAATGAGATTGTCGCCAGTGGCTACCTTCGCGGGTTTATCAAATAAAACTGCATAGTGTTGAATCGTGATTTCCGGTATGTTGGAACGCTCCAGGTTCAAGCGGCGGAGTAACGCTGTGTTGCATCACGAATTTCAAGCGGATAAGGACCACTTGGCAAACCCGGCGACGCCATCCCTCATCGATAATGCACTATTTGCCGCCTTGGTCACTGAGCGTGCCGCTAAGCTGCTATGGCTCGCTCGCCTGCTGGCGGAACACAGTCCCCAACCGATCTCGCTCTCTCGTCCCCTGATTGCCGATTTACTGTCTCAGTCGCTGCAAACCGAAGAATTGCTGGATTCCTACGGGGCGCGCAATAACCACCATTGGCATCGTTTCCGGTCTCTGGTGGCTGCCATCAAGCTGTTTGCCGATGTGACTTATGAGCTATTGCATATTCACCATAGCCTACCGGCCTACCGGCTCTTAGCGATTGACCGCGATTTTCCCGGAGCCACCGCGCGTTGCCTTAAGATCACCCACAAAGTGTTGGTTCGAACGGCAAAGTGGCTACTGGCTCATGCGATCGATCTGGGATTTGCGATTCCCGCCATGGCCTGTTGGACGGAGAACTATATCGAGCGCCTGCCCCCTGGTCGCCTACCCCACGACCGCTCAGCCCGTAGAATCGAAAGCGCAGCGGAAACCGCCACCCATCTTGCGACGGCTTATCTTAATCTGGCGGCCAAAAGTGAGTTGCTGACCACCGTCGAGAAGGTCCAACCCAAAGATTACCCGACCTGTTTCCCCGACCCGATCAGCGAAGATAATCTTCGCTATTTAAAAGTGGGCTTTCACTGCCTGCAATCTCTTTACGACACCTATGTCTCGGAAACTGAAATCGAATCTCTGGACGATGATCTGCCGACTCTGCGCGGCCACATCAGCATCGTCTTTCGTCTATTGGAAATCGCAACCTACCTGGTTCATTACTACGAGCGGCATCTGAACCCGCACACCGCAGACTCGACGCTGCGGCGCAAACCGGTTATCGCCCCTAAGACGCTGTTGTCGATCCTGATGAGTTATGCCATCGCTTTTGCTGGGCAATACCTTTCGTATGGTCGCTGTCTTTGCCATACCATGCTCAAGCGTTATGCAGAAATCGGTCGGATTGAAGTGCCTGTTCCCTCCTATCGAGGGTTTCATGTTCGCCCCTCAACCCTGGTTGCCCGCATCGTGCAGCACTATGGAAGTGAGGTCAGCATGGAGTTGGATGGCCAGGCCTACGATGCCGGAACGCCAATGGACATTTTTCGAGCCAACGAGAAAATTAACGCGCATAAACGGCGTTGGTTGGTGGCAGAAATCGCCAGTCTGCCGCTGTCACAAAAGACGCTTAGTGAAGGCGAGGTCCGCGCGGCGCTGCTCGACATCATCGTCCGCCTGGCCGAGCAAAGTAAGCTGGTCGTTTACCAGCAACCCCTGCAACTCGCCGAGGAGTTCAGCCAGGACGGACTCCTGCTTGAAACCGTGGTCAAGGAAATCGCCAGGTTACAGGCTACCGGCCAGGTGGACACCAAAACGGAACTGACCATCGCCTTCGTCGGCGACAAGCGTGTCTTGAACGATCTCCAACTGCTGGCTCACTCTGGCTATGGCGAAGATTACTTCGGTAATAACATTGCCCTGCCGAAGGAACTCGCCTACCTACGCCGATAGCGCTCGGTGCAATGCCGACGCCCTAGTCTCTGTACGGCCCTATAACCGGATTCCTTCAAGCTAGCGATAGCGCCGCCGCTGGCTTTGGCGATCCAATTCTCGCAACCGTTCCAGCTTCTCGCCGATGCGCCCTTCCAACCCGTTGGCGGTTGGCCGGTAGTAGCAGGCTTTGCGCAGCGTTTCGGGAAAGTAGCATTCGCCTGCCGCGTAGGCGCTCGGCTCATCGTGAGGATAACGGTAGTCGGCACCCTGTCCCAGCTCACGGGCTAATGGCGTCGGTGCGTTACGCAAATGACTTGGCGTCTCCAAACTGCCATATTGCTCTACATCGTGCCGCGCGGCGGCGAAAGCGCTATAAACCGTGTTGCTCTTGGGGGCCACCGCTAGATAGACCACCGCCTGAGCGATAGCCAGTTCACCTTCTGGACTACCCATCCGTTCCTGCGCTTGCCAGGCGTTCAAGGCTAGTTGTAAAGCACGCGGGTCAGCGTTGCCGATGTCTTCGCTGGCGATTCGAGTAACACGGCGGGCGATGTAAAGGGGATCGCAGCCACCATCGAGCATCCGGGCGAGCCAATAAAGCGCTGCATCTGGGCTGCTGCCGCGCACCGCCTTATGCAAGGCCGAGATCTGATCGTAGAAGCTATCGCCGCCTCGGTCGAAGCGCCGTCCTGCGCCATCGCTCATGACCTCGGTTAACGCAGTCTCCAGCGTGGTGTCTCGCGCCTGGGCCAGCTCCGCTGCTAGTTCGAGCCAAATCAAGGCGCGCCGGGCGTCGCCATCGGCGGCGTGGGCTAACTGAGTCTTTAGCCTTTCCGGCAGCGGCCAGCGGTCTGCCAAGCCCTGTTGCGGATCGCGCAACGCCCGCTCGATCACCTGGGCAATGGCGGCAACATTCAAACTGCTTAGCGCGTAAACCCGCACCCGCGACAGCAACGCGTTGGTGAGGGCAAACCCCGGATTTTCGGTGGTCGCTCCAATAAAGGTTAGCGTGCCGTCCTCGACATAGGGCAGAAAGGCGTCCTGTTGGGCCTTGTTAAAACGGTGCGCCTCATCGATAAACAGCACCGTGCGTCGTTGTTCAGTACGCCAAAGCGCCTGCGCTCGCTCCACCGCGATCCGGACTTCCCGCACGCCAGCCATCACCGCCGAGAGGCGGATAAATTCAGCCTGACAAGCGCTAGCAAACAACTCCGCCAACGTTGTTTTGCCAACGCCAGGCGGCCCCCACAACACCATAGAATGCGGTTGACCCCGTTCGATAGCCACCCGCAACGGTTTACCCGGTGCCAGCAGGTGATCCTGGCCGACAAATTCATCCAGGCGGCGCGGCCGTAAGCGGTCGGCTAGCGGCCGCAGCGCATCGGCACTGTCTCCCTTATCCGGCATCGCCGACCACATCCACGCCAGGCGGCGGGGTAAATTTCAACAGCGCCGGATCAAGCGGTGGATTGCGCTCCAGTTTCTGAAAATCCAGTCGCGTGCGCTGGCCAAAACCATCTTCCATCTCCAGGCTGACCAGCAGCTCGCCCTTAAAACCGACCCGTAGCAACCGAAATTCCGGTTGCGCTTGCTTGGGCGTCAGGTCATACCAGGTCAGTCCTTCGGCCTCATGCGCAGGGCTGACGTTAAATGTCTCATCAAGCGGTGCCTCACCCGTCAGCAACGCCAGCGGCGTGGAACTCAACGCTTTATCCAGTTTGCGCACCGTCACTTGCGCCAAGCCCACGTCATAGGCCCATAACCGAACGCCATCGGCCACGATGATCTGTTCAGCGGGCGCACGATAATCCCAGCGAAACTTGCCAGGCTTTTGCATCAACATCCGGCCACTGGCGCTTTGCATCACCCGCGCTCGGTCATCATAGACTCGCTGGCTAAAATCGGCACGCAGCGATTGTAGATCCTGGAAGTAGCGCTGTACCGGCGACGAGGCCGCCCAAACCGGCGACAACCACAGTAAGCCCAGCACCAGCAAGAAGTATTGGCGGATCAAGAGATGCTCCCAGAGTTAGAGTTACCCAACATAGACCACACCGCGCCGAGTCGTTCCATCACCACAACACGGATCAATGCCAAGGGCGTTAGTTGGCCTCTTCCAGCCATTTTTGCGCCGCCGCCGCCGCCGCCCGCACCCGCTCTGGGGCCGTCCCACCCAACACGTTGCGAGCCGCCACCGAGCCTTGCAAAGACAAAACGTCAAACACATCGTTCTCAAGCAGCGGTGAAAATTGCTGCAATTCCATGAGGCTCATTTCGGCGAGATCGCGGCCCGTTTCCACCCCCAGCCGCACTGCCTTACCCACCACCTCATGCGCATCGCGAAACGGCAATCCCTTGCGCACCAGATAATCGGCCAGATCGGTTGCGGTGGCAAAGCCGCGCCGCGCCGCTTGCAGCATGATTTCACGCTTGGGCCGTAGCGCTGGCGTCATGTCGGCAAACGCGCGCAAACAGCCCAGCACGGTATCCACCGTATCAAACAGCGGCTCTTTGTCTTCCTGGTTATCTTTGTTGTAAGCCAGCGGCTGGCTTTTCATCAGAGTCAGCAAGGCAATCAAATGTCCGTTAACCCGTCCAACCTTGCCACGCACCAATTCGGGTACATCCGGGTTTTTCTTCTGCGGCATGATCGACGAGCCAGTACAAAACCGATCCGGTAGCTCGATAAAATCAAATTGCGCCGAAGACCATAACACCAGTTCCTCAGCCATTCGTGATAGGTGCGTCAGCAGAATCGCCGCGACAGCAGCAAACTCGATAGCGAAATCGCGATCACTGACCGCATCCAGCGAATTGGCAGTGGGCGCAGCAAAGCCTAACAACTGCGCGGTGTAATCCCGATCCAACGGATAGCTGGTTCCCGCCAGCGCCGCTGCCCCCAACGGCATGATATTGACTCGCTTACGGCAATCAGCCAGGCGCTCGCCATCGCGCTTAAGCATCTCAAACCAAGCCAGCAGATGATGGCCAAAAGTAACCGGCTGCGCGACTTGCAGGTGGGTGAAACCGGGCATGATAGTGGCCGCCTCCTGGGCCGCTAATATCACCAGGCCGCTTTGCAAGCGTTTGAGTTCCACCTGGATGGCATCAATGGCATCGCGTAGATAAAGGCGAATATCGGTGGCGACCTGATCATTGCGAGAACGGCCCGTGTGTAAGCGCTTGCCAGCAGCGCCGATTCGTTCGGTCAGCCGCACCTCGATATTCATGTGGACATCTTCCAGCGCCACTGACCACGCAAAGTCGCCGCGCTCGATTTCGTCGCGAATCTCTTCTAAACCAGCAATAATCGCCGCACAATCCGCCTCGCTCAGCACGCCGATCCGCGTGAGCATCCGGGCATGGGCGATAGAGCCTGCAATATCCTGTCGGTACATGCGCCGGTCGAACGCAACCGAGGCGGTAAATGCGGCGACGAAGGCGTCGGTGCTTTCAGTAAAGCGCCCACCCCAGCTCTTATTGGTTTGCTTATCGCTCATAAGATATTCTTCGGATCATCGTGAAAATTTAAGGATCACATAGCTTAGCAAAACCATGGATTCCGATACCCTCCGCATCGCCACTCGCAAAAGCGCCCTTGCCCTTTGGCAAGCCGAACATGTCGCTAAACGTCTACGGCAGGCTCACCCCGGACTGCGCGTCGAATTACTTGGTATGGTTACGCGCGGTGATCGTATTCTGGACAGCCCCCTTGCCAAAATCGGCGGCAAGGGTTTGTTCGTTAAGGAATTGGAGGAAGGTTTGCTGGAAGGTCGCGCCGATTTAGCCGTTCATTCCATGAAAGATGTGCCGATGGCCTTTCCCGATGGCTTGGGATTGGCGGCTATTTTAGCGCGTGAGGACCCACGGGACGCTTTTGTTGCCAATCGCTATGCCAATCCCGACGCTTTGCCCGCCAATGCGCGGGTCGGTACCTCCAGTCTACGCCGACAATGCCAACTGGCGGCCCGTTATCCCCAGTGGCGTATCGTCAGCTTGCGCGGTAACGTCAACAGCCGGTTGGCAAAACTGGATGCCGGGGAATTCGATGCGATCATTTTGGCTGCCGCTGGTCTGCAACGGTTGGGGCTGGCCGAGCGCATCGCCCAGATTTTAGAACCGGAATTCAGCCTCCCCGCCATCGGCCAGGGGGCTATCGGCGTGGAATGCCGCACGCACGATAGCCGCGTTCAGCAACTGATCAGCGTGCTTGACGATCCGTCTACCCGGCTACGCTTAACCGCAGAACGGGCGTTTAATGCCCACCTGCAAGGCGGTTGTCAGGTTCCCATTGCCGGTTATGCGATTTTGGAAGGCGACGAGCTGTGGCTGCGCGGTCTGGTTGGCGCACCTGATGGTGCCCAAATCATCGCCGGTGAGGTGCGAGGTCCCGCTACGGCGGCGTCCGCTTTAGGGATAACGCTGGCGGACGAGTTGCTAGGTCGTGGTGCCGATGCGATTTTGCAGCGGGTTTTTGCCCTCGCCTGACGGTCATCTGCCATGACCCCATCGTTATGCGGCCTGGGCGTAGTTGTTACCCGCCCAGAACATCAGGCGGGACCGCTTTGCGAGTTGATCGAACGCCATGGCGGAATCGCCATCCGTTGCCCGGCCCTATCCATTCAGGAACCCGCTGATTGGGGACCCGCGCGAGCGGCGTTGAGTCAACTGGCGCAGTATCGGCTGGCGATTTTCACCAGTGTCAATGCCGTAGAACGCGCTTTGCCGCTGATTCAGCAACACGGCGGCTGGCCCACCACCCTGGAAATCGCTGCCATTGGTCGAGCCACCGCCCGCAGATTGGCCGAAGCGGGCGTCGAGCGTTGTCTGCAACCTGCCGCTGATTTCACCAGTGAAGGGCTTTTAACCCTATTGAAACCTGAGAAGGTAGCCGGACAGGCTATCCTCCTGATCGGCGGCGCAGGAGGTCGGGCGCTGTTGGGTGAGGCATTGATGGAGCGAGGTGCCCGTGTCGATCGGGCCATCGTCTATCAACGCCAACGGCCGCTAACCGATGTCGGCGTATTTATGGAACGCTGGCGAGGCGGCACCCTCGGCGCAGTGGTGATCACGAGCACCGAGAGTTTATTGAATCTGTTTGATATGCTAGGCAAAGCCGGGCAAGATGCGCTTCGCGACACGCCATTGATCGTGCTCAGCGCCCGCACCCGACAGACTGCGACGGAACTCGGCTGCCGCCACCTTCTCATCACCAGCGAGGCCAGCGACGAAGCGATCATTGCCGCGTTGCTCGCGCTCGCGGCCACCCCTTCCTCAGCTCAGTTTGGTAACGCGATATGACAGAGACAACATCGGATAACGTCACTACCAAGGCTCCGCCACCCTCGGCGGCTACAATAGCGCCTGCTCCGCCTGCTCGAACCGCGCCCAATCCTGCGCCAAAGAGTGGCCGGGGCCTGGCGAGTTTCGCGCTGCTTTTGGCGTTAGGTGCCCTCGGCGGCAGCGGTTATCTTTGGTACCTATGGCAACAAGAACGCGCCACTCAAACCGCCCGCCTGGATGCCGTCGTGAAGCAGACAGCCGCCCAAATCAATCCGGAACTGCAATCGCTAAAAACTCAGTTCCAGCAGATCCAGGGGTTGAAGACAACACTCGATCAGGCCCGTGCAGAAAACCAGGAGATCAAGGGCCAAGCGCTCGGCCTGGCGGGTGATTTACAGCCGCTTAAAAACGCCATGGAGCTACAGAAAGGTGAGAATGAAATCCTAAAGGGTGAACTGAAGCTGCTGCGCGAAGCTCATGAACTCCAAAAAACCGAAGCGCAAAAGCAGCGCCTATCGCTCGAAGCGCTGGTGCAGGAGCAACAGGCGCAACTTGCTAAAGTCGATGAGCAGCTAAAAAACGCCCGCCTGGCGGATACCGGACTGGCCGAAAGTCTGGAAACCCTGCGGACTCTGGCAGCCAAGGGCGGCGACGTGAACGCCTTTCCGCTGGCCGAAGTCGATTATCTGCTGCGGTTGGCCGATAGCAAACTCAAACTTGAACGCAATATCCCTACCGCCCGCCTGGCGCTGGAAACCGCTCAGCAACGCCTGAAAGCTGTCGATGAGAGCGCCATCGCGCCAGTGCAAACCATGCTGGGTGAAGCGATTGGCAGCTTGCGTGGCGCGAAACTGCCAGACTTCTCTGGCCTGGCGCACAAGGTCATGGAAATGGGCACCCAAGTCGCCAAACTTCCCATTAAGATCAATTCCGCCGTGCCGGACATCAAGGATCGGGTCAAACCCGCCGCTAATGCCGTCATCAGTCCAGAAACCGCAGGTCTGCCCTGGTGGGAACGGGCAGGCGATGCGGTCTGGCGGCAGTTTAGGGATATCGTCGTGATCCGTCGGGTCCGTAGTGAAGCGCCGCCATTGGTGGCCATGGAAGAGGAATTTTTCCTTCGGCAAAATCTGATGCTGGAACTTGAAAGTATGCGGGCAGCCCTGTTACGCAGCGATGCGCAGACCTATCAGGATTCTGCCGATCTCGCCGCCCAGTGGCTAAATACCTATTTCGATGTGCGCGACTCGCGTGTCAGCGCGTTCCTTAGCGAGTTGAAAGCCTTGCGTCAGGTGGAATTTAATGTCTACCTTCCCGATCTGACCGGTATCCGGCAGGCGTTTGATGAGGCGCTAAGCCGTCGCCAGCCGATTCGCGCTGCACGGGAAGCGGCCACCCTGATCCCGTCGGCTCCGGCCAGGGAGGGGCGGCCATGAAAACGCTGTTTGGCGTCATTCTCACGCTCTTCGCTTCGGTCTGGATCGCTCTGTTCCTGCGCCAGGACCCCGGTTACGCCATGGTCAGCGTCGGTCAGTGGACCATCGAAACCAGCTTCGCCGTTTTTCTGATTGCGCTGTTTCTTCTGTTTGGCCTGTTTTACTTTCTGGTGCGATTGGGGGTTCACTTTTGGCGATCCCCCGCACTCACCTCAGCGGCCAGTCGGCAATGGGAACAACAAAGGGCACGCCAACTCTTTGATAAGGGTCTCCAGCAAATGGCAGCGGGCCATGCAGTGGAGGCCGAGAAAATGCTCTTGAAAGGGGCCAGCAGCAGCGAAACCCCGGCACAGCATTATCTAACCGCCGCACGGGCCAGCCATCAAAGCAGCGAAGAAAAATGGCGGCGCGATCTTCACCTGCGCAAAGCTGAGGAATGCCAGGGCGTCGATCCGGTGACGGTGCAACTGACACGGGCGGAGTTTTTGCTCGATGATCAAAAACCTGAACAAGCGCGTCCCCTCCTGGAATCTTTGCGCGCGTCGCATCCCCGTCATCCGGGTGTACTGCACTGGCTGGCCAAAACCTACCGGCAAATGGCTGCCTGGCAACCGCTTGAAGAACTGTTGCCCGAATTAAAAAAACATAATGTATTCGGTGCCCAAACCTTCGCGGAATTGCAGCAGCAAACCTATCATGGTCTGCTGGAAAAAGTAGCGGCCGGTAATTCGCTGGACCCTCTGCGCGCCTTGTGGAAACGAGCGCCAGCCGCCTTGCGCGACGAAGATGAGGAGTTTTTAGTCAGCTATGCAACCGCGCTACGCGACTGCGAAGCCATCGACGATGCCGAAGTACTGTTGCGGGAAGCGATCAACCGGCGCTGGAATGCCAAGCTGGTCGCTGGTTATGGTCTGCTCGGTCGCGGTAACGCCGCCGCCCAACTGGCCACAGCGGAAGGCTGGCTTGCTAAGCATGGCGAGGACCCCTACCTGCTGCTGACTCTAGGCCGACTGGCTAAACGCTGCCAACAACAGGATAAAGCACGCGATTATCTGGAGCGAAGCATCAGAGTGTTGCCAACCCCGGATGCCTATCAGGAACTAGGCGAACTGGCGACTTCGATGCATCAGCTAACTTACGCCAGTCAATGCTTCCGTTCCGGCCTGCAACTGCTGGTTGGCAATCTGCCAGAGAGACAGGGCGCGATGCTGTCAGACACCGATGCCGCCCAGCTCCAGGGACCCGCATCGCCGCCCGCTGCCGCCACCTAAAACCGCTAACCCGTCGCTTTTGAGTCGGCCAATCCGGCCGACTCCTCCAGACTCGATTTTCCATCAGCAGGTGAAATTTCAGTCGCATCTGATAAATTTAAGAGACAGCCGGGCGACGCTGCAAATCGTCCGGGATCGCGCAAAAAAATCGTGTGGAGGAAGACATGCAACGTCGTGAGTTTATGAAAAAAACAGGTTTGGGTTTCGCGGCGGTCGCTGCGGGTGGGACGCTTCCTGCGCTGGCGCAAACCCCTGCCGCTGCGCCGACGCCAGCCCCGGCACCCGCTCCCTCGGTGCAAGGGACTCCGACTATTGAATGGCGGATTGCATCCAGCTTTCCCAAGAGCCTGGATACGATTTTCGGCGGTGCCGAAGTGCTGGCCAAACGAATCGCTGAGTTGACCGACGGCAAATTCAAGATGCGGGTGTTCGCCGGTGGCGAGATCGTCCCGCCATTTGGGGTATTGGATGCCGTTCAGCAGAACACCGTGGAATGCTGCCATACCTGCGGTTATTACTTTCACGGCAAAAACAAGGCGTTTTCCATCGATACCGCGATCCCGTTTGGGCTGAACGCCCGGCAAATGAACGGTTGGTATTACTATGGGGACGGACTGACGCTGGCGCGAGAGTTTTTCGCCAAATACAACGTCGTGAATTTTCCCGGCGGCAACACCGGAACCCAGATGGGCGGCTGGTTTCGCAAGGAAGTCAAATCACTGGAAGATCTCAAAGGCTTAAAGATGCGGATTCCGGGCTTTGGCGCTGAAGTATTCTCGGCGTTGGGCGCAGTTCCACAGACCCTGCCGGGCGGTGAAATTTATCCAGCCCTGGAGCGCGGGGCCATTGACGCTGCGGAGTGGGTCGGACCCTATGACGATGAAAAACTAGGTTTTTACAAAGTCGCCAAGTTCTACTACTACCCCGGTTGGTGGGAACCAGGTCCGCAAATCAGTTTCCTGGTCAACAAGGAACAATGGGCAAAATTACCCAGAGCCTACCAAGCGGCCTTTGAAGTCGCCTCGGCTGAAGCCAACCTCGGCATGATGTCCGCCTACGACGCCAAGAACCCCCCCGCAATCCAACGTCTGGTGCAAAATGGCACTCAACTGCGGCGCTACCCGGATGATGTGTTAAAAGCCGCCTACGATGCGGCACAAAAGATTTATGCCGACGAATCAGCCAAGAATCCGGATTTCAAGAAGCTGTTTGATTCTTTGCGCACCTTCCAGCAAACGTCCGATATCTGGTTAGGTTTGCCGGAGGGCGCGCTGTCGAACTTCATGCAGGCTCAGTTGCGCGTCAAGAAGTAACCCTAGACCCTTAAGGGATAAAACCCGGAACCGAGCCTTCCGGGTTTTTTATAGCAAAACCGAACCGTTTTGATTATTATGAAGGGATGGCCTATTCACTGGATTTTCGACGTAAAGTGTTAGCGGTGCGGGAACGGGATCAGTTAACGATTGTGCAAGTGGCGGAACGCTTTGCGGTGGGGAAAGCGAGCGTGATGCGCTGGATCAAGCGACCTGAGCGCAAGCGCTTAGGATGTCGCCAGCGCAAGCTCGACCTGGCGGCACTGGCGCAGGACGTACGGACGTACCCGGATGCCTACCAATACGAGCGTGCGGCGCGCCTTGGAGTGAGGCAAAGCACCATTTGGTATGCGTTAAAGCACAAGCGGGTGTCCTCTAAAAAAAACCTTCGCGCACCCTCGCGCGGATGACGGGACGCGGCGGGCCTTTCAAGCGCGGCGCGCGTGCTATGAAGCGGCAGGACGCGCGCTGGTGTGGATTGACGAGAGCGGCTTTGCCAAAGACATGCCCCGCCGGTCTGGCTATGCGCCCATTGGACAGCGTTGTTATGGGCGCTTTGACTGGCACGCCAGGGGTCGCACGAATGCCATCGGTGCCCTGCTCGGTTTTCACCTGATCGCCGTTGGTCTGTTCGAGTGCAGTGTCAACGCCGATACCTTCCTCGCCTGGGTTGAGCAGGTCCTCCTACCCCAACTGCCCCCTGCCGCCGTTATCGTCCTGGATAACGCCACGTTCCATAAACGCGCTGATATTCAAAACACCCTTCGCCAAGCCGGTCATACCCTCGAATTCCTGCCCCCGTACTCACCCGATCTCAACCCGATCGAACATAAATGGGCGCAGGCCAAAGCCATTCGCAAACAAACCCACTGCGCTGTCGATGACCTCTTTCGCTCCAATCAATTATGATCACTTCTGTTCGATTCCGCTATATTGCCTGGCTACTGAGCGGGTTTCTGGAGCCGGTTAAACAAGTCGGCGGTATCATCCGGTTGCGAGTCACTGCCACTAGGGGTTTCCTCTTCAGGAGCCAGAATCTGAACGGGCGTGGGTTCCCCCGAATGCACCGGGCGATCCAGGCCGACGGTCACCAGCGACGGGAAAATAATGATCAGCGCCACCATAATGACTTGAATCATCACAAACGGTACGGCACCCCAATAAATATCGCTGGTGCGAACTTCGGGCGGTGCGACGCTACGCAGGTAAAACAGCGCAAAACCAAACGGCGGGTGCATGAACGAGGTTTGCATATTCACCCCCATCAGCACCCCAAACCAAACCAGATCAATACCTAATTTCTCAGCGACCGGTGCCAGCAGCGGCAAAATGATAAAACTGATCTCGAAAAAATCGAGAAAGAACGCCAGCAAGAACACCATCGCATTGACCACGATCAGAAATCCCAGTTGACCACCGGGCAGGTTCAGCAACAGATGCTCGACCCACAGATCACCGTTGACGCCCCGAAAAACCAAACTGAACACGCTGGCACCGATCAAAATGAAGATCACGAAACTGGTGATCTTGGCGGTGCTGTGCATGGCCTCCACCAGCATCGTCCGATTGAGCTTGCCCTTGGCCAGGGCCAACCCTAAAGCGCCGACTGCACCCAGTGCACCGCCCTCGGTCGGTGTCGCCCAACCGATGAAAATACTGCCAAGCACCAGGAAAATCAGCAATAACGGCGGGACCATGGCTACTGCCACCCGTCGCAGCAGCGCCCAGCCGTGCAACGTGCGTGCCTCCGGCGGTAGCGCGGGTGCCATCTGCGGACGGAATACCGTGTTAAGGAACACCCACAGGACGTACAGGCTGGTCAGGATCAAGCCGGGAATAAAGGCGCCTTTATACATATCCCCCACTGAGCGGCCCAACACATCGGCCATGACGATCAGCACCAGAGACGGTGGAATAATCTGGGCCAGAGTGCCGGAGGCGGCGATCACACCAGACGCTAGTGCCCGGTCATAGCCATAGCGCAGCATAATCGGCAGGGAAATCAGCCCCATGGCGATCACCGAGGCGGCCACTACGCCTGTGGTGGCCGCCAGCAGCGCGCCAACGAAAATCACCGCATAGGCCAGGCCGCCGCGCACCCCACCGAATAATTGGCCGATGGTATCGAGTAATTCCTCAGCCATGCCGCTACGTTCCAGCACCAATCCCATGAAGGTGAAAAACGGGATCGCCAGGAGAATCTCGTTTTTCATAATCCCGAACACCCGATCGGGAAACGCTTGCAACAGATTTGGGGTCAACAGGCCCAGTTCAATGCCCAGCAAGCCAAAGGCAATACCGACCGCCGCCAATGAGAAAGCCACTGGATAGCCGATCAACAAGAACACCACGAGCGCCGAAAACATGATCGGCGCCATGTTGGCGATGAGAAATTCCGCCATCTCAATGACCTCCCTGGAATTCAGGGATGGCTCGATGCCCGGTGAGCGCCGCGATATTTTTAATCATCTCGGAAACGCCTTGCAGGCTGAGCAGAGAAAACGCCACCGGAATCGCCAATTTGAGCGGCCACCACAGTAAACCGCCAGGGTTTGGCGAACCCTCGCCGGTGCGATAAGCGATTAAGAAGAAATTCCAGGAGTCAAACGCAATCAGCAGGCAGACCGGCAACAAAAACAGCAAACAGCCGAGAATATCGATCCATAAACGGGTTTCCGGTCTAAACCGGGCATAGAGAATATCGATGCGGACATGGCCGCCGACTTGCAAAGTCCAGGCAGAACAAAACAGGAAAACCAGACCAAACATGAACCATTGCGCTTCTAGCAACGCATTGGAGCCCCAATCGAATCCATAGCGCAGAGTCGCCGCCAGGGCACTAATCAAGGTGCAGAATAGAATCAGCCAGGTCATCCCACGGCCGATGGCCGCGTTGAGCGCATCGATGGCTGCTGCCAATCGGAGCAGAAACTTCATGGCGTCTCCCTGAAATCAAGCAAGATGGAAAGAGAGCAGCGGCCGATCCCGTTAGCGACAAGCGCGCTCATCCCTGTCAAGTCTAGCGTGTCAAATCGAGCGTATCACCGGGGTTCGCTGGTAGAATTTTTGTTTCATGACCCCAACTGGCCTTTTCACCGGCCTTACGAGAACTCACCAATGCAATACAAGGATTTGCGCGACTTTATCACCCAACTGGAACGGCTGGGCGAACTCCGGCGCATTGCGACGCCTGTGGACCCGAACCTGGAGATGACTGAAATTTGTGATCGGGTGTTGCGCGCTGGCGGTCCGGCGCTGTTATTTGAGAATCCCAGGGGCCATACCCTTCCTGTCTTGGCTAACCTGTTCGGAACACCACGGCGTGTTGCGTTAGGGATGGGAGCCGATGAAGTGGCAGCGCTGCGGGAAGTCGGCAAATTGCTGGCCTTTCTCAAGGAGCCTGAACCACCAAAAGGGTTGCGCGATGCCTGGGAAAAGCTGCCGGTTTTCAAGAAAGTGCTGGACATGGCACCGAAAAACGTCAATCGGCCTGCCTGTCAGGAACACATCCTTGAAGGGCCAGCGGTTGATCTGGCCCAGTTACCGATTCAGACCTGCTGGCCGGACGACGCCGGACCCTTGATCACCTGGGGCTTGGTCACCACCCGTGGCCCGCACAAGCCGCGCCAGAACCTCGGTATTTATCGTCAGCAGGTCATCGGCCGCAACAAGGTAATCATGCGCTGGTTATCGCATCGGGGCGGCGCGCTGGATTTTCGCGACTGGCAACAGGCCCATCCCGGTCAACCGTTCCCGGTTGCTGTAGCGCTCGGTGCCGATCCGGCCACGATTCTGGCGGCGGTGACCCCAGTGCCCGATACCCTATCGGAGTATGCCTTTGCCGGGTTGCTGCGCGGCTCCCGCACCGAGCTGGCCCATTGTCTGGGGAGTGAACTCCAGATACCGGCCTCGGCAGAATTTGTCCTGGAAGGCCATATTGCGCCCGGTGAAACCGCTCTGGAAGGCCCCTTTGGCGATCACACCGGCTATTACAACGAAACCGACCACTTTCCGGTCTTTACTGTCGAGCGTATCACGCACCGGGAAAATCCGATTTATCACAGCACGTACACCGGTCGCCCACCGGATGAACCCGCGATTTTAGGCGTTGCGCTCAATGAGGTCTTCGTGCCGATCCTACAAAAGCAATTTCCTGAAATCACTGATTTTTATCTGCCGCCGGAGGGCTGTTCCTATCGCCTGGCGGTGGTGTCGCTACGCAAGCAGTACCCCGGTCACGCCAAGCGAGTCATGCTCGGCATCTGGTCGTTTTTGCGCCAATTCATGTATACCAAGTTCGTCATCGTTGTCGATGATGATATCAATGCCCGCGACTGGAAGGATGTGATTTGGGCGATGACCACGCGCATGGACCCCGCACGGGATACGGTCACGATTGAAAACACGCCGATTGATTATCTTGATTTTGCTTCACCGGTATCGGGTCTGGGTTCAAAGATCGGCTTTGACGCGACCAATAAATGGCCCGGTGAAACGACCCGCCCCTGGGGACGACCCATTGCCATGACCGAGGCCGTCAAACAGCGGGTCGATGCCCTTTGGGATAAGCTGGGGCTATAAACCCCGCGAACCGCTGATGACCCGCCGACTCTAACAGCTCGCATTCATCGCCTTACGAGATCAACCCACTATGCCCTATCGCGTCACGCTACAACCCAGCGGTCATTTGTTGCACGTTGCTGAGAATGAGCCGATTTTAGATGCCGCTCTGCGCGAGAAAGGGGTCGTGCTGCCGTATGGCTGTCGGGCGGGCACTTGCTCGGCCTGCATGGCCAAACTGCTATCCGGTGACATCGCCTACCCGGACGGGCGGCCACCCGGTGTCAGTGAGCGTGAAGCGAACGAGGGTAAAGTGCTGCTCTGCCAGGCCAGAGCGCGTTCGGATCTGGTGATTGAAGCGCGCGAGATTAAAACCAGCGGCGATATTCCCATCAAGATCATGCCCTGCCGGGTGGAACAGCGGGAGCTGCTGGCCCCAGATGTGCTAAGGCTCTATCTACGCTTGCCAGGGACTGAGCGCCTTCAGTTTCTGGCCGGTCAGTATGTCGATATTCTGCTTTCCGATGGGCGGCGGCGTAGCTTTTCGCTGGCCAATCCACCGCATACCGATACCCTGCTGGAATTACATGTACGGCATGTGCCGGGCGGTTTTTTTACCGGCTTTTTATTCGAGAAGATGAAAGAGAAAGCCCTGTTGCGCTTTCAGGGGCCGCTGGGAACCTTTTTCTTGCGGGAGGATTTGCCATTGCCGATCATTTTAATCGGTGGCGGCACCGGGTTTGCGCCGCTTAAAGGCATTATCGAGCACGCTTTCCATATCGGGCTAGAGCGACCCTTGCACCTGTACTGGGGTGCCCGCGCTAAAGCCGATCTGTATCTGGACGCGCTACCGCGTCAATGGGTGCAAGACCAGCCAAATTTTCGCTATACCCCGGTGTTATCGGAGCCGCGCCTGGAAGATGGCTGGCAAGGCCGCACCGGCTGGGTGCATCAAGCGGTGGCCGCTGACTATCCCTCACTGTCTGGACATGCGGTTTATATGAGCGGCCCACCACCGATGATCGAAGCCGCCAAGCCCGTGTTCGCGGCTCAGGGTTTACCGGAAGATCACTTGTTCTACGACTCTTTTGAGTTCGCAGCGCCTGTTCCTTAAGCTTGATCAGGCCGCTATTCCAAACACCCCCGCGCGCGCCAGCACCCCGGTCGCCCAGCGCCAGTGGGTGGCAGGCTCACAGAACGAATCATTGCGTCGAAAGACCGCTGCGGCGTCAGGTGCCAGTATCGCTTTGGCCGTTTCATAATCATCAAGCGCCACCCGATACAGCGATTCGATCACCGGAATCTGCGCGGGATGAATCGCCGTCTTGCCGACCAGGCCATGCTGCAAGTCAGCGGCCACCTCGCGTGCCAGTACCTCTGGGGTATCGAGATAATCAAAGACCGGCGCGCTCAGGTGATAGCCCGCCGGGTGGAAAATCCGCACCAAATCGGCGATGGTATCGCGCAATGGCGTGTCATAGACCGTCGCTCCCCGCCCCCGCCGGATACCCAGCAGATTCAAAAGATCATTGCCGCCAATTCGCAGACACAAGACCTGCTCGTGCAGCTCATCTTCCGCTAGTCGATCACGCATCGATTCCATCTTGCGATGATCGAACGTCTCGACCGTTTCCAGGATCGGTAAGAGATAATGTTGACTCTTGCGATGATCCCAGACCCGCAACCAGTCATCGAGATTATGCGGCCCGAATTTGGGCAGGGCGAACCCATGAATTCGTTCAATCCCTTCCAACTGCAACAAGCGCCATAGCACCATCGGATTGCGCGGACGGATAAACCGTAACAGCGCCGACGGTTCCAGGGCCGGTAGCAGAGCCGCTACATTGGCAAGCGCCCGTTCCAGATCCCGGCCATGTACCGAATCTTCGGTGCAAAAGATCACCGAGCGCAAACCCGGTAGCTTGATTCCGTTGGCAATAGCGGCCAAATCCGGTCGGGTCGCTGGAATGTATAAAGACGCCCCCAATCGCATCGCCACCAGACCCCGTGCGCCGACGAACGGTTCTGCATCGCTTTGGGGGAACATTTCAGCTGGTTGGGTTGCGCACAACTCCGGCGCAAGAGCGCTCATCTCATTTCGCAGCGCGCCAATCCCAACCCGAACGGCAGGGATTTGGCGGCCACGCCTTTTTGACGGCCTAGCACGTTACACCTCACTTTTATTGGATCGTCGCTGTAATGCACGATTATCTACCAGTATTATGCTGGATGCGTTACGCGCCAAGCTGGTCTGTCTCACCATCAAACCCTTTTTTTATTGAAAGGCACTCTATGCCCACATTTACCATTACTGGCGATGTCGATCCGTTCTTGCATGTTTCGCTGCGTAAAGGCGAAAAGCTGATTTGTGAATCCGGCGCAATGGTCATGATGGAAGCGCCGCTTGACCTGCAAGGCAAGATGAGCGGCGGCTTTGGCCGGGCGCTGATGCGGCGGCTGACCACCGGCGAGTCGTTCTTCCAACAGCATATCGAAGCGACGCGCGGCGATGGCGATTGTTTGCTCTCGCCCATGCTGCCAGGCGCGATCCAGATGCTGGAAGTCGGCCCACAACGCTACACCCTCAACGATGGCGCTTTTGTCGCGGCGACTTCGAGCGTTGAATTAGCCACCCGTACCCAGCAGCTTGGCAACGCCCTCTTTGCGCAAAGCGGCGGCCTGTTTGTGCTGGAAGCCAGCGGCAAGGGCCAACTGGCGGTTTCTGGCTTTGGCTCGATCTTCGTGCTGGACGTGGAGCCGGGCAAAGATGTGATTGTCGATAATGCCCATGTCGTCGCCTGGGACAGCAATCTGCATTATGAGATTTCGGTGACAACCGCTAAAACCGGTGCGGGCCTGCTCGGCAATTTGCTCAACAGTGCGACCAGCGGCGAGGGCGTGGTATTGCGCTTTACCGGTGCGGGTAAAGTGGTGATCTGTTCGCGCAATCGTGATTCGTTCCTGGCCTGGGCGCGCGATGCCGCTGCCTAGAAAACCCTCCCTATTAACCTAAATCCTTGATCAAGGCGGTCGCTTGGATCGGCATCTGCGGGTCGACGATCACCGTCACCCGCTTTTGCATCGCCAGTAACCGCAAGTGCGCTACATCCGGCTGGTCAAGATCGCGCAACAACAACACATCAGGCAGGCGACGCAACAAGACGCGGGTGGCTTCAGCAACGCCGGGCTTGATGAAGTTGCGATCATCAATCCGATAGCGGGCGTGTAATTGTTTTAGGAAAGTGGCCATCGCCTGCCGACGCTCTTGGCGCTGCTCGTTATCGCAGCGGATCGGCTCCGGAGCAACAGTGGGAAAATACTGACTTACCTGATCAAGAAACCAGGTGGAGCGGTCTTGCGCCATGAATTCGGCATAATACACACAGCCATGGAAATCCTCTGGCCCGATGGCAGCGTTGAGGATGGATCGGCTGGTCAGCCCGGAAACCGTGGCGTTGAGAATACCGCTGGGAATGGCGTAGTCATCAGCCGTCGCCGCGACTTCCGCGACGCCCCCGATGTCAGAGACCACCTGCAAGGCCGTTGGCAACGTCTCCGGCTGCTGCGCGTTCCATGTCGCCAGCGCCCGCTTGAGTTCCTCAGCGATGACCCCCTTAGCGGTCCACCCATCGACGAACGCCACGCCCGCCGCAGGGCGCTGTGCCTCGCGCAAGATGAATTTCAGCGCCTTTTCGTCGATGCCTCGGTCGCGGATGATGGAAATCGAGTAATGGCGCGTATCCGGTTGTTTCAGCCAGCGCAACGCTCGCACCAGCAACGCGCCGATGGGCGTGCCTGCCCGCGCCAGTGAAACCAGCGTGATAGGGCCTGGCCGGGTATCCCGCAGATAACAAGCCAGCGCCAGCACCTCGCTCGCCAAGCGCTGGGCGTAACGCGCGGTGAGCGCTTCAAATAACGCCAGATAGCTCGGATCAGGGGCTTTTTCCGGTGCCAGCAATTCACTGTAATGGCGTTGACCGGACTGAATCAGCCGTTCCTTGCTCGCCACATCCACCATGGTCATCGCCATGGGCTTTAGCAGAAAAAGCGTATCTTCTGCTCGATAGCTGCCGGTGAATGGGGTCATGGCGGATAGGCGCTCCAGGTCTCACGCTGGATTTGGCTGCCTTTGGGGACGAGTGCAAAATCACAAACCCGTAGAAACGGCAAATCGGTCAAGCTGTCGCCAGCGCCGATGCTGATCACTGGCCCATCGTTGGCCAATTCCGCCAGCACGCGGCTCACCGCATGGTGCTTTTGCGCAGCGGCGACCGTCAGGGCGAGATTATTGCCGTTATGATGTAAGACGATCTCTGCGGGTAAGCCTTCTGCTTCCAGTCGGCTTCGCAGGCGAGTCAGCGCCTCTCCGTCGCCGTCGGCCTTAATCGATAGATAGGTCAACTGCTGCTCAAGGCCATGACGGCTCAGCCGATAGCCGCCTGCTGCGGCATCGGCACCAAGCTGATCGGCTAGTTGCTCAAGCAACGGTTGCGCTGCACGCAGCCGAGGCGCTACTTCTTCATGCCACCACGGCGGTAACTGACCATCGGCTTGGCGGATCACAGCACCGTGATGGGTAATGCGCCAGGACGTGAAAGGGAGCAGCACTCTGGCGAGCGCGTCATCGGTGCGGCCGGTGACCGGAATGATCGTCGCCTGCTGCGCCCACCCAGCGAATAGATGCTGCTGGCCCTGACTCATAAAGGATAACGTTCGGCCCAAGCTGTCCACCGCCGCCGGGATGAGCGGCTCATCGGGCGGACATTTTGGCGCGGTCTGCAAAATCGTATCATCAAGATCAAGGAACAGGATCAATCGCGACATGCCGGCTCCGTGACCCAACTTAATCCGCCGATGTGAGACGGTAGCGTCGGTTCGGCCACCATCGCCGGATGCTCGTAGCAGACCACCGGCAATCGATCAGGATCTAGGTTATAGAGGTAATTGGGGATACCATCGCCATAATTGTCGAGAAACTCATACCGACGGGTGATCGCATCGCCCACCAGAATCGGCGAACGGGTGGTGGACTGGAAGCGGACATCATAGCCCTTCTCCTCCCAGGCCAGGGCCATCCGAAACGGCGTATAGGCATACTCGCCCGTACCAATGACAGCCAGCGGACGATCCAGCGGTGGATCGGGCAGCAGCGGCAACCGCCAACGACCGGCGAGAATCCCGGTACGCGCTGGATCGGCGGTTAGGTGATCGTGCCGACGACCGGGCTGGGCGATGACCCAAGGGAGCGTCGGCGGCGGGAACTGTGGATTGGGGTCAAAGCGAAAATCGCCTTCGATCAAGGCCGGAAATCGCATTGGCCGTTCGAGTATTTCGCTGATTTGCTGCTGCCGGGCCGGACTTAACCAGTTGGTGATAGAGACCATCGCGATCTGCTCAAGCGATGGGTTGCGGCCTAAATAGGCGCGGGCTAATTCCACCAGGGTTCGGCCAGTCGATATCTCATCGTCAACCAGCACCAGGGTTTTTGCTGCATCAAACAGCCCCCGTAATGGCGGATCGGGCAGATAAACGGCATGATCCGGCGCATGACTGTGAGATTCGTCGAAGCTGAATGCAAGATGATGCGATAACAGATAACGCGTCGTTTGCAGATACAAAATATCAGCGCGCCCGGTTTGCCAGGCGGCCTCTTCGGCAACGCCACGTCCTAGCGCGGTCGCCGTTTCAGCCAGCCCAATCACCAGCACCGGACCTGGCAAATCGGCGATTTTCTGCCCAAGTGCTTGATGAACGGCGCGCATAAGGCTCGGTTTGACCGGCCAATGCTTACCGAGCACTTTACTGACGAACAGATAAAGACGGCGCGGATTCTGCCGGGTGGCACAGGTTAGGCATTCCTCTAGCGGCCACTCTTCACGTCGGGTACGGATGGTTAAGGTTCCTGCCTGAATCGGCACCACCACGGTTCGCGGCATTGCGGTTATGGTCACAAAATCACAGCCTGTTCGATTTTAGCGACCCGTAAGCCACTGATGGGTTGTGGAATCGCCTCTGCCTGCGCTGTGCCTCCCAGTAATCGCAGCATCCAGTACGGCAGGTTTATCCCCGCCTGACAGGAGAGATAAATGCCACCTGACATGCGCGGATTCACTTCCAGAAAGCACTGTTGCCGGGCACCGTCGGCACCGATCCGCTCGCGGGTTTGTACATTGATCAAGCCGTTAAGTTGGAAGGCGGCGACGGCACATTCCGCGATCTCCCAGGCCTCAGGATCATGCTCAATGATTTGCCAGCGCCAGTTGGAGTTGGCAGGTTTACGCCGCACCACAGCGCGCACCAGCCGACCGTCCTGCGCCAGGCAGTCAATGGAGCGTTCATCGCCTACTAAATACTCCATAGCGAGAAACGGCGGATGCTGTTCCGATGTGTCCAGCAAGCGACTGAATTCAGAAGCGCTAATGGCGAAATGATCATTGGCCAGAAAGCGTTCTAACGGCGACTTGCCCTCGTCGATCAAGCGAAAGCCCAGACCGTAGATTGAGCGCACTGGCTTGACGCAGGCACGCTGCCCGTTGGCAGTCAAGACTGCTAGCGCTTCGGCAAATTCCACGCGAGTCGCTATCGGCACTGTTTGCGGCAGCGGGACGCCAAGCGCGGCCAGTCGGGCATTCGCCCGCGCCTTATCTTGAATCTCCGCCAGCATTTCCGCCGTTGGACAGGGCAAAACCAGACTGACGCCCGCAGCGGCGAAGCGGGCTTGTTGCTCAATCAGCAGCGACCAGCGGTTTTGCGGCCAAACGGTGCTAAATTGCTCATCCCGACATAACCCCAATAACCACTCGCTATACGCATCTGCTGTTGCCTGGGAAGGCTCTAAATAAAACGAATCAGCGGTGCGGCGTAGTGGCGTTTGTTCGGTGGCGTAGCTGGCACCGATGTGAAATTCATCAGGCGTCATCGCTTCGTGAATAAGCGCGATAGCGGCCCGGACCGTGGCCAGACCACGGGTTATCAGCACCCGTGCCGTCATAAAAGCTCTACTTTGCGGAAAATCACCCTATATTTTCTCTATGCTTCAGACCAATACTCATTATGCCTCAAACTGCTAATGGCTTAACCCACCCTTTGTGGAGACTGTTTATGAAAAGCTGGAGACCTTTGGCTAGCGCCATCATTGTGTCCCTGAGCGTCACTGGCATTGCCCAGGCGGGCACCACCCTGGAGGCCATTAAGAAAAATGGCTTCATCAAGTGCGGTATCAGCGACGGCTTGCCCGGTTCTTCGCTGACGAGAAAGGCAATTACAACGGCATCGACGTGGATGTGTGCCGCGCTGTCGCCGCCGCCCTCTTTGGCGATACCACCAAAGTTAAATACACCCCGCTCACCGCCAAGGAGCGGTTAACCGCGCTGCAATCGGGCGAAATTGATGTACTTTCACGCAACACCACCTGGACCTCCAGTCGTGATTCAGCGCAGGGACTGAATTTCGCCGGCGTCACCTACTACGACGGTCAGGGTTTTCTGATTAACAAGAAATTGGGGGTCAATAGCGCCAGGAACCTGGATGGTGCCACCGTGTGCGTACAGGCCGGCACGACCACCGAGCTGAACTTAAGCGACTATTTCCGCGCTAACAAGATGAAGTTCACCCCGATCACCTATGACAAATCCGATGAGAGCGCTAAATCCCTGGAAGCCGGTCGTTGCGATGTGCTGACTTCTGACCAATCACAGCTTTATGCCCAGCGCATCAAGCTGGCCAAGCCGGATGAATACGTGGTGTTAAAGGAAGTGATCTCCAAGGAACCGCTTGGACCCGTGGTTCGCCACGGTGATGATGACTGGTTTGACCTGGTTAAATGGACTCTTTATGTGATGGTGAACGCCGAGGAGTTGGGCATTAACTCCAAGAACGTCGAGGAGATGAAGAAATCCACCAACCCGGATGTAAAGCGCTTACTGGGGGTTGAGGGCGACAAAGGCAAAGACTTCGGCCTGGCGAATGACTGGATGGCAACGGTGATCAAGCAAGTCGGTAACTACGGGGAAATCTTTGAGCGCAATGTCGGCAAGGGTAGTCCGCTGAAGATTGAGCGGGGTTTGAACGCTTTGTGGAATCAAGGCGGCTTGCAATACGCCCCACCGGTGCGCTAAAGGCGAACGGATTTAATCAGGTCTCAACCCCTTCCCAGGCCTTGCCGGGAGGGGTTTTTAATGCTGCCTTGCTGGATTTTTGAGAATACCCATGAGCGAACCGGCTCTTACCCCGGCCAAACCGCCGTTTTGGAATAATCCGCAAACGCGCGCTATCGTCTTTCAGGTAATCGCTCTGGCCGTTACCGTCGTGTTGGGCTGGACTATTTTCGACAACGCCCAGGAGAATCTGCGGCGCTTGGGGATTGCTTCCGGCTTTGGTTTTCTCGACTCACCGTCTGGGTTTGATATCGTTCAAACCCTGATCCCCTACTCTGCTTCATCCAGTTACGGCCGGGTGTTTTGGGTAGCGCTACTTAATACCTTGCTGGTGTCAGCGCTGGGGATTGTGCTGGCGACCTTGATCGGCTTTTTGGTCGGCATTGCCCGCTTGTCGAAGAATTGGTTGGTGTCCCGACTGGCGCTGGCCTACATCGAAACGTTTCGCAATATCCCGCTGCTGCTACAGATTTTCTTTTGGTATTTCGCGGTATTGCGGGCGATGCCATCCCCGCGCCAGAGCCTGCATCTGGGTGAGGCGATTTTTCTGAACATTCGCGGTTTGTACGTACCCGCCCCCCAATTGCAACCCGGGTTTACCTGGGTAATAGCTGCCCTGGGGCTGGCCGCGATTCTGGCCTGGTGGATCGCCCGCTGGGCGCGTCTGCGCCAGCAGGCGACCGGCCAGCAATTTCCGGTTTTTTCCGTCGCGGTTGCTTTACTGCTGGGTTTGCCGCTATTGACCTTCTGGCTGGCTGACGCGCCGCTGGTTTGGGAGTATCCGCAATTGCAGGGGTTTAACTTTCGCGGCGGCTGGGTGGTGATCCCGGAAATGGCCTCGCTGCTGCTGGCACTTTCGATTTATACCGCGACCTTTATTGCCGAAATCGTCCGCTCCGGCATCCAGGCGGTCAGCCATGGCCAGACTGAAGCTGCCTTGTCGCTGGGCCTTAATTCGGGCCAGACCTTACGCCTGGTGATCTTGCCCCAGGCGTTAAAAGTGATCATCCCACCGCTGACCAACCAGTATCTCAATCTGACCAAAAACTCGTCACTAGCCGCTGCGATTGGTTATCCTGATCTGGTTTCCTTATTTGCTGGCACCGTACTCAATCAGACCGGTCAGGCCATCGAGTGCATCGCCATCACGATGGCGGTTTATTTGACTATCAGCCTGCTGATTTCGTTGCTGATGAACCGGTATAACCGGCGAGCGCTGCTGGTGGAACGCTAAGCGATGACCCAACCCCATGTCCCTCACCCTGATTTGCCCCCTCCCGTCAGTGCGGTTGGCGCATTCGGTTGGCTGCGCCGCAACTTGTTCTCCTCGCCCTTCAATGCGGCGCTAACCCTTCTGGCTTTGTATTTCCTGATTTCCCTATTGCTGCCGATTTTACGTTGGGCGGTGCTGGATGCGACCTGGAGCGGTACCGACCGGGCCGCCTGTCAGGTTAATCAGGGTGCCTGCTGGCCGTTCATCCGGGTTCATCTCGAGCAATTTCTCTACGGCTTTTATCCAGAAGCGCAGCGTTGGCGGGTAATTTTGCTGATTTTGCTCCTGGTTCTTGGCCTGGCACCCCTCTTTATCCGCAGCGTATCGGCCAAACTAAAAAGACGGCTGGGTTTGGGCTTGTTGATCAGCTTTCCTATCCTGGCCTTAATCTTGCTAAAGGGCGGTATCCTGGGCCTGCCGGAAGTGGAAACCAGTAGCTGGGGTGGGTTGCTGTTGACGCTGGTCATTGCTGGTGTCGGCATGGTCGGTGCCTTGCCATTGGGCGTGCTGCTGGCCCTGGGCCGTCGCTCGAGCATGCCGACCATTCAGGCGTTGTGCGTGACGTTTATCGAACTCTGGCGTGGCGTGCCACTGATTACCGTGTTGTTTATGTCTTCGGTGATGCTGCCGCTGTTCCTGCCAGCGGGTCTTAACTTCGATAAGCTGCTGCGGGCGTTAATCGGGGTGACGCTGTTTCAGGCGGCCTATATGGCCGAGGTGGTGCGAGGCGGTTTGCAAGCGATTCCCAAGGGACAGTTGGAAGCCGCCGCCGCCCTGGGTCTGGGCTACTGGAAATCCATGGGGTTGATTGTGTTGCCCCAAGCCCTGAAATTGGTGATTCCCGGTATCGTCAATACCTTTATCGCTCTGTTCAAGGACACGTCTTTAGTGCTCATCATCGGCCTGTTTGATTTGATGAACATTGTCCATAACGCCACCACTAACCCCGCATGGCTGGGTTTTTCCACTGAAGGCTATGTGTTCGCGGCCGCCATTTATTGGTTATTTTGTTTCGGCATGTCGCGTTATAGCCGCAACCTGGAAAAACGCCTGCACACGGGCCATCAGCGCTAGGAATCTATCCGATGTCTGAGTCGCAATCCTCATCAATCTCTGCCCCGGTGTCTGATCAGGTCATGATCGACATCCAAAACCTCCACAAATGGTACGGTGCCTTTCATGTGCTGAAAGAGATCAATCTGACTGTGCACAAAGGCGAGCGGATTGTTATTTGCGGGCCTTCTGGTTCCGGCAAATCAACTCTGATCCGCTGTATTAATCGCCTGGAGGAATATCAGCGCGGCCGGATCGTGGTGGAGGGTGAGGAACTCAGCAACGATGTGAAACGCATTGAGCATATTCGCCGGGAGGTGGGTAGGTACGCAAACTCCCCCGCCACCAAGCCGAAGAGATGGCCATGGGCTATCTGACCCGGGTCAAGATTCCCGAACAGGCTAACAAGTACCCCGGTCAGCTTTCCGGCGGCCAGCAGCAGCGGGTCGCTATCGCCCGCAGCCTGTGCATGAACCCGAAGATCATGCTTTTTGACGAGCCAACCTCAGCGCTTGATCCGGAGATGATTAAGGAAGTGTTGGAAACCATGGTAGCGCTAGCCGAAGACGGTATGACGATGCTTTGCGTCACTCACGAGATGGGTTTTGCCAAGACGGTCGCACACCGGGTGATCTTTATGGATGGCGGCGAGATCATTGAACAAAACGCACCGCACGAGTTTTTTACTCACCCGCAATCGGAGCGGACCCGACTTTTCCTGGGTCAGATATTGCATCACTAATATCACACAAATTCGTCTTTGGCCCGATATATAGCAAAACCAAATAGGGTTGATTATTATGAAGGGATGAGTTACTCACTGGATTTTCGTCGTAAAGTGCTAGAGGTCCGGCAACGGGAGGGGTTATCGATCGCCCAGGTGGCCGAGCGGTTTGCG
>Ga0209573_1001397_pt1 | contig 37885 bp, 32 predicted proteins | sample TNRBio252014_DNA_FD_185870 | JGI IMG/M metagenome (GOLD analysis project Ga0209573, IMG submission 185870) | Wastewater treatment Type I Accumulibacter community from EBPR Bioreactor in Madison, WI, USA - TNR Reactor_6/25/2014_ DNA (SPAdes)... | ecosystem: Engineered > Bioreactor > EBPR >...
CCTTGGCGACCGGTTCAGGAAAGACCTTTATTGCCGTGAACTTGCTCAAGCGGTTGGCCGACGCCGGGCAGATGACCCGCGCTTTGTTCGTCTGTGACCGCGACGAGTTGCGCACTCAGGCGCTGGGAGCGTTGTATACGGTGTTCGGCAGCGATGCCGCCCAGGCGACAATGACCCATCCGGAGAAAAATGCTCGGGTGGTGGTGGCGACCTATCAGACCTTGGGTGTGGCGCGGGAAGACGATGACGCCAGCTATCTGACGCGCCATTATCCAGAAAACTATTTCAGCCATATCGTGATTGACGAGTGCCACCGATCCGCTTGGGGGCAGTGGTCGCAGGTGCTGACGCGCAACGCGGCAGCGGCGCAGATCGGGTTGACGGCGACGCCGCGCCAATTGCCGGCGGATGCGCAGCCGTCGCCGGAGGTTGAACAGGATGCGCAGATTACCGCCGATAACCTGCGCTATTTTGGCGAGCCGGTTTATGAGTACACCATGGCGCAAGCGATGGCCGATGGTTATTTGGCGGCGTGTGAGATTCGCGTGCGCCGGGTTGATGTCGATGAAACCGGGCTGACGCGGGAGCAGATTGCGCCGTTGCAACCGCGTGATTTCCGCACTGGGCGGGTTTTAACCGTCGATGAGACGCGGGAAGAGTATGCAAAAACCCAATTTGAAGACCGGCTGATGTTGCCGGATCGGGTAGCCGCGATGGGTGAGGATTTGTTCGGCCAGTTGCTGGAGACCGGGGGGCCGGAGCAGAAAACCATTATCTTCTGCGCCAGTGACGCCCATGCCGACGCGGTCGCGGCGCAGTTGAATAACCGGTATAGCGCCTGGTGTCAGGCCCAGGGCCGGACGCCGGTTGAGCATTTTGCCTTTAAATGCACGTCAAAGAGTTCCGGGGGGCAGTTCATTCCGGAGTTTCGCGGGAGCCGGCGACGCTATTTCATCGCGACCACGGTCGATCTGCTGTCCACCGGCGTCGATGTGCCGTGCGTCCGCCATGTGGTGTTTTTCCGCTATCTGAAATCGCCGATTGCGTTCTATCAGATGGTGGGCCGGGGGACGCGGCTGGACGATGACACCGGCAAGCTGATGTTTTATTTGTACGATTACACCAATGTCACCGAGTTGTTTGGACGGTCGTTCATCACCCCGCCGCGCCCGGTGCGCCCGACTGGGGGACGTGATACAGGCGAGGACGTGGAACCGCTGCTGCCGCCGCCGTTGATCGTGACGGTGGCCGGGGTAGCCGTCCAGGTGACGCCGGTCGCACGGTCGATTCTGGTAGACGGCGAGCCGGTGCCATTGGTCCAGTACAAGGCGCGGATCGCGGCGCGGTTGCGCGAAAAGGCGGCGACGCTGGAGCAGTTCCGGCAGATGTGGATTACGCCGCCGCAACGGCAACCGCTGATCCAGGAGTTGGTGAATGCGGGCTATCCGCCGACCGTGGTGCAGATGCTGGAGCAGTGGGAGGCGTGTGATCTGTTCGATGTGCTGGCGGCGCTCGGCTATGATTACGCGCCCCGAACGCGGGCCGAGCGAGTGGCGGCTTTTTTGGACGGTGAAGCGGATTGGCTAGCGGGGTTGCCGGAACCCACCGCGGCGACGGTGCGGGCGTTGGCGGGGCAATTCGGGCCGGGCGGCACCGAGAGCCTGGAAAATAAACGGCTGCTGGAGACGCCAGCGATCCAATTGGCGGGCGGGGTGCAAGCCTTGCGGATGGCCGGTAAACCTGCGGAGTTGATGCAGGAAACCAAGCGGCGGTTGTTTGCGGTGTGAGCTTAATCATGAGCGACTACGATTCTCCATGGAAAGACGTGCTGGAGCGGTATTTTCCAGCCTTTCTGTCGTTTTTCTTTCCTGATATTTATGCGGATGTTGACTGAGAGCGTGGATACGAATTTCTGGATAAGGAATTGCAACAGATCGCCCGCGATGCGGAACTGGGGCGACGCTATGCGGACAAGCTGATTAAAGTGTGGCGACGGCAGGGAGATGAAATATGGGTGCTAATTCATGTTGAGGTGCAAGGCTGTTATGAGGCCGATTTTAGCGCCAGAATGTTTATTTATTACACCCGCCTTCGTGATCGTTATCAACGTCCGGTCGTCAGTCTGGCGATTCTGACGGACCAGCGCCAGCAGTGGCGTCCGGCTGTTCATCAGGAGGCGCTTTGGGGATGCGCTTTAGATTGGCGCTATCCGTTGGTGAAATTGCTGGACTATCGGGAACGAGAAACCGAGCTGGATGCTCATTCCAACCCGTTTGCGGTTGTGGTGTTGGCGCATTTGAAGGCGCAGGAAACCGCAGATGATCCACCGGCGCGTTATCAATGGAAATGGCGATTGACACGAAGCCTATATCATCGCGGCTGGTCGCGCCAGGATATTCTCGAGTTGTTCCGTTTTGTGGATTGGGTTTTGGTGTTGCCGGATGAGGCGGAAGACCGCTTGTGGACTGAATTGCAACAGTATGAGGAGCAACACATCATGCGCTATGTGACCAGTATAGAACGGATTGGTATTAAAAAGGGATTACAACAGGGATTGCAACAGGGATTGCAACAGGGTGAAATTCGGGTTTTGCGGCGACTGTTGACGCGACGTTTTGGCGAATTGCCAAACTGGGTGGAAGATTTATTACGGGAAGCGCCTATAGAGCGCCTGGAATTATGGAGCGAACGTCTGCTGGAAGCCGATTGCCTGGAAAAAATCTTTAACAGTAATGTTGAACATTGACAGGGAAATTTCTGAATAAAGGAGTTTCGGAATGATGATGCAATCGGGGCAGATGATGGAGAAACCGTTGCCGGAGGGGTGGCGGTGGGTGAAGTTGGGGGAGGTTTGTATTCAAGATCGGCAAATTATTGATCCAGGATCAGAGAAAGCTTTACGCCCTTACTTGGGATTGGAACATATCGAAAGTAATACAGGAAAAATACTACTTGAAACCCATGAAGTAGATGAAAAACAGGGTAAAAGCACTACTTTTGCGTTTAATTCTCATCATGTTTTATATGGCAAACTGCGCCCTTATCTTAATAAAGTAGCATTACCAAACTTTGAAGGGCGCTGTACTACAGAGTTAATACCCCTATTACCAACTAATTTAATAGATAGGGATTTTTTTGCATGGCTATTGCGTCGTGAAGAAACAGTTAATGCGGCTATGCAGGGCAAAACTGGTTCAAGGATGCCACGAGTGGATATGGATGAATTTCTTAAATTTTTAATCCCCCTCCCCCTACTCCAAGAACAACAACGCATCGCTGCGCGTTTGCGCGAGCAGATGCAGGCCGTGGATGAAGCCCGCCAAGCAGTGGAAGCGCAGTTGAAAGCCATCAACCAACTCCCCGCCGCCCTGTTGCGCCAAGCCTTCAGCGGCGCGCTGTAAACCGATAGGCTACCTCATGATGTTAGCCTACACTTCTAATGATACTTATAGCCTTTCAAGTATCATTAACTCTCCTCTAAGTGAACGCCGGTATCATTAGCTGCCATGCAACCGAGCGACTTCGCCCCGGACGCCCCCGGTCGGCTCTTCCACAGCCCGCGCGGTTACTGGGCCTTCATCCCGAATCCATTACCACCGACGCTCGCCGTCGATTGGGAATTAGTCAGTCAGATCTCCAATGCTGACCGGGCCTTAAGCGAACTGGCCGGTGTTGGCCGCACCTTGCCCAACCCCCATTTGCTGATTGGTCCCTTTATCCGCCGTGAAGCGGTGCTTTCCAGCCGCATCGAAGGCACCCAGGCATCATTCTCTGATCTCTTGTTCTTTGAAGCCTCCGGCATCGCCGACCCGCGCCCGGATGTGCGCGAAGTAGCCAACTACGTTCGGGCGCTAGAGTACGGTTTAGCCCGGATGGATGAACTCCCGTTAAGCTTGCGCCTGATCCGGGAAATCCACGAAAGGTTGATGAGCGGGGTTCGCGGCGATCATCTCACGCCCGGCGAATTTCGGCGCTCACAAAATTGGATTGGCGCACCCGGTTGCACCTTGATGGAAGCGACGTTCGTACCGCCGCCCGAAGACGACATGAAAACGGCGCTCGGCGACCTGGAAATCTATTGGCATACCCCGCCGACTCTACCGCCGCTGGTGCGCCTGGCGCTCATCCATTATCAGTTTGAAGTCATTCACCCGTTTTTGGACGGCAACGGCCGTATGGGCCGCTTGTTGATGACTCTGCTGCTCTGTGCAGAAGGCTTGCTGAATCAACCGTTGTTGTACCTCAGCGCCTATTTCGAGCGTTACCGCGATGACTACTACCGGCATTTGCTGGCTGTCAGCCAGCGCAACGCTTGGCGGGACTGGATTGATTTCTTTTTGCGGGGCATCGCCGATCAAGCCCGCGATGCCGTGCAGCGTTCCGCTCAATTGATGGCGTTGCGCGAGGAATACCGCGACCGTTTGCCCGCCATCAGTGGCTCCATACACCTGCTCCGCCTCATGGACGAACTTTTCAGCTACCCCGCCATTACCATTGCTCAAGTCGCTGAACGCCTGAATATTACATCGCGCGCCGCTGGCTTGAATGTCGAAAAACTCGAAAAAGCGGGATTACTCAAGGAAATTACCGGACAAAAGCGCTATCGCGTGTTTATCGCCCCAGACATCGTGAGCATCATCGAAGCGCCCCATTCATCAGCGGTTTCACCCAACTAATCGCATGACCACCAGGAACTCACCCCGCATGGCCCGCCCACCCAAAAAAACCAACGGCAATGGCAACGGCTCATCGCGCGCCCTGACCACCCCGCAAGCCGTCAACGCCGCCATCTGGTCGGTCTGCGACATCCTGCGCCGCTCGGCTTGCACCAGTGCCCTGCAATACGTCCCGGAACTCACTTGGCTGCTGTTCCTGCGCATCCTCGACGAACAGGAACAGCACGAAGCCGAAAATGCCGAGATCGTCGGCAGTGACTTCACGCCCTCGCTCAATGAACCCTACCGCTGGTGCGACTGGGCCGCGCCTTACGACGAAAAAGGCGACTATCCGCCCGTAACCGCTATGGGCAGTCGGCGCGGCTGGCTCCGCCATGACCAGCAAAACGGCTCGCTCGGCAGCTTCTTCGCCTTCGTCAACGGCCAATTACTCCCCTACCTGCGCGGCCTGGCCCGGCAACCCAACGCCACGCCCCGGCAAAAGGTCATCGGTCAAATCCTCTCCGGCGTCGAACGCACCCGCATCGACACCGAGCGCAATTTCGCCGACGTACTGGACAAGCTCGATCCGATCCGCCTGGAAACCACCGACCCGCAACACGTCTTCATCCTCTCGCAAATCTACGAAGGTCTGTTGCTGCGCATGGGCGAGAAGGGCAACGACGGCGGCCAGTTCTTCACTCCGCGCCAAGTCATTAAAGCCATGGTCGAGGTCATTCACCCGCGCTTGGGTGAAACCCTCTACGATCCCAGTTGCGGCACCGGCGGCTTTCTGGCCCAAGCCTACCAATACCTGCATGAGCGCGAAGTTGCGGATAACCCCGCCATCACCCCCGACCGGCTCGACCAGCTCAAACACGACACCTTCTACGGCCGCGAGAAAGAAAACCTCATCTATCCTATTGCCTTGGCCAATCTGGTCGTGCATGGCATCGACCGGCCCAATCTCTGGCACGGCAACACCCTCACCGGCGACGTGACCTATGACCGGCTGTTCGACACCGCCCCGGCCCAATTCGACGTGATCCTGACCAATCCGCCCTTTGGCGGTAAGGAGGGCACGGACGCGCAAAAACGCTTTGACTTCAAAACCAGCGCGACCCAAGTGCTGTTTCTGCAACACATCATCAAGAGTCTCAAGGACGGCGGACGCTGCGGCATTGTCCTCGATGAAGGCGTGCTATTCCGCACCAATGAAACCGCCTTCGTCCAGACCAAACGCAAGCTGCTGGATGATTGCGATTTATGGTGCATCGTCAGCCTGCCGGGCGGGGTGTTCACCGCCGCTGGCGCTGGCGTCAAAACCAACCTGCTGTTTTTCACCAAAGGCTCGCCGACGACGCGAATTTGGTATTACGACCTGTCGGCGCTCAAGGTCGCCAAGCGCCAGCCATTGATTTTCGAGGAACACTTCCAGGATTTCATGCAGCGCCTGCCGGAACGCAGCGACAGCGAACGCAGTTGGACGGTTGATTTCACCGCCCGCCAGCGCCAGGCCGCTGAAGCCGCCGCGCCGCTCAAAACCCAAGCTCAACAGAAAACCGACGAAGCGGCCCAATGGAAAGTCCGGCTGAACGATCTGAAGCGCGCTAAACCCCGTAATTTTGAGGCCGAAACCGCCGCGCAAGACCGCTGCCAAACCTTGACCAAGGAAGCCCGCGAGTTATCAACCCAAGCGCAAGCGATTGAAGACGCGGCGTATGACCTGAAAGCGGTCAACCCGAACGTGAAAACTGATCAGGACGCCCGAACTCCTGCTGAATTGCTGGATTTCATCGAAGCCAAAGGCCGGGAAGTTGCGGCGGCGCTGGAACGGTTGCGAGGTGGGTAATACAAACGATCAGCCGCTTGTAAGCGCTGTCGTCGTTTTGGAAGAAGGGACTTACGGGGTCACACCCGCATTACGAGGATTGAGCGTTACGCCCACTGGGTGCCGGGAATGTGCAGGTGGCGGTAGCGGTTGTGGATAGCATGTCACGATCAGGTCACACGCCTTCGGAACCGTTGGAGAAAACGAGCGGGTAAACTATGGAAAAATATGGTGGGCGATGCTGGGTTCGAACCAGCGACCCCTGCCGTGTGAATCCAGAGCACGGATTTATAGGACAATCCAAACAATCGCTTAGCGCCATCCGCCCCACGTTGATTTGCCACGGATGGACAGGAAAACTCTCGGCGTGACCAAGTTTCGTCACGATTCGGTCACGTTCACCGCCACGCCATTAGGCGTACACTTGAAAGTCCCGCGCTTAAAACATCCCCGTTGCCCTTGGCGAAATCTCGCCATCGGCCATCGCGCCACAGGTGCGCTTGGCCCCGCTTGTTTATCTCATAGTGCATGAGTAGACTAGATCACAGTCTGATCCCACGACACCGGATCCAGTATCGCGTCCTGTCTGAGCGCGTCTCCGTCCTCGGCAACGACATGCCCGAAATCACACAATTCAACTTGTGGAGTTTCGATGCATGGCGCTCACGAATTTCGCCGCGCTCACCGCGCTGCAAAAAACCGTCTGGTCTCGCGACCTCTGGCAAAACGCCCGCGATCAGATGTTCATCAAGCGGTTCACTGGAACCGGCGACAACAGCCTCATCCAACGCATCACCGACCTGACCAAGACCGAGCGGGGCGAAAAGGTCCTGATGCACCTCGTCGCGGACCTGACCACCGATGGCGTGGTCGGCGACAACCCGCGCGAGGGCAACGAGGAGGCGATGCAGTCCTACAGTCTGGACCTGCAAATCGACCTGATCAGTCAGCAAGTTCGCAACAAGGGCAAGATGGCGGATCAAAAGACCATCGTCAATTTCCGCGAACAAGCCCGCGACAAACTGGCCTACTGGTTGGCCAACCGCCTGGACCAACTGGCGTTTCTGACGCTCTCCGGGGTGAGCTACGCCTACCACACCGACGGCTCGGCCCGCGCCAACTCCGCGCTGGCGCAGCTTTCGTTCGCCGCCGACGTGTCCGCGCCCACCACTCACCGCCATCGGCGCTGGGACGTGAGCACCACCAACACCCTGCAAGTCGGCTCGACGGCGGACGTGGCGGCGACGGATACGCCCAGCTACGAGATGATCGTGCAACTGGTGGCCTACGCCAAGACGCACTACGTCAAGCCCCTGATGTCCGGCGGCAAGGAATACTACGTGCTGCTGGTGCATCCCGGCGCCTTGTCCAAGCTCAAGATGGATCCCGCCTATCGGGACGCCATCGTCAACGCCGCGCCCAAGGGCGACCAGAATCCGTTTTTCACCGGCGCCACCGTCACCGTGGATGGGGCGGTACTGCACGAACATCGCCTGGTGTTCAACACCCTGGGACTGGCGTCCGGCTCCAAGTGGGGGGGCGGCACGGTCGATGGCACCCGGACCCTGCTGTGCGGAGCACAAGCCTTGGCCATGGCCGATCTGGGCCCGCCGGAATGGGCCGAGGAATCCTTCGACTACGGCGCGCAACAAGGCATCAGCGTGGACAAGATGTTCGGCTTTCGCAAACCCAAGTTCCTGTCGCCCTGCGATGGCGCCGTCGAAGATTTCGGCGTCGTCGCGTGCGATCACGCTCTGTAAGGAGATTCTGCATGGCTATTACGTTGCAATCAGACCGGCAGGAATCGGCGTGGGCGACCGTGGACTTTTCCTACACGGACCTCACTTCGGGATCTGCCGCCACCGCCATCAAGCTGCCGGTGGGCGCAGTGGTGGTGGGCGGCGCGGTGGTGGTCAAAACGGCGTTTAACTCGGGCACGTCGGATGCGCTGGTGGTGGGCGATAGCGCCACCGCCAACCGCTACCTGGCCTCGACCAGCGTCGCGGCCGCCGGCCGGACCGCGCTCGTCCCGACCGGCTATCAAGCGCTGCCCACGACCCGCGAGATCAAAGTCACCTGGACGGCGGTCGGCACGGCGGCCAGCGCCGGGGCGATTCGGCTGGAAATCAATTACCTCGTGCCCGGTCGGGCCACCTTCAGTCAGGACTGACTCATGGCGATCTTCCGATCTCCCGGTACCGAACCTGTTCATCTCGCCCTCCTGTCCGGGCATGCCATCGTGATCGGCCCGGAGGGGCGCGAGCTGCCTCCACCATTCGAGGCGGCGGCGATGGCTGCCGGATGTCGCTTCGTTCCCAACCCCCCGCGCCAGCGGCCGCCGAAACCCGCCGAATCCGCCCCTGAACCGACCGCGCCTCAGGCCGATCCATGACTGTGGCGGAGTTGATCGAAACGTTTCGCGCCCTGATGGATGACCAGGCCCAGCCGTATCGGTGGGAAGATGCGGTCGTTCTGGACTGGTTGGCCGAAGCCGAAACCGAGGTCTGCATCCGCGCCGGCCTGCTCGTGGACGAGGACACCGAGGAGGTGGCCGTGCTGGCCGTGACCGCCGGGGAGGCGTGGCTCCTCCTGTCGCCCCTGGTGCTGGGTGTCACGCGCGCCACGCTGGCGTCCAGCGGCGCGCGGTTGCTCGTCGAGGATCCGGAGCTGCTGGATCGGTTGAACGCGGGCTGGGAATCCGCGACGGGCCCGCCGAGTGGGTACTACCTGGAGGGCCAGCGGCTGCGCCTCATCCCGACGCCGGCCGCCCCCGATACCCTGCGGTTGCGGGTGGTGCGCCTGCCGAAGGTGGCGCTGACCCTCGCCGACCCCGATGACGAACCGGAGATCCCCCCGGAGCATCATCGCGGGCTGCTCGATTGGGCGCTGTTCCGGGCCGGCTCCGACCGCGACGCCGATAGCTTCAACCTCGCCCTGGCCGATCGGGCGCTGCGGGATTTCGAGATGCGGTTCGGGTTCCGCCTCACGGCCTATGCCCGCCGCCAGCAGCGCGACCGGCGCGTACATCGCGTGACCCCGCTGGCCTTTTAGGAGGATCTTCATGTCGGAAAACCCCGCGCCGCTGGTCTGGAAATTCCCGCTGGGCCTGGATCAGCGCGCTCGGGAGTACGCGCTGGCCGAGGGGTCCGCGCAGGTCTTGACCAACGTGGACGTCACCCGGGACGGCGGTCTGCGGTGCCGCATGGGGCTGCGCGCCGTGTTGGGGGGGGATTGCCATTCGTTGTTTGTCCCGCCCCATCACCGCTTTGCGCTGCTCGTTCGGAATGGGGCCTTGTGTCGGATCGACCGGATCGACGCGGCCCTGGACGTGACGCCCTTGAGCGCCGCCGTGGGGCCAGTGGCTTATGCCCCGCTGCACGAGGACGTGTATTGGACGGATGGCGCGCAGGTCGGGCGGGTGGACGAAAACGGGAATCTGGCTCCCTGGGGATTGGCGGTTCCGCCCGCGCCTCGGGCCGTGGCGGTCGGCTCTGGCGGGTTGTTTGCCGGCGTCTATCAAGTCGCGCTGACCGCCCTGCATCCCTCGGGGCTGGAATCCGGCGCAGCGGAGCCGGTCACGGTCGAGGTTCCCGAGGGCGGCGGCATTCAAGTGACCGTACCCAGCGCGACCGGGGTGCGCTTTGCGGTGTACCGCACCCCGGCCCAGGGCGGCTCTGACGAACTCCGCCAGGCGTGGGTAGCCGCCCCCGAGGCGACGGGCGTGTTAGGCGTTCAAACCCTGGGCCGCCGTTTGGAAAGTTTGGCGGCGGTGCGCCCCGTTCCGGGACACGCGCTGCTGGCCTGGCGGGGGCGGCTGTGGATCGCCGCTGGATCGGTGGTCTGGGTCACGTCGGAACGCTCGCCGCACTGGTTATTCCCGGATCAGGGCTATTTCGCCTTTGAAAGCCCCGTGACCCTGCTCGGCGCGGCGGATGATGGCGTCTACATTGGGCTGACCGACCGCCTGTATTTTCTGCAAGGCGCAGACCTGGACAGCCTGACCCAGCGCCCGGTGGCGGACTGCGGCGCGGCGAGCGGGGGCGGCGCCGCCGCGCCGCTGGATCTGTTTAGCGCGGAAGGGGCGCTCCCCGGTCGGCAATGCCTGTTTTTTGATCGCGACGGTTTCCTGTGCATCGGCAAGCCCGGCGGAATGATCCTGCGGCCGACTCAGCCGCGATGGAGCGCCGGAGCGTTAGCCCACGGGGTTTTAACGTATCGCGCCCAGGAAGGCCTGCGCCAGGTGGTCGCGCTGCTGACGCACGCTGAAGCGCAGGGGATCGAAACGGCGCAAGCGTCATCGACGCCGATTCAGGAGAGGTTTTCTCATGATTAAGATCCCCTTTTCTTTCCCCAATCCGGCGGAGCGGAAACGACGGCTCGCCGTTTGTCAGGCCTGTCCTGATCTGCTGAAGACGAAAATCCCGTTCAGCGCCTGGGTGCTGGAGCGGTGTGGAGTCTGCGGGTGTCCGGTGGTTTCCCGCAGTGTGGTGGGATGCCCGGTGGGTAAATTTTAGAGCGTACTCTTGAGGGAAATCTGATGAATCGTTTAAGTAGTTCCATTCAGTCGGTGGTGGCTGCCTTACACCCACGGCATTGGCGGGAGCTGGGTCGCCGGTTCCGCAATCGGCGCTATGAGGTTACGGATGATGGCGAGGTCTTGATCGCCCACGCCCGCATCGGCGGCCTTTTTTCCACCCGCGCGCCCGACGGGCAGGGCGAGGTGCTCACGCACAACCTGCTGACCACCGAAGGCGTCAACTATCTGTTGGCCTGTGGACTCGGCGGCGGGGTGCAGATGGGGGCGTTTTACATTGCTCCCTTCAGCGGCAACGTGGTGGTGGCGGATACCTGGACGGCAGCGACGTTTGCCAGTACCGCCACCGAATTGACCACCCAGTACGACGAAGCGACGCGGGTGACGTTTGTGAAATCGACGCCCGCCAACAAATCCACGAACAATACGGCGAATCCCGCCGTTTTTACCTCGGCCCTCGATAACGTGAATATTTGGGGGATCGGGGTGTTGAGCACCGCCACCAAAGGCGCGACCTCCGGCGTGTTACTGTCGGCGGCGAAGTACACTACGGTTAGGAACTTGCCGACGGCGGGCGATTCGCTGGCGGTGAAATACACCTTGACCCTGACGAACAGTTAAAGGAGACAGCTCGTGGCGATAGGCTATGCAATGGCGCTGCGCACCGCGCGCCTGGCGGCGGTGCGCGATGCGCTGGACGCGGGATCGGCCGGAGGCACGCTGAAGTTTTATGGCGCGGCCCGCCCGCCCACCGGATCGGCGATTACCAACCAAACCCTGCTGGCGACCTTAACCCTGGCGGATCCGTGCGGCACAGTGACCAACGGCGTGTTGACCTTCTCGGCGATCACCAGCGATGTAGCGGCCGATGCCGACGGCACCGCGACCTGGGCGCGACTGGCCGACAGCACCGGCCAATTCGTGGCGGATTTGAGTGTGGGGGCCACCGGCTCCGGGGCGGATATTATTCTCAATAATGTCAACATCGTCACCGGGGGCGAGGTCTCGATAAGCAGCGCGATCATCACGGAAGGAAACGCCTAGCCGGGTCACGCGCGGAGCATCACGATGAGCGGAATCATTCAGGGCACCTTGCGGTTGGACCATTCGGCGGGGGCGTTCGCGGCCCGCAAGGTCTACCTGTACCACTACGCCACGGGGGAGAAAGTCGCGGAAACCACCTCCAGCGCGGTTACTGGCGCGTGGTCTTTTGTGGATGTGGCCGCCGGGGATTACTTTGTGGTCGGCGTCGCCCAGGTGGGCGATTTAGTGGCCCATCGGGATTTTGATGCGCTGGGCATTCTGACCATCGTTTAAGTATCGAGGCTAATCCCATGCCGGAGACTACGGTTCGTTATTTTAATGGCACGATGGCCGGCGCACCCAGCCTGGCGAACACGGCGGGCAGCCTGATCAGTCTGCTCGATGCCTGTCTGGTGGATGGCTTCGGGGCGGTGACGCTGGACAGTCTGGCGGTGGCCGCGAACGTGGCGACGGCCACGGTCAGCGCCGGCCATAACCTGGCGATGGTGGGCGAGACCGGGCCGGTGGTGCGGATCTCCGGAGCCACGCCCAGCGGCCTGAATGGCGACTGGCGGGTGACGATCACCAGCACGACCACGTTTACCTTCGCTACGACCGGGATTTCTGATCAAACCGCTACGGGAACGATCACCGCGAAACGCGCGCCGGCAGGATTCAGCAAGGCGTTCAGCGGGACCAACAAAGCCGCCTATCGCTCAGATGAGGTCGCCGGGACGCGGCTGTATGTGCGAATCGATGACAGCGCCACGACGTCTGCCCGGATACGCGGCTATGAGGCAATGACCGATGTCGATACCGGAACCGGACTGTTTCCGACCGATGCCCAGATCAGCGGCGGCCTCTATGTTTACAAAGCCAGCGCGGCCAATCGGGTCTGGGCGCTGGTCAGCGATGGGCGCATCGTCTATTTCTTCTGCGACGCCTCGGGGAACGGACAATACGTCGGCGGGTTCGTGTTCGGGGATCTCGCGTCCTATGTGCCTGGCGATGCCTATGGCGTGGTGATCATCGCCTCCGGCAGTGCGTCGGGCGCTCACAGCCTGCACCTCGTATCGAGCACCAGCAACAGCTATCTCGCGCGCCGGTTCGACAGTATCGGCGGCAGCCTGCCCAGCGCCCGCTACACCCATGCCAAGAGCGCGTACCTGGGCAGTGGCGGCGACCTCTACCCCGCGCCGACCGATCTGGCGTTGCATCTGTGGCCGGTCGAGGTCTGGGACAACACCGAGACCTCGCGCGGGCTACTGCCGGGATGCTGGAATCCGGTGCATCTGTACTCTTCGAGCGTGGGGATCAATTACGGGATTCACGAGGTCAATGGGCGCACGCTGGTTCCGCAGGTCACCAATAACTATCGGGGCGTACTCGACGTGACGGGGCCGTGGCGATGAGGATTTTGGCCTGGAACAATACCCCGATCCGCATTGACGGCCTGACCGTCACCCTGCCGTATGTGGCGGGCGGGAATCTGGTCCTTCTGGGCGCGCGCGACTCGTCCGGGAAACACTATTTTGAAGTGACCCGGCGCGCGATTGCGCAGACCAGCTATCTGCGGATGGGACTGTTCGTCCGCCATGCGACCACTGGCGTGTTCGATGCGAATTATTGGTATCGCCAGAGCGCCGGCGATACGGGGTGTTATTCGATCAGCGGCGGGACCGTGAGTTGTCCGGGCTATGCGCAGTCGGGCGCGGTGCGGCTGATGTGCGCCTATGATCTGGATGCCGGAAAAATCTGGTTCGGCAATAATGGAACGTGGGTCAATAGCGGCAACCCGGCGACCGACGCCAACCCACAGTACAGCAATCTGGCGGGGAAAGCGGGGTATCCCGGCGTCTGGCTGCTCTATAACGATAGCGCCCAATTTCACGCCGAGGCCGGCGATTTTCTGTACGCGCCGCCCAGCGGATTTTCGCCGCCGACCGCCTTGCCGATGGTCGGGCGCACCGCGCCGTGGGTGGCATGGTCGGTGGTGGACGGCGGGCCTTACGCGATCCAGGGGACGATCTCCGAAAGCGGCGTGCCCCGGCGGGCGCGGATTCGGCTGCACGATCAACAAACCGGCCGCCTGGTGCGGGAAGTCTGGTCGGATGCGGCCGGTCAGTATGCCTTTACCCAGCTCAACACGACGCCGCGCTATGTGATTGCGTTTGACAGCACCGATCCCTACCAGTATCCCGCCGCGCGGGACCTGGTGATCGCCAGCTAATGGCGACCCTGCTCAATATCGATTTCGGCGGGAACGCGCCGCCGGATGCCTATGCGCTGATCTTGGCCGGCCCGGTGGCCCCGGTCGGCAACGGGCTGGTCTTACGCTCCAGCCCGGATATTCCGGTGCGGCAGGGGCTGCTGGCGGTCACGGAAGCTCCGGGGACCGCGCAGGTGGACGCCACGCGCCGCTTTCCGCCGGTCGTGACGACGGCCACGCTGACCGTCACCGGGCATCCCGATACCGCCAGCAGCCAGGCTACGGCGCGTCCACCGAACTCCACTGCGACCCTGGCGGCGACCGAATCGACCGATGCGGTGCGCGGGGTGGGCGCGGGCAACGAGGGCCTCAAGCCTCGGCAAGGCGTACTCACCGGCGACAGCGGGGCGGATGCGCTCGCGGGTGCTGGACAAAACACCCCGAGATGGAAAGGGGTGATGGCGGTCACGGAACCGCCCTCGGTGGCGGAGGGGTACGGCGCGGCGGGGCTTTACAGCGGGCCCGGCCGGCTCATCCATACCGAATCCCGGGATCTGGTCCTCGCGCAAGGGCTTCAGGTTTACCCGGTGTCCGCCGATCTTTCGGCGGTGAATGCCGATTCCATCGCGGCGTTCGCGGCGAAAACCCATCAGCAGTCCGAGATCGACCTGACCGACCCGCTGCTGGGGATGGACCTGCTCAGCGGGGCGGTAGACGCCACCTCGCTCCATGATCGCGGGTACGTCTGGGAGGTGCTGGGGTCCGCCAGCGACCGGACGATGGTTGATCGGGTCCAGAGCCTGACGCTGTTGGCGTCCGGCCCGCAAAAGATCAGCGGGAGACACCAGGAAACCGGGGTGGCGCGGGAGATCGTGACCCTGCAAACGGCGATGCCGTTTGCAGATGCCGCCTCCTTCAGCGAAACGCTGACCGCGCAACTCGTGCTCCCCGAGGCAGAGGACCTCGCGGTTGGGACGGAAGGCTTGGGCAGCCACAGCGCGCAGGCGCGGGCCGAAGCCGGACGGCTGAGCGATGCGCTGGCCTGCGGCTGGGAAGCGCGCACCGACGAGGCCGCCTCCTTCAGCGCAACGCTGACCGCACAGGCGCTGGGCGAGACCACCGACCGCGTTCGCAGCGCCACCGGGCTGGCGAGTGGGAACGCGCTCGGGGTGGAACGCATGGATCGAGGGGTCTCCGCCGACCGGGTGACGCAGCTTTTTGCGGAGGTCACTGACGACCTCGGAGCGGGCGCGGACGCGGTGGTCACGATAGCGCGGATCGGTGCGGAGACGCAGGAAACGGGGGGGATAACCGCCGCGCTGGGCGCGACCCTCGCCGGTTCCTGGCGGTGCGGCGCGGCGGGATCCCTCCACGACGCCCTGGAGAGTCAGTGGGTCGGGGCGCTCACCGATGCGCTTCCGGTCAGCGAATCCATTCTCACGCACGCGCGCGGGACCGCCGCCCTGGCGTCCGAAGGCACCGCGACCACCCTTCTCGCCGGGCCGTTGACGGTCTACAGCGGCGGGATCACCGATGCGCTCCAGACCACAGCGACGGTGTCCAGTACGCTGCACCTGCACGCCGCAGGCGTTTTAGCCGACGCCGCGCTGGCGGGAGATGGATTGATCACTGCTGCGCACTCCGTGGTGGTGATCAACGCGGACACGGGCGCGGTCAGCACCTATGTCTTTACGCCGACCGTGACCAGCCTGGCCTGTTATCAGGGCGTGTTGTTGCTGGCCGGCCCGGATGGCCTGTACGCCGTGGACGCCGATCAGGATGACGACGGCGCGGTGGTGTGGACGCTGCGCACCGGATTTTCGAACCTCGGCACCGATCACCTGAAGCGCATTCGGGATGTGAATGTCCTCTTGCGCACGGACGGCGAGACCACCCTGCAGGTGATTGCGGATCGGGCAGGGGCCAAGCAGGAACATACCTACCGCTTGCCGCCCTTGCCGCGCGCCAGCTATCGAGATGGCGTGGTTAAACCGGGGAAAGGGCTGGCATCGGTGTACTTTGCTTTGGGGCTGCGCGGTGCCGGCCCGGCGGAACTGGATCAATTACGGGTTGCGGTTGAACCCTTGCAGCGGCGGAAATAGACATGGCGAATTTATGCCCGACGATCAATGGCAACGCAGCGGACAGTCTGGTCGAGCAGAAATGGGCCATGTCCGAAACCCTGGCCACAAACTCCGTGGAGCGGGCGCACACGGCGCTGGCGGCGATTACGAGGGCGGTGAGCCAAGGGGTTTCGGATCAGGCGCTCGTCCCGACGTTGCCATCAAACCCAGGCGCAGGCGTACTGAACGTCACGTATGACTATCCCGAACCCCCTCCGCTTCCGAATTTTGCTCATGAGGCGCTCGACCCCCCTCCTGCGTATACGGCCGCGCCGATTGTTTATCAAAACCCGGGGTCGCCGCCGACCATGCCGCCGTCGCTACCTAAAATCTCCAGCGTGTCGCCGCCGCAGTTACCCCCATCGCCGGGGACCTTGCCTCCCTTTAATCAGGATTACACCCCGCCTGACCTGCCGGTCTTTACCCTGCCGGCGCTGCCGCCAACCACGGTTCCTGCCTACACGCCGCCCGCCCCGCCGAGTCAGACGGCCCTGACGCCACCGGTGTTTACGGGAGAGTTCACCCCGCCTGACCTGCCGGTCTTTACCCTGCCGGCGCTGCCGCCGACTACGGTTCCTGTCTACACGCCGCCCGCCCCGCCAAGCCAGACGACCCTGACGCCACCGGTGTTTACGGGAACCGTGCCGGAGTTGCCGTTGCGGGCGCTGCCGGCCTTGACCGCCGCGCCGCCCGGGGATGCGCCCGCCGTGACCGCGCCCCGGTACCCGGAGCCGCCGACGCTCTCGGTCCCCGCTGCGCCTCAAACCTACGCCTTTCCGCTTCCCACGTTGCGGACTCCCGATGTATCGGCGATTGAGGAGCTGCTTGAGGCGTTAAAACACGGTCGGCCCACCGAGCCGACCGTGACCCTCCCGGAGGAGAGTGTCCTATCGACCTTTCACCACCTGCGCGGAGCGCTGGGCGGCGAGTTGGCCGAGCGCCTTCCGGTGGAATCGGTATTGCGCTGGATGCTCTCAGGAACGACGCTGGGGTTGTCGGATGCGGTCGCGCAGAGTCTGCGGGATCGGGCGTTTGCGGCCGAGGATCGGCTGGCCTTTCAGGCGGAAACCACCGCCATAACGGCCTGGCTGGCTCGGGGCTTTACCCTGCCCGGTGGGGCGCTGGCGGCGCAGTTGGCGCAAGTCCAGCAGCAGAACCGGGATAAAAAAGCCGACCTGAACCGCACGCTCTGGGCCGAAGAAGCCAAGCTGGAAATTGAGGCCTTGCGCTTTGCCGTCACCTCGGGAATTCAGTACCAGACCGCGCTGTGGGATAACCAGGTCAAGCTGTGGGAAATCTGCGGCGACCTGGCGACCAAATTTGTCGATGTCCAAGTGAAGGTGCTGGAGGCGGCGCTCACCTTGTATAAGGCCCAACTGGACGCCTGGCAAACGGAAGCCGCCGTTTATAAGGACGCTATCCAGGCGCTCTTGCAGGCCGAGATGGGCAAGCTGGACATCACCAAGACCGAGGCCGAAATTTCCCGGCTGTTCGTGGAGCTGAACCGGCAGGGCGTGGATCAATATCGGGCCGAATGGGAGGCCGTTCGCGCGCAGGTGGATGTGTACAAAGCCCAAATTGAGGCGGCCAATGGGCAACTGCAAGCCGAATCCCTAAAGCTGGACGCCTTTGCAAAGTCGGTCCAAGCCTACGCCGCGTCGGTTGGCGCGTATGAGGCGGAATGGCGGGGCTATGCCGCTGCGGCTCAGGCCGATGGGGCGCGGATCGAGGGCTTTAAGGCGACCGTACAAGCCTATGCGGCGCAGACCGATGCCTATGGCAAACAGGTGGACGCAGAGAAAACCCGGGTGTCGGCGGAACTGGCGATTAATCAGTCGCAACTGGATGCCTATAAAACCGAAGCGAGTCTCTACGGAATCAATGCCGATATTTTCGGCAAGCTGACAGAGGCGGAAAAAGCGCGCGTTTCTGCCTTAGTCTCCATCGCGCAACTGCCGATGGAAGCGCACAAGACCCAGGCGCAAGCTTATGCCTCTCAGGCCCAGGCCTATGTCGCACAGGTAGATGCAGAGAAAACCCGCGTCTCCGCAGAGCTGGCAATCGATCAGTTGCAGTTGGACGCCTATAAAACCGAAGCGAGTCTCTACGGAATCAATGCCGATATTTTCGGCAAGCTGACAGAGGCGGAGAAAGCCCGGGTGACGACCTTGGTCGCGGCGGCGCAACTGCCGATGGAGGCGTATAAGACTCAGGCCCAGGCCTATGCGGCTCAAGCCCAGGCCTATGCCGCCCAGGTGGACGCGTATGGGAAACAGGCGCAGGTGGAAATTTCCTACACCCAGGCGCAGGTGGAACACGCCCGGCTCCCCCTCGATCTTTATAAAACGGAGGCGCAAGTTTATGCGACGCAGGCCGACCTGTACGGCAAAAAAGTTCAAGCCGCGCAACTGGAGCTTTCGTCACATCTTGAAGTAGAAAAATTGAATCTGGAGGAATCGAATAGTCGCCTGGATCTTTATAAAGCCCAGTTGCAAAAGGTGAGTACGGAACTGGACCTGAAGGCCAAAATTCACGCCGGGCAAGTGCAGGTCTTTTCCACGCTCGTAGAATCCGAAAAAGCCCGAGTCACCGCCGACCTGCAAAATATCGATCAAGGCTTGCGCCAAACCCAGTTTGAGACCTCCATTGAACTCAAGAAGGCGGAACTGGACCTGACCCGGATGCTGGAGCTGTCCAAAATCGCGGTTTCGGCCCAGGAAGAAGTTGCGAAGGTGGCCTCCCAACTGGCCGGGGCGGCGCTCAGTGCGGTGAACGCGACGGCCTCGCTCCAGAGCACGTATGGCGAAGACACGTCGTCGCGGTGCTCCACCAGCTACAACTACGAGATGAGCGGCTGATGGCGGTTCCGCTGAATCTCCCGGTATCGGCTCAAGGAGAATGGGCCGCCAAGAAATTTAAGGGCGATCCCCTCCGGGCGGCGGCGTATTTGCCCCTGGCCTATCAACTGCTGGGTGAGGTGGCGCAGCGCATGGCGTTGGGGGGCGTCGGTTACGGGCATCGCTTGATGCGCCTCGCGGATGGCGCGACGATTCGGGTGATTCGCAATGGTCAGCACAATCTGATCGAGATTACGACTCCATGGGTGTCTGAAGAAGATGAGGTGATTAACAAAGCGCATGGGTTTTTATTCAAGCCCCAAGTAAATTCCCAACGGATTTATCCCGACAGCGACCCGCTCGCCAGTATGCGGCTGGTTTGTGAAAAGAATTCCGTCAGGATCACTGTAAAAGCCCCGATCCGCAGCGCTTACGGCAATCAGTTTGCTTTTTTTGGGGCGGATGTGTATTCATGGCTTCATTCCTATCGAGGCGATGGGCCAGAACGGGCCACGAGCCATGATATTTTTAAAAACGGCCAATGGATTGCAACGCTGCCAGCGCCGGTGATCGGGTTCTTGCCGGTGCGCGTCACCTTCGCCGATCAAACCTCTGACTCCAGAGTGCTGGTCGCTACCGTTTCTCTCTATGGTTCAAGGCGGGTCACGATTCGCTGCTACACGATGGATTTAAAAACCGAACTGGCCGGCTCGCTGGAAAGTGGTGAACTCCATAACGACGAACCCTGGCCGGTGCGCTTTCGTTCAACGGGTACGGAAGGCTCTTTTATCTTTTACCGCAAAGAGCAGGTGGAAGTTCAGCGCACCCTCTATCCCGACCCCGCTGTTCTGTCGGTTTACCAGTACAAAATCGCGACGGCGACGATCGATCATCATAAAACCGGTATTGAGGTGACGTATACCTACGAAGACGCCGGAGAAAGAGCAAACTGGTCCATGGTTGATTCTGTGACCAGTACAGAAAACGCGGTCTACCCGACGATAGATACAGTATTAGCAGACGAACGAACGGGGAATTGCGGACTGGTCGCCATCAACAATCAGCGAGGAGGCTCTGAGTACAGCGAGATCAAGACGACCGCAGTGCGAAGAAAAGAGCAACGCTACCCCATCGCGTTAGCTTATGATCGACATGGAACTCGATTGGTGGCTTATTTTTTATACCAGGAAGACAATAAAGAATCGGATGCTTATCATTTAAAACGAGAATCATCGATAACGCATACGTTTATTATGGGGCCGCACCCTCACCTGCCGCCGCCCGCTTGTGAGGTCTTTGAAGATTTCCGGGCGACCGAAGCGACCTCTGTTTTCACCCGAACGATGAGCCATTCGGCTCCAAGCACCGCATCCATCCTCGTGAATGGAACCGAGATTTTTCGTGAACAATTTAATACTGAAGGAACATCGATTCACCAATTGGCTACGAGCACTTCTGCTATCGGCGGTCGTTCGGCAAATTATGGCAGGACGGACGGTGAGCATACCGATCTATCCATTACAGACCAGCGGGAAGCGCATTTTTGCTCTGAATCATTAGGGGTTCTTATTCATTATATCAATTTACGCGACATGACTTATTGTATCCAGCTTGATAAGGATAAGGGCAGGAGTTCTGTAAACTTTCGTTATCAATATAGCCATCATGGGGCTGAAAGACAACCCGCAGTGGTTCTTGAAAATACCAGGACGATCTCCTACGCAAATACGACGCAAAGCACCCGAGAGTACAAAACGAAAGTCAATAACAAAGCCATTTGGTCGCCCATTGAAACTCACTTTAGCGAAAATACCCGTGATAATGGTTTATATGGTTTTTTTGTCACAAAAGACCCGCCCAATCGATCTTATAGAGAAAGCAACAGTTTTTTAGATACAACGAGTTTTGGGTATGCAACCCTCTTCTCAACGCCCATTTTTTATTATGTCAACGATGAGCGCTTTAAGTGCAAAGAACCGGCATGGGCGTATTCCTTCCTTTATCGCTATCCCACCCTGCCGGACCATGTAGACAGTGTATGCACCTACGGGAAGATCGGGCCGTTGTTGCCGGTGCTCGCCTATGATGCCGATCAAGCGCAATGGGTCCCCACCCCTGCGCGCTTGACCGATCCGCGCCTCACGGTGTTCCCCATCGGGTTGTTTTAGCGTAGCGCCCACTCAGGAGTGCACCCCACACCCATGCAGCCTTTGGAGGATCTGCGCGCCCGCCTGGAAGCGGCCTGGAACGACGTGTGCCACAACCGATTGGCCCGCTATGCTCCCTATCCGAAGCAGACCGAATTCCACGCGGCGGGTAAGACCTACCGGGAAATTCAACTTCGCGCAGGCAACCAACAGGGCAAGACGTTGGCCGCCAGCATGGAACTGGCCATGCACCTGACCGGGCGCTATCCCGCCGACTGGCCGGGACGCCGCTGGGCGCGGCCCATCGCCGCTTGGGCGGCGAGCGAAACCGCCCAGACCACCCGCGACAATATCCAGCGGCTGGTGCTGGGCCGGCCCGGTGCGTGGGGCACCGGCAGTCTGCCCGCCGATAGCTTGTTGGAGCGCACTGCGGCGCGGGGCGTGGCGGGGCTGGTGGACACGGTGCGGGTTCGCCACACCACCGGCGGCGTCTCGACCCTCACCTTCAAGACCTACGATCAGGGCCGCGAACGCTGGCAAGGCGAAACGCTCGACCTGGTGGCGTTTGATGAAGAGCCGCCCCTGGACATCTATCTGGAAGGGTTGACCCGGACCAACGCCACCGGCGGGCGGGTCTGGCTGACCTTCACCCCGTTGCTGGGCATGTCCGAGGTGGTGCGGCGCTTCCTGTACGAGCCGTCGCCCGACCGCCTCGACGTGAACATGACCATCGAGGACGCCCTGCACTACACGCCGGAAGAGCGGGCGCGCATCATCGCCAGTTATCCCGCCCACGAACGCGATGCGCGGGTGAAGGGCATCCCGATTCTGGGCAGCGGGCGCATCTTCCCAGTGGTGGAGGCGTCCATCACCTTCGACGCCATGGCCTTCCCCAAGCACTGGCCGGCGCTGGCCGGGCTGGACTTCGGCTGGGACCATCCCACGGCGGCGGTCTGGGCGCGGATCGACCGCGACAGCGATACCGTCTACCTCTACGATTGCTACCGGGTGAAGGAGGCGACCCCGGTGATTCATGCCGCCGCGCTCCGCGCGCGGGGCGCGTGGATTCCGATGGCCTGGCCGCACGACGGCTTGCAGCACTCCAAGGACAGCGGCGAACCGCTGGCGGAGCAGTACCGCAGGCAGGGCGTGAACATGCTGCCCGAGCACGCCCGCCACGAGGATGGCAGCATCGGGGTCGAGGCCGGGTTGATGGCGATGCTGGACCGGATGTACACCGGGCGGCTCAAAATCGCGCGGCATCTGCACGACTGGTGGGAGGAGTTCCGGTTGTACCACCGCAAGGAGGGCAAGGTGGTGAAGGAATACGATGACCTCATGGCGGCCACCCGCTATCTGTGTACCTCAATAAGGTTCGCCCGCACCGAGGGCGAACGGCCCGAAACCCTGCTGCAACGCAAGCTGCGGGGCCGGGCGGGACGGAGCGCCATGTCGGCGTGATCGTCAGGCCGGATGCGTCCGCAGCCAATCGCGCATGACCTCGTTGACGCGGGTTTGCCAGCCCTTGCCGGTGGCTTTCAGGGCCGCCAGCACGTCGGCATCGAACCGGATGGTGGTGGACACTTTGAGCGGCGCTTTTTGCGGGCCACGGGTCCGGCGGCGTTCGGCCAGCTTTTCGCGCAGTTCCGCGTAGGAATGGCTGACGATAGCGCCGTCCCAATCCGCCGCTGTCGTGGGCGGATTCTCCTCATCGTAGACGGGACGCTCGGGCACCGCTGCGAGCGCCGCCTCGATCTGTTCGGGACTAAAGAACTTCTTGGAAATAGCGTTGGGTTTCATGGCGGTCACCCTGTCGACAGGAAATAAGATGCGGCCCGGTTTCCCGATCCGTCCAGATCAGCGCCACGACGCGCCCGTTTAGCCATCCCAGGCTTTTCAGCCGTTGTTCGCCGTAGGCTTCCCGGTCATCCTCATCCGTCACCAGCGGCGCATCGAAAATCGCCTCGCAATCCGCAAGGTCAATCTCGTGTTTGCGCAGGTTGATTTGGCGCTTGGCTTCATCGAAGGTGATCATGGTTAAATTGTAGGAACAATTAGAATGGCTGTCAATTGTTAGTACAATAAGATTGTCTCTTGACCCCGCCCCATGTCGGGACTATGCTGGACTCCTCTCGAAAATCAATGCGGCTCCTCCCGCGCCCGTCAGTTGCGGTTTTTTTGTGCCCCAGTTGCGCCCGCAAGGGGGGATGAGGAACCGGGAATATGTTGAATACCGGTCCCGGCTTCATTGATGCCGAGAGTGAGTCCCCCACCCTCAATCTGGTGGTTGCTCTGAAATCAATGGAGGCCTCATGGCCGCTCAGCTAGTCCGTATTTCCAACGAAGTCGAAGTTCCCTACCTGACCTACTCCGGTCAACCCGTCCTGACCTTCGCCCTGATCGACAGGGTGCATAACCGGGTGGAAGGCACGGCGCGCAAGCGGTTCAGCGATAACCGCAAGCGGTTCATCGAAGGGGAAGATTTCTTCTACGTGACTGATTCTGAAAGCTTGTCCGTTTTTCGGACAAGCCATCCCGGCGTACTCAAAGACGCTGCCAACGAAATCACTCTCATCACCGAGTCTGGTTACCTGATGCTGGTGAAGTCGTTCACCGACGATCTCAGTTGGCAAATCCAGCGCCAGTTGGTGAAGCTGTACTTCCGGGTAAAGGAAGCGGTTCAGCAACCCGCGCCGCAACCGACGTTGACCGGTACGCAATGGCAAGAACTGCGCACCCTCATTCACCAGATCGCCCTCTGCTGCAAATGGAAGGGCAGCGCCGAGTTTGCCGTCAACGAGCGGCTGCGGTTCGCCTACGGCTTGCGCAGCATCAGCGAGTTGCGCCCGGAACACTTTGAGGAGGCGCGCGCCGACCTGGAGGGCCTGAGAACGCTGTCCGAACAGCACCTCCACCGGATGTGCACGCTGGACAAGGAATACATCGAAACCGTGCTGCGTCCGCCGGTGTCCATCCGCAAGGTGCGGGAGATGGCGAAGAGGCAGGCCCAACAACCGCCCCTCAGTTATTAACCCACCGCCGCGCCACGGACGGCGCTTGGCTTGCACCCTGCGGCGCAATGCGAGTTTAATGCCGAATATCATCAGCCGCTCACCCAAGAGGAGAATCCGATGAACACCGCGTCAACCATCGCGCCGTGGCTGCGAGGCGCAGGGAGTGTGTTGGATTTGCAGCCCAACTCCCAAGGTCGCTTGCCGACTATTCGCCCATACCCTAACGATCAAGCGGCCTTGCAACGTGACTGGGCGCGGATTGGTCAAGATTTTTGGAATGTGATGAACCGTGAGCCGCGCCCCCACCACTCGTAACCCAAAATCCGTGCAGCATACGGTCAACACGACCTCCGTGCAGCAACTGGAAATTCACCAAAGCCCGTTGCCACCACCGGAACTGATTGAGCAGTATGAACGCATCCTGCCCGGATCAGCGGAGCGCCTGTTACGCTTGGTCGAGCAGGAAGCCGATCATCGTCGCGCCTTGGAAAAGCGGCAACTGACCAGTCAAATTGTCGAAACGCACATCGGACAGGCATTAGCCTTTTTTATTGGCGTACTGACCATTGTCGCCGGCTCCTATACCGCCTTGCAGGGTGCAGAACTCCCCGGCGCACTCATTGGTTCGGGTGGCGTCATCGGTTTGGTGACGGTTTTCATCTACGGACGAAAACGCTCTTGACGCACCCCCACGCCACGGACGGCGTTGGGGATTTCCGTCAACGTGAATTGATTCGCCCGCCGTAATTGGCGGGCGCGGATTGAAACAAACAAACAAACAAACCGTCAAACGGACAGATCCAGCAGGCGCAGCAGTTCGCGGATTCGCGCCCAATTCTCTTCGGGGGATAGCGGCGCGACTCCGTTCTCCTCCTCCAAGCCCCAGGCCTTGCGCTCATCGGCTTGGCGCAAACGCAAGGTATCGGCTTGCAGCTTAGCCAACTTGGCCAGGTTCAGGTTGCGGTAGTGATGCGCATCCCACCACAGGTCCAGATGCGCCTCCCATTCCTGCCGATGGCGCTCCAGAAGCGCCGCCGTGCGCCGCGCCGGGTCCGCGTCGGTCAGCGCCGCCCGTTCCGCCCGTCGTTCCGCCGTGTGCGGATGCAGCGGCTGGTCGAGGTCAAGGGCGTATTGGCCGGCGGATTCCATGCCTACCGCCGCAAGGCGGCCAGCGCCCGTTGCGCCAACAGGCTCTTGTGCCGGGTGAGTTCATCGATGCGCGCCTGTTTATCCAGGCCGCTCAGGGTTCGGTCTGCGCCGATGCGCCGTTCGGCCTGCCCGAGTTCGGCGAACGTGCGGGCCACTTGCTCCATCGGTGCGGCCTGCGCCAGGCGCTGACCGTTCCGGGCGACGTGGCGCTTCAGCGCCTCCGGGTCTTGCAGCCGCACGAACAGTTGGGCGTCGGCGGCGATGTGCCGCACCTGCTGCAACTGATCGTAGAACTCGGTGACGTAGCGACTGCCGCGCCCGTCCGGGGCGAACCGCTGTAGCAAGTCCCCGATCAGCGGCACATCGGTCTGCTTGGCCGGGCGCTCCGGCAAGCCCATGACCGGCCGCGCCGCGTAATCGCCGATCAGCAAGGCTTGTGCGCCCAACCAACCGAAGTAGCCGCGAATCAGATGCTCGATTTGCACCGGCGACAAGCCGACCTGGCCCAGCCCGGCCTCGCTCGCGCCGATGGCCAGCGCCGAGGTGCTGTAGCGGCGGCGTAGTTCCGGCGAGAGCCGTTCCATGTCCAGGGTCTCGATGGGCCGGCCGGTGAACGTGCTGCGATTGGCGTACACCTCCAGCGCCGGCTTGAACATCTGCGGCGTCGGATCGAAGGCGAAGGTTTGCCCCAGCATGTGCAGCACCCGCTCGCCGAACAACCGGCCCGTCGCTTCCTGGTCCACGATCTGCTCGACGAGCCGTTCCGCCAGCGTGCCCAGCGCGCCGACTTCAAACGGCTTGGGGATGCGCCAGGCGGTCCCGCCCAGCTTGAACCACCAATAGGTATCCCGGTCCCACTGCTCGCGTTGCTTGAAGTCTTCGTCATCCCGATACGTCAGATACAGCAGCGTGGAGGCCAACCCCACCAGGTAGGTGACGGCGGCGAAGCGCAGCGCCTGTTGCTTCTCGACCGCGCTGCCTCGGCCGGTCGCGGTGCGCGCCATCGGCTGAACACCCTTGCGATAGAGCACGTCCAGGCCCTGGATCCGGGCGTTCAGGAACGGCACCGTATTGATCAGGTAGCGGGTGGCCGGCCACGCCCCGGACTGGGAGAAGTCCATCAGGTCGCGCGCCGCCAGCGCCGCTTGCAGGTGGGTTTTCCCTTCTTTCCGCAATTGCTCGTACAACGCCGCCCGGTTGACGGTTTCCAGCCAATCCCCGAACCGGTTCCAGGCGTCCAGCCCGGACTTGACCGCATCGAACAGTCCGCGCAGGTGGGCGGGCGAGTCCAACACGGTATCAGGCTTCCACCCGGCGATGCGCCGCGCGGCGGCGTTCGCGTCGCCTTCCAGCAGCGTCCCGAACCGGAACGTCCCGCCGCCCACCAGCAGTGCCGCTTGGTTGGTCAGCGGTTTCAACTTGAACACGTTGGCGTCCAGCCGCGACACGGCCAGCGCGGCGATGGAATCGCGCAGCAGGTTCGCCGCCTTGAACGCCGGACTGAGGGTGACGCCGAGGGTCAGCGCCCGCTTGAACCCGGCCAGCACGCGCAGCAGCGCGCTGTCCATTAACGGCGCGTTCAGGTTGGAAATCGCTTCCAGGGTCAGCGGGTCGCTGACGGTGTAGTGCACCTTCTGACCCGCCTGCATGATCCACACCGAGTGCTTGTCGGTCTGGGCTTCGGCCACCTTCGCGGCGACGCCGAGGGTTTCGGCGGTGTCCAGCGCCAGGGTCGCCGCCCGGTTCTTCAGGCTGGCGTCGATCAGGTGATGCCAGTTGCGCAGGATGTTTTGCAGCGGATCCCCGAGTTTTTCGGTTCCGCCCTTGAGCTTCTCGAACGCCTTCTGCCGGACCAGCGGGCCGCCGCCGGTGCTGGGGCCGCGCACCTCGCCCTCGTCCTCGATGACGCGATAGTAGGGCAGGTAGAAATCATGCTCCCACTGCGCCCGTTGCGCCGCGTTGAACAGCCCCGCGTGCTGGGCCACGTCCAGCACCGACTTCTGGATTTCCACGTAGCGGGCAAACGCCTTCCGGTAAACGTCGTTGCGGGATGCGCCACCGGCCATCTGGCCCGTGTTGAGCTGCTTTCCGGCGGCGATTTCCGCCGGGGTGAACAGCCGCTCGCGGCCTTCGCTCAGCAGCCGCTCCGAGCGATGGGCGATGATCCACTGCCAAAATCGATTGAGTTCTCCGGCGCTGGCGATGGGTTCGAGCGCCTGGGAGAGACCCTGCTTCGTCTCCTGGACGTTGAGCGCGCCGTCCTCCCATTTCAGCCGCCCGTGCAAAAACGCGCCTTCGAGCGCCCCGGCCGGCGACTTGCTCATCTTGGCCGCGACCCAGGCCGACAAGGCGGTATCGGTATCGATGACATCGCGCCCGAACCGTTCCCGGTCCAGTTCCAGCAGCCGGGCGAACCGATCCACCAGCCCCTGGCGCAGCCGGGTCGGCAGGGTCGCGCGGCTTTCCTGAAGGCGTTCCCGCAGCCCCTTGGGGTCCGCGCCGATCTTGTCGGCCATGCTGCCGACTTCGGCGGGTAGGTGGTCGGCCCAGGCGTGGGGGCGGGAGTAGACGGCGCCGCGTAACGGCCCGCTGGCTACGCCAGCACGCAACTCGCGTACAACGTCTCCCAATAGCGCGCGGCCCCGCCCGGTTCCAGGCGTTCCGCGCGTTCCGCTCTCTCCCTGTGCCAGGGTATGGAGGAGAGCCGTTCGCTTAAGCGTATTGCGCCCTGCCTGCGCCGCTCTTGCTCCTGGGGTGTCAGCGAGTACTCCAAAATCAGCCTCTCCAACGGGTCTTCCGGTTCTAGTGTTGATGAATTCTCGTCTTGCGAAGTCATAACGCACCGCCTTGAGGTTGGGAACTTGTCCCAAAATATTATCCATGGACGTCTGGATCAACGCTTGAAAATCCCGGTCGTTGTCGCCGGTCCATTCGATGCCCTGTTTTTCGTGCGGCCACAGGTGGCGCGTCGTACCGTGCTTGATGGCGGACGCCAGCATGTTCTCGGTGCGCCGGAGTTTAGCGATGTCGGACAGCCCGGCCGGGTCGCCCTGAAACACCAGCCCGTTGTTGTGGGCGTAATCGGCCACGGCGGCATACAACGCGCTGCCGCGACTGCGGCCGCCGCGCAACTGCGAGGCATCGACCCAGACGGCGTTCTTCCGTTGCATCACGAACGCCTCGGAGCCATCGGGCATCGTCAGGGTCGTTCCCGCATCCGCGCCGACCGCGCTCAATTCCTCGCGAGTCATGTCGCGCGTCACGCGGATTCCCGGGTCGATTTCCTGGAAGATGCCCACCAGGTCCTTGGCTTGCGCGGGCTTGTTTTGGAACAGGTCCAGGTCCTGACGGAGCAGGCGCAAGGCGGCTACCGTGACCGCGTCGGCCTTCGGGCGCTCCCCGGCCTGGATTTCCCGCCGCAACCCCAGCCGCGCCAGCGCCACCAGTTCCGCATCGCCCAATTCGATCTTGACGCCCATCCGGTACAGCACGGCCTTGACCGCCGCGCCGCCCGGGGATGCGCCCGCCGTGACCGCGCCCCGGTACCCGGAGCCGCCGACGCTCTCGGTCCCCGCTGCGCCTCAAACCTACGCCTTTCCGCTTCCCACGTTGCGGACTCCCGATGTATCGGCGATTGAGGAGCTGCTTGAGGCGTTAAAACACGGTCGGCCCACCGAGCCGACCGTGACCCTCCCGGAGGAGAGTGTCCTATCGACCTTTCACCACCTGCGCGGAGCGCTGGGCGGCGAGTTGGCCGAGCGCCTTCCGGTGGAATCGGTATTGCGCTGGATGCTCTCAGGAACGACGCTGGGGTTGTCGGATGCGGTCGCGCAGAGTCTGCGGGATCGGGCGTTTGCGGCCGAGGATCGGCTGGCCTTTCAGGCGGAAACCACCGCCATAACGGCCTGGCTGGCTCGGGGCTTTACCCTGCCCGGTGGGGCGCTGGCGGCGCAGTTGGCGCAAGTCCAGCAGCAGAACCGGGATAAAAAAGCCGACCTGAACCGCACGCTCTGGGCCGAAGAAGCCAAGCTGGAAATTGAGGCCTTGCGCTTTGCCGTCACCTCGGGAATTCAGTACCAGACCGCGCTGTGGGATAACCAGGTCAAGCTGTGGGAAATCTGCGGCGACCTGGCGACCAAATTTGTCGATGTCCAAGTGAAGGTGCTGGAGGCGGCGCTCACCTTGTATAAGGCCCAACTGGACGCCTGGCAAACGGAAGCCGCCGTTTATAAGGACGCTATCCAGGCGCTCTTGCAGGCCGAGATGGGCAAGCTGGACATCACCAAGACCGAGGCCGAAATTTCCCGGCTGTTCGTGGAGCTGAACCGGCAGGGCGTGGATCAATATCGGGCCGAATGGGAGGCCGTTCGCGCGCAGGTGGATGTGTACAAAGCCCAAATTGAGGCGGCCAATGGGCAACTGCAAGCCGAATCCCTAAAGCTGGACGCCTTTGCAAAGTCGGTCCAAGCCTACGCCGCGTCGGTTGGCGCGTATGAGGCGGAATGGCGGGGCTATGCCGCTGCGGCTCAGGCCGATGGGGCGCGGATCGAGGGCTTTAAGGCGACCGTACAAGCCTATGCGGCGCAGACCGATGCCTATGGCAAACAGGTGGACGCAGAGAAAACCCGGGTGTCGGCGGAACTGGCGATTAATCAGTCGCAACTGGATGCCTATAAAACCGAAGCGAGTCTCTACGGAATCAATGCCGATATTTTCGGCAAGCTGACAGAGGCGGAAAAAGCGCGCGTTTCTGCCTTAGTCTCCATCGCGCAACTGCCGATGGAAGCGCACAAGACCCAGGCGCAAGCTTATGCCTCTCAGGCCCAGGCCTATGTCGCACAGGTAGATGCAGAGAAAACCCGCGTCTCCGCAGAGCTGGCAATCGATCAGTTGCAGTTGGACGCCTATAAAACCGAAGCGAGTCTCTACGGAATCAATGCCGATATTTTCGGCAAGCTGACAGAGGCGGAGAAAGCCCGGGTGACGACCTTGGTCGCGGCGGCGCAACTGCCGATGGAGGCGTATAAGACTCAGGCCCAGGCCTATGCGGCTCAAGCCCAGGCCTATGCCGCCCAGGTGGACGCGTATGGGAAACAGGCGCAGGTGGAAATTTCCTACACCCAGGCGCAGGTGGAACACGCCCGGCTCCCCCTCGATCTTTATAAAACGGAGGCGCAAGTTTATGCGACGCAGGCCGACCTGTACGGCAAAAAAGTTCAAGCCGCGCAACTGGAGCTTTCGTCACATCTTGAAGTAGAAAAATTGAATCTGGAGGAATCGAATAGTCGCCTGGATCTTTATAAAGCCCAGTTGCAAAAGGTGAGTACGGAACTGGACCTGAAGGCCAAAATTCACGCCGGGCAAGTGCAGGTCTTTTCCACGCTCGTAGAATCCGAAAAAGCCCGAGTCACCGCCGACCTGCAAAATATCGATCAAGGCTTGCGCCAAACCCAGTTTGAGACCTCCATTGAACTCAAGAAGGCGGAACTGGACCTGACCCGGATGCTGGAGCTGTCCAAAATCGCGGTTTCGGCCCAGGAAGAAGTTGCGAAGGTGGCCTCCCAACTGGCCGGGGCGGCGCTCAGTGCGGTGAACGCGACGGCCTCGCTCCAGAGCACGTATGGCGAAGACACGTCGTCGCGGTGCTCCACCAGCTACAACTACGAGATGAGCGGCTGATGGCGGTTCCGCTGAATCTCCCGGTATCGGCTCAAGGAGAATGGGCCGCCAAGAAATTTAAGGGCGATCCCCTCCGGGCGGCGGCGTATTTGCCCCTGGCCTATCAACTGCTGGGTGAGGTGGCGCAGCGCATGGCGTTGGGGGGCGTCGGTTACGGGCATCGCTTGATGCGCCTCGCGGATGGCGCGACGATTCGGGTGATTCGCAATGGTCAGCACAATCTGATCGAGATTACGACTCCATGGGTGTCTGAAGAAGATGAGGTGATTAACAAAGCGCATGGGTTTTTATTCAAGCCCCAAGTAAATTCCCAACGGATTTATCCCGACAGCGACCCGCTCGCCAGTATGCGGCTGGTTTGTGAAAAGAATTCCGTCAGGATCACTGTAAAAGCCCCGATCCGCAGCGCTTACGGCAATCAGTTTGCTTTTTTTGGGGCGGATGTGTATTCATGGCTTCATTCCTATCGAGGCGATGGGCCAGAACGGGCCACGAGCCATGATATTTTTAAAAACGGCCAATGGATTGCAACGCTGCCAGCGCCGGTGATCGGGTTCTTGCCGGTGCGCGTCACCTTCGCCGATCAAACCTCTGACTCCAGAGTGCTGGTCGCTACCGTTTCTCTCTATGGTTCAAGGCGGGTCACGATTCGCTGCTACACGATGGATTTAAAAACCGAACTGGCCGGCTCGCTGGAAAGTGGTGAACTCCATAACGACGAACCCTGGCCGGTGCGCTTTCGTTCAACGGGTACGGAAGGCTCTTTTATCTTTTACCGCAAAGAGCAGGTGGAAGTTCAGCGCACCCTCTATCCCGACCCCGCTGTTCTGTCGGTTTACCAGTACAAAATCGCGACGGCGACGATCGATCATCATAAAACCGGTATTGAGGTGACGTATACCTACGAAGACGCCGGAGAAAGAGCAAACTGGTCCATGGTTGATTCTGTGACCAGTACAGAAAACGCGGTCTACCCGACGATAGATACAGTATTAGCAGACGAACGAACGGGGAATTGCGGACTGGTCGCCATCAACAATCAGCGAGGAGGCTCTGAGTACAGCGAGATCAAGACGACCGCAGTGCGAAGAAAAGAGCAACGCTACCCCATCGCGTTAGCTTATGATCGACATGGAACTCGATTGGTGGCTTATTTTTTATACCAGGAAGACAATAAAGAATCGGATGCTTATCATTTAAAACGAGAATCATCGATAACGCATACGTTTATTATGGGGCCGCACCCTCACCTGCCGCCGCCCGCTTGTGAGGTCTTTGAAGATTTCCGGGCGACCGAAGCGACCTCTGTTTTCACCCGAACGATGAGCCATTCGGCTCCAAGCACCGCATCCATCCTCGTGAATGGAACCGAGATTTTTCGTGAACAATTTAATACTGAAGGAACATCGATTCACCAATTGGCTACGAGCACTTCTGCTATCGGCGGTCGTTCGGCAAATTATGGCAGGACGGACGGTGAGCATACCGATCTATCCATTACAGACCAGCGGGAAGCGCATTTTTGCTCTGAATCATTAGGGGTTCTTATTCATTATATCAATTTACGCGACATGACTTATTGTATCCAGCTTGATAAGGATAAGGGCAGGAGTTCTGTAAACTTTCGTTATCAATATAGCCATCATGGGGCTGAAAGACAACCCGCAGTGGTTCTTGAAAATACCAGGACGATCTCCTACGCAAATACGACGCAAAGCACCCGAGAGTACAAAACGAAAGTCAATAACAAAGCCATTTGGTCGCCCATTGAAACTCACTTTAGCGAAAATACCCGTGATAATGGTTTATATGGTTTTTTTGTCACAAAAGACCCGCCCAATCGATCTTATAGAGAAAGCAACAGTTTTTTAGATACAACGAGTTTTGGGTATGCAACCCTCTTCTCAACGCCCATTTTTTATTATGTCAACGATGAGCGCTTTAAGTGCAAAGAACCGGCATGGGCGTATTCCTTCCTTTATCGCTATCCCACCCTGCCGGACCATGTAGACAGTGTATGCACCTACGGGAAGATCGGGCCGTTGTTGCCGGTGCTCGCCTATGATGCCGATCAAGCGCAATGGGTCCCCACCCCTGCGCGCTTGACCGATCCGCGCCTCACGGTGTTCCCCATCGGGTTGTTTTAGCGTAGCGCCCACTCAGGAGTGCACCCCACACCCATGCAGCCTTTGGAGGATCTGCGCGCCCGCCTGGAAGCGGCCTGGAACGACGTGTGCCACAACCGATTGGCCCGCTATGCTCCCTATCCGAAGCAGACCGAATTCCACGCGGCGGGTAAGACCTACCGGGAAATTCAACTTCGCGCAGGCAACCAACAGGGCAAGACGTTGGCCGCCAGCATGGAACTGGCCATGCACCTGACCGGGCGCTATCCCGCCGACTGGCCGGGACGCCGCTGGGCGCGGCCCATCGCCGCTTGGGCGGCGAGCGAAACCGCCCAGACCACCCGCGACAATATCCAGCGGCTGGTGCTGGGCCGGCCCGGTGCGTGGGGCACCGGCAGTCTGCCCGCCGATAGCTTGTTGGAGCGCACTGCGGCGCGGGGCGTGGCGGGGCTGGTGGACACGGTGCGGGTTCGCCACACCACCGGCGGCGTCTCGACCCTCACCTTCAAGACCTACGATCAGGGCCGCGAACGCTGGCAAGGCGAAACGCTCGACCTGGTGGCGTTTGATGAAGAGCCGCCCCTGGACATCTATCTGGAAGGGTTGACCCGGACCAACGCCACCGGCGGGCGGGTCTGGCTGACCTTCACCCCGTTGCTGGGCATGTCCGAGGTGGTGCGGCGCTTCCTGTACGAGCCGTCGCCCGACCGCCTCGACGTGAACATGACCATCGAGGACGCCCTGCACTACACGCCGGAAGAGCGGGCGCGCATCATCGCCAGTTATCCCGCCCACGAACGCGATGCGCGGGTGAAGGGCATCCCGATTCTGGGCAGCGGGCGCATCTTCCCAGTGGTGGAGGCGTCCATCACCTTCGACGCCATGGCCTTCCCCAAGCACTGGCCGGCGCTGGCCGGGCTGGACTTCGGCTGGGACCATCCCACGGCGGCGGTCTGGGCGCGGATCGACCGCGACAGCGATACCGTCTACCTCTACGATTGCTACCGGGTGAAGGAGGCGACCCCGGTGATTCATGCCGCCGCGCTCCGCGCGCGGGGCGCGTGGATCCCGATTGCCTGGCCGCATGACGGCTTGCAGCACAGCAAGGACAGCGGCGAGCCGCTCGCGGCGCAGTACCGAGCGCAGGGCTTGAACCTGCTGCCGGAACATGCCCAGCACGAGGACGGCAGCCTCGGGGTCGAGGCCGGGTTGATGGCGATGCTCGACCGGATGTACACCGGACGCTTGAAAGTGGCCCGGCATCTGCACGACTGGTGGGAAGAGTTCCGGCTGTATCACCGAAAGGAGGGCAAGGTGGTCAAGGAATACGATGACCTCCTCTGCGCAACTCGCTACCTGTGCATGTCGCTGCGCTTCGCCCGCCACGAGGGCGAACGGCCCGAAACCCTGCTGCAACGCAAGCTGCGGGGCCGGGCGGGGCGGAGCGCCATGTCGGCTTGATCGTTAAGCCGGATGCCATTCTTCACGAATGACCCGGCGCAGCGTCGCTTCCATCGAGTCATCCCGCATCACCTGGTGCAACGCTTGATTGATCAGCGTTTGATAACCCCGATCACCGGCTTTGGCCTTAAAGAATTCAATCACGGAAGCGTCGAGCATGATCGAGACCCGCCGCTTACCCATTGTGGAGCGCACCGCTTCGGCAAATTCGGCTTCGCTCACGTCCTTCAGGCCCACCCGCAATCGCGGAGGGTTAGAGATAACGAGTGAGTCTTTTTTCTTCATGGGGTTCGGCCTTGCGCATGGAAATCAGGTGGATGTGGTCGGCAGTTTCGGTGTGGCAGAGGGTGACGATGGCCGCGCCCAGAAACCCGGTCGAGTTGAAGCGTTGCTCACCGGCGTAGTCGCGGGCGTCTTCAACCGTCGATACCGGGCCATCGAAGACCCGCTCGGCGTCGGCAAAATCAAAGCCGTGCTTTTTCAGGTTCGTTTGCCGTTTGCGTTCGTGCCAGGTGAAGTTCATGCCGATTATTATACATACGCTTATATATATTGCAAGCGGGGAATGATCGTGCTTGACCTGCGCCCCGTCCGGTCTATGCTTCCCAGCGCACCTAGAAAAAGGATGCTTCAGATGTACCCGAACCCAGATGACTACTTTGCTACCGGAGTTGGGTCTTCCCTTTTCCTTCTTACCGCCATCGGGGCGATTATTGGCTATGTAGCAATGAAGATCAGAATTATCCAATCGTTTGATGGCTTGTCCGGCCTTGCCGGAATATTGGCTATTTGCGTTGCTGGGTGGTGCGCCTTCAATGCAAGCTCACCCCCAACCAACGGATGGCTGATTGATCTGTTAGGAAGGGCAGCCATATTTTTACTGGTCTTCTTTGTGGTCGGTATCTTTATTGGGATTGGGATTGTGATGGGGGCTGAGATAGCCAGCGATAAATCCGAAAAAAAGTGAATGGCTTGACGCCCTCCCCCCAGCGGGGCTATGCTGGAATCTCCTAAAGCATTGTGCAGTCCCCGCCCTGCTTGGCGGTTTTTTTGTCTTGCCCTGCCTTGCCCTCAATGGGGAGAGGTGTCCGGGAACCCGCAAGGGCCGGGCGGTACACAATGCCGTAGGAGCGCCTCGCCCCACCACGCTCAAGTGTGGGGAAATTCCTGAATCATTGTTGAGTCCATCATGTCTACCGATCTCATCCCCGTCTTTTCCGGCACCCTCTGCGACGAATCCAGCTCGCTGGTCAACGCCCGCGATCTGCACGCCTATCTTGAAGTGGGCAAGCGGTTTGCTTCGTGGATTACCGAACGCATCGAAGAATATGGTTTCATTGAAAATCAGGACTTTGTGAGTTTTTCCCAAAACGGGGAAAAACCCCAAGGCGGTCGCCCTTCCAAGGACTATCACCTGTCCCTCGATATGGGCAAAGAACTGGCGATGGTCGAGCGCAACGAAAAAGGGCGGATCATTCGCCGCTACTTCATCGAGTGCGAAAAGCGGTTGCGGGTGGTCGCGCCCGAACAAGCTCATGCCGCTGCTCAGACTGTCGCCACCATCACGCCGGCGCAGCAAGGCATCCTGTTTCAGATTGTGGCCCGCCGTGCGGGAGAGGATAAAAAGATTCGCGCTTACTTTTGGTCGCGGTTTAGCAACCACTACCATCTGAACAGCTATAAGAATCTCCCTGCCGCCCAGTTTGACGAAGCGGTGGCCTACCTGGAAGCGATGCCGCTCAAGGGCGAGCCGGCCGAGCCGCCCAAAGCCCTGCCCTTGGAAATCCACTTCCCGCTGGAAAGCGCCGCGCCGCCGGTCGGTTGTACCGGCTTGTCGTACTACGCCTTCACCCAAGCCAAGGACTGGGTTGATCCCGGTTGGGAGTTGCTGATGAAGCTGAAGGCGGCGGGCCACAACGTGGACGGCCCGATCTACAGCCATCGGGCCAAAATCCATGTCATGACCGCGATGTACAACGTCATTATTGGTAAGGCGGTAGAAAGCCTCAACGGCGCTTGCGCCAGCCTGCCTTACGCCCCGGTCTATTTGCGGTAGGAATCCCGCGCCACGGACGGCGCTATCGCCAATTTCATTTTCCGTGACGGGGGGTCAAGCCGATTGACAAACGGCGTTTTGACGGTCTAACTAATGGCAAATCAGATGATCGCGAACCACACCGATACCACCGCGCACCGAGGAGACTCCAGGGGATGTCCGATGAACGCTCTCGACACCGAACTCAAAACATACCAGCGCCTTTTGCCGAGCCTGCTGGCCGAACAGGGGAAATTCGTCCTGATTTCAGGTGAAACCCTTCTGGGGACGTATGCCGCCTACGAGGACGCGCTCCAGCGCGGTTACGAGCAGTGCGGCATCAAGCCGTTTCTGGTCAAGAAAATCGCCGAAGAAGAGCAAGTCTTTTATTTCACGCGCGATCTGGGCGAGCCATGCCGGGCGTAAACATCCAAATCCAGGCGAACGGCCCGATCATCAACGCGCAAATCGGCGTTTCGTCGCCCCGGCGCGCGGCGCTGACCCAAGCCGGGGCACCCGTTCCTCCTTCCGTGCCCTGCCGGCTGCTGGTGGACACCGGCGCATCATGCACCTGCGTCGATCCGACGATCATCAAACAGCTCGGGTTATCGCCGAGCGGCGTCGTTCCGATCCACACGCCATCGACCGGTCCCGGCAACCTGCATCATTGCCCCCAGTACGATGTCAGCCTGATCATCGTCCACCCGAGCTTGCATCGGATTTTCGGCGCGATCCCGGTGCTGGAGTCGAGCCTGTGCCATCAGGGCATCGACGGTCTGCTGGGGCGCGACGTGCTCTCCAAGTGCCTGCTGGTCTACAACGGCGAGATCAGCCTGTTCACCTTGGCGTTTTAACCCGAGCGCCGCCCCGCTTGATCCTTCCCCCGCTCCGCAACCCTCCGGGAATTACGGATGGTTCGCTTGACCCTTCCCCACGGCCACGGACGGCGTTGGGGATTTCCGTCAACGTGAATTGATTCGCCCGCCGTAATTGGCGGGCGCGGATTGAAACAAACAAACAAACAAACCGTCAAACGGACAGATCCAGCAGGCGCAGCAGTTC
>Ga0209573_1001398_pt1 | contig 37698 bp, 21 predicted proteins | sample TNRBio252014_DNA_FD_185870 | JGI IMG/M metagenome (GOLD analysis project Ga0209573, IMG submission 185870) | Wastewater treatment Type I Accumulibacter community from EBPR Bioreactor in Madison, WI, USA - TNR Reactor_6/25/2014_ DNA (SPAdes)... | ecosystem: Engineered > Bioreactor > EBPR >...
GTGTGCAGAAGAAAAGTGTCTTACGCATTGAGTTTAGTTTTATTGATATTTCAAATAAAAAACCTGCCTCTTATCGAAAAAAGCAGGTTATGAAACAATATTCAAATTTTGTGTATGAAAGATGTCTATTAACCCACAATTAGAACCTGCGACTTGGCAAGCTCTTGTTAGCTTTGAAAGATTTAATGCTTTCGCCAATGTAGCTTAACGAAATTTCAAATCCACCGCGGTTTTGAGTGGCAACACTCAATTTAGACAAGTTAATATCGTAAGCAAAGCCTAAGCGAACATTTTTGAATTCTACTTGCGATAAAATCACAAAAGCATCGCCACCGGTGCCGGTGATGCTTGGTCCTAAACGATAACGACCACCAATGTGAATGCTATTATTGTTACGGAAACCTGTATTAAAGTAATAACCGAACATCAAACCCGGCATTGCTTCAAATTGTTTGTCTTTATATTGAAAGATAAACTCAGGTGCCAATGAAATATTTTTCTTTTTAGTAAGGAATGCCTCAACGCTAAGGTCAGCAACAAATCTGCGGGTTAAGTTACCGAATACACGCAACGAATCGCTGATATTATCTTCTTTAGGTTGCACAATGTGGTAAGCGGCAAAACCTGCATTTAGTTTCACTTTGTCTTTGATATTTGAACGCCAGTAAAGACCTGCGTTGAAATCGAAGTTGTAAAAACCGCGCAACAACTGCTCGTTGGTGAAGTTTGCCAAAGATTGGTCGTGCCCGCGAAACTGATCGGCAAAAACAGGATCTTCAATACGTTTTTGCATATAAGCTCCTTGCATGGCAAATGATAAGCGGTGCTTACCTTCTTTACCAAAACCTTTGTGGTAGCCAACTGTTAACGAAACATTGGTAACAGCCAAGCCAGCAGCACCAGAACGGTCTTGATAAAAACCAACACCAACTGCTAACTTATCGGTGCGCAGATAACCTTCTAACAAAGACACATCCACATCGGCAGCAATGGTTTGGTATGCTGCTTTACCTAATGGATTGTTCCACTGGTTGCGATACAGTGCTGCTACTCTGAAAGTGCCATCATAATTACCTACCAATGCCGGATTCATAGCCGAGGCAAATGTGTAGTATTGAGAAAAGTGAATGTCTTGGGCAGATGCCGTGAGTGATAAAAAAGCAGCTACTGCAACGAGCAAACTACGTAGGCGTATATTTAATACCATAGTCAAATATTTTTTTGTCTGTGCGCCAAAGATAGAAAAGTTAAGATATGTACAAGCAATTGCCCTCTTTTTTAGAAAAAAAAATGCGCAATGAGGAAATGTTAGTGGTTCAAAACCAAGCGTTTTGTAGTGCTACCGTTGCGTTGAAGCAGTTTTACAAAATAAATTCCTGACGAAAATTTTTCGGTAGAAATTGACAGATTGCCAGTAAAAGTTTCTGTAAACAGCAATTTTCCCACACTTGAATAGACTTCAATAGTACAATTTTCATCACTTTGGCAACTGATAAAAACTTGACTTTGAGCAGGGTTAGGAAACATATTCCATGTATAACTCAACTCATTTGTTTTTGTTACCTCCGGTATATTCGTAGAAACCTGAATCGAAGAAAAGAAATTCACCCCGCCAACACTGTTGCCTACAACGAAATCGGGCTTTCCATCATTATTAAAATCTGCCATTGCAATGGTAGATTTTTGCCCTACATCTTTACGCAACACATTAGAATCTAAAAGTACAAAAGTGCCACCGCGCAACTGGTTGGCGGCAACGTAGTATTTAAAAACTGCTCCTCGGTTAGTGCCTGTGTATAAAAACAATGAATCGTTTTGCTTACTGATAAACGGTTGTGCTGAGCCTTCAATTTCATACTGCCCTTGCAAGCGAATTTTACCAAACTCTACCACAACAGAATCCTTATTAAAATTAGGAGCATTAGCGGTGCCATAATTCACATACCAATTTATTGTGCCGTCCTTTCTGCCAACAATTAAATCATTATCGCCATCGCTATCTACATCATAAATAAATGGCGCGGCATTTACTGAGGCATCAATATTGAAATATTGCGGACTTGTCATGCTCGCAAAACTTGCCACAGTAGAACCCGTGTTTTTAAATAGGTGCATATAGCCCGTGGCATCTCCCAACAGTAAATCCTTTTTACCATCGCCATCCAAATCGCCAAAAGCAGGTTGCAACTGGCGTAAAAGAAAGTTGCTGATGTTGGCATAATCATCTGTTACCAATTTGAATGCAGGAGCATTGGCGGTTCCAACATTTTCGAGCAAAGCAAGTTGAGCTTTCGAGGTTTGAAATTGCTGGGTGTAGTATGCATCATTTCCAATGAATATATCTTGCAATCCATCTCCGTTATAATCAAATACTGCCACTTTAGAATTGGCACCAAAATCTAACATATCGTTTACTAAAAGCGAATCGGTTTGGTAGCGAAAATCGTAGTTGGTGTTGCTGCCAACATTTTTGTACCACATCACATTTTTAATGTTGCGAAACGAGCCGCGTGCATTAGGGGCAACCAGCAAATCATTAACACCATCATCATCGGCATCAATAATGTAAGCCGCTGGAAACACCGGCATATTGATAGATGTATTGTAAGCAGGAAAAATCGTATCGTAACTAACCATGTTTGCATTAGCCGAATCGCCTCCGTTTTGTAAGTAAATCATTGTATTATATGCAATATCGCCCAACAACAACTCCATATCATTATCGCCATCTTTATCGAAAACACAGATAGTAGAACCTGCGTGCCTACCGGCTTCGCTGCCTTGCATACCGCCCATTTTGCACGAGGCTAATGATATAGTATTTGACAATGCGCCCTCTAAAAATTTACCCCAACACAAATCCAAAAAATCACCATCAAAAAGCAAGCTATCGGCACCAAAACCTCTTTCGACAGATTGATTTTCGTAATACTCTACAGATGTAGCAAAATTGCCGAAGGCAAGAATATCCATATCGCCATCGCCATTTACATCTATCAACCCTGGTATATCATCGGTAAGCACATAAACATTTACAGGAAAACCATTGTTGTTAAACATTAGTAAGTCATTTATCAAATCTCCATTGGCATCGTACTTGGCAGTAACAAAATCGAAATTCAAAACACCATTGTTTCTTTTGCCTCTATAAACTTTCATTCCGGCATTTGCCCAACAAAAAATATCCGGCACTCCATCTTTATTGTAATCGCGCATCAATGCCCAGTTTTCCATTTCGGGCAGGGTGCTTTCGTAATGCGGGGCATATTCGTAATTGCCATTGCCCTTATTCAAAAAAGTATATGCTTTGTTGCCTCCGCGATCGAACACAAACAGATCTTGCTTGCCATCATTATCAAAATCTGCGGGCGAAAATTGAGGAGCATCCATGCCCCCTACCCACGGGTTTTTTAATGCAACACTGTTTTTAGAAACAGGAATGTTGAGGCTTTGAAAAACCGGCTGTGAATAAGCGAACGAAACAGAAGCAATAAAAAAGTAAAAAATAAATCGCATACTTTATGAATATGATATTATGACAGATTGAACAACATTTTGGTTGCTGTGTAAATGTATTGAATCGAATTGAATGTGTTACTTTTTAAAGTTGATACTCTTTAAAATAACTTGGTCTGACCTAGGTCAGACCGAGTGCGTCTTACTCCAACTCATACTGTAATTTCAGCAACTTGCTGTAAGTGCCATCTTGCAAGTTAGAAAGTTCTTTATGCGTTCCTTGCTCCACAATTTTACCTTTATTGATAACCAGAATTTTATCGGCTTCGCGAATGGTGCTGAGGCGATGGGCAATAATAAAAGTTGTTCTGCCTTTCATCAATTCTTGCAAAGCATCTTTTACCAACTTCTCCGACTCGGCATCGAGTGCACTTGTTGCCTCATCCAAAATCAATATTTTGGGGTTGCGCAAAATAGCACGTGCAATTGCAATACGTTGCTTTTGCCCTCCGCTCAGCTTCACACCTCTTTCGCCTACCGCAGTTTCAAATTTGTCGGGAAACGATTCAATAAAATCTAGTGCATTAGCTTTGCGAGCGGCTTCGCGAATCTCTTCGATGGTGGCATCAGTTTTTCCGTAGGCTATATTTTCTGCAATTGTGCCGCCAAACAAAATTACTTCTTGCGGCACCATGCCAATGTTTTTGCGTAATACCGCCAATGTATAAGTTGAGTACAACTTATCATCAATTTGAATTTCGCCTGCATCGGGTTTGTAATAACCACTCAACAACTTGATGATAGTGGACTTACCCGAGCCACTTGGCCCCACCAATGCAATCTTTTCGCCATTGTTTGCAGTAAAAGAAAGATTGGAAAACACGGGCATTTCTCTGCGGGCCGGATAAGCAAAGCCTACATTACTGAAAGTAACTTTACCTTGAATATTAGCTGCTAAAGCATTTGCTTCATCAATACCTACTTCGCTTTGCTCTTCCAGAATTTCGTTGATACGCTCGCCTGCACCAACCGTTTTTTGAATCACCGAATAACTTTCGCTTAAACCTGCCAACGAGCCACCAATAAAAATAGTGAACAACAAAAATTCTATCAACTGCCCCATAGTTAAACCTCCGGTTGCAACTATGCTTAAGCCCTGCCACACAATCAACAACACACCACCTATCAAAGCAAAAATTATAAATGATACAAAAGCTGCGCGATACTTTGCAGCATACAAAGCAACCTCGGCAACTTTTGATACGGCATTGCTGTAACGTTTAGTTTCGTAATACTCGTTGGTATAAGATTTTACCACATCGGCCGCTTGAAAAGTTTCTTCAACAATGGTAGTTGAATAAGCCAAAGCATCTTGACTTTGGCGCGACAATTTGCGAATAAACTTTCCAAAAATTACTGCGCTAAAAATCAAAGGCGGAAAGGTGGCAATCATCACTAAAGTAAGCTTTACAGAAATTGTAAACAAAAACGGAATACACACAATAGGCAACACCAACTGGCGTACAAACATGGCAAGGTTAAAACCTAATGCCTCTTGCAATTGTGTTACATCGCTGCCTATTCTTGAGCTTAAATCTCCGGTGCGGTTGCTCTCGAAAAAAGAAATAGGGAGAGTGATAATTTTTTCGTAAAGCTGTTTGCGAATGTCGTTCATACTTCGCTGGCTTACAACTTCAAACAAGCGAATTCTGAAATAGGAAAAAACACTTTGAATACCCAACACACCGCCTAAAATCAACCCTAACTTTTGCAACATTTCACTGCTCATATTGCTGCTACTTGCAGCATCTACCAACTGGCGAAAACCCATGGGCAAAATAGAAACCACAGCAGTAGATATTACCAAACAAATCATACCAGCTATAAAGTGCCATTTGTATGGAAGAATAAAGCGGTAAATTCTTAACGAGTGAGTTATCTCACTCCACTTCAATCTTTTCTTTTCTGTGTTTTCAGCCATTAACTTGATGCAATTTTATCGGCACAACATTACCACGAATGAACAACAGTTATGTTTTAAAAATTTCAACAGTAATATTTTTGACAAACAAAATCCATTGAAAACAAAAGAGGCATCCATTGCTGAATGCCTCTTTGAAAATATGATTGATACAATTTAGAATCTTGGACAGAAAATTGTTTGTGGTTTACGTTTTTTCCATGAACCTGCGTAGCTCAAACCAACTTCAAATGCACCCTGACTGCGGCTACCGCCAATCAAATCACTTACGTTAATATCGTAAGCAACTCCTAAGCTGATGCCATTCCAATCTACACCGGCAGTAACAACTACTGCTTCTTCATTCAATGCTTTACCGCCTTTTTTCTTAGCCCAAGTAGATTTTGTGTCGCCACCTACTGCGCGAAACATTGCTCCAAAACGGAAGTTGTTGCCTTCTGGAAATCTTTCTTCAAACAATATTCTGATATCGGCTGCTGCAATGAATTCATGGCTTTGACCTTGATTCATATAAATGAATTTGGGTTGCAAATCGAATCTTCCTTTCAATGGAAAACGCACACCTGCATGACCTACGAATTTTCTGTTCAAACGAACCGAATCTACATTCAAGAAAGATACTGAAGGAGAATTTAAATGGAAAGCAGAAACACCAGCATATAAATTCGTGCGTTTAGAAAAACGACCGTAATACATCAAGCCCGCTGTAATATCCCAAAACAAGAAATTATCATCAACCAAATATTCGCCCGCAGGAAGATTTGGATTGTACGAAGCGCCATCCCACTGGCTACCGGTTTTAATTTGGCTATAATCAATTGTGCGATTGAACACTTCTGATTGCAAACCAAGCGTTAAGAAATGGCTACCTTTTTTATCTAAAGATTTATGGTAAGAAATTCCCAACCCTCCGCTGTTGGTTCCAAACTTTAAATCTCCGGCTTTATCGCCTGTAAAGAAAGCACCAAACCCGAAGGCATCGTTTTTACCAATTCCACGATTGGTTCTAAAATCGAGCGCAAAAGAATAAGTGCGAAACATTGGCACGTTTTCATTAGCCAAAACCGAACCCCATTGCCCACGGAAAATACCGCTTAATCGGTAATTGCCATTAAATGCACCAATAAGCGCAGGGTTAAGAGACTGTGGCATGATGTAAAACTGAGACCAGTGAGGATCCTGAGCCATTACTGTTGAGAAGCTCAATGCGAGTACTAAAGTTTGTAAAATTCTTTTCATCTGAATTGTTCTTGCTGTATTGGTGTACGAAAAACGAAAATCTAAGTTATGTGAAATTTTTTTTTGAATATAATTTTTTAACTCCTAAAGCATTGACTTTTATAAAATAATGCTTTTTCAGCGCACCAAAGTAATAGTTCCTGACTTTCTTGCAACTTTTCCATTCAAATATTCTGCTTGAACAGTAAAAGTATAAATGCCCGGCTCTTGTAAAACGCCTTTATAACTGCCATCCCAAGCGGTATATTGATTGCTTTGCGAATCGAAAACTTTTTCTCCCCAACGGTTGAAAACTTTTACATCTACCTCTTTCATGTCGTAACCATAAATTTGCCACACATCATTAACACCATCACTATTAGGCGAAAAAACATTTGGAATAAAGAACGCTTTACCATCTAATACAAAGACGTTTACTTTCTTTTCAAGGCTGCATTTACCCAAATATCTAACTGTTAAAGTATATTCAATATCGCGATATGGCGTAGCAAGAGGATTAGCACAATCTACACACGACAAGCCAGTTGAGGGTGACCAGCTATATCCATTCAAAGCACTACCGGAATAACCAGAAGGCAGAATAGCCAGTTGAACTTGATTGCCCAATTCTATGGTGCTATCTTGTGGCAATATTTGCAAACTTAATGGCAATGGCTCGGCAACAGCAACCAATGTATCATACACGCAGTTGTTTCCATCTTTTACATATACACGGTAGGCGGCAGCAATCAAGTTTGAAAACACCCCACTTGGTTGATAGGTAACATTATCTAAAGAATAAGTATAAGGCGTTCCTAAGTTAGAAGGAGAGCCACCAACTGCCAATGCACGAATTCTTCCATCAGCAGAGCCTGGACAAGAAGTAGAATCGGTAATTACATAACTGAACCCCAAAATTGGAGGTGATACAAATGTTGCAGTATCCTGAACTGCACAATTATTGTTGTCGGTAACCACAACAACATAATTACCTGGACCTAGATTTTCTATAGTTTGCGAAGATGCAGTAGTAACATACTGGTTTTGTTGCCACAAATAAGTGTATGGCGAAGTGCCACCGTTTGCTTCTACAGATACTGCAGCATCATCGGCACCTGCACAACTAATCTCTTTTCGATTGCTAAAAGCAACTTGCAATGGAAGTGGATCGATTAGCGTAATACTTTCTGAAACTGTACACTGATTATTATCGGTAACAGTAACTGAATAGCTGCCCGCCACCATGTTTTGTGCTGTTTGATTAGTTTGAGTGTTTGACCATAAATACAAATAACCTGGAGTGCCGCCACTCGCCAACACACTTGCTTGCCCGTTGGCATCGCCTGCGCAGCGCGGGTCGGTTTTGCTAAGCGATAAGACCATTTGTGACGGTTCGTTTATCACAAAAATTTCACTGGCAATGCAATTCAAATTATCGGTAGCAATAACCGAATAGCTGCCTGCTAATAAATTAGTTGCGGCTACTGTTTGGTTAGTGTTATTAAAATATTGATAGGCAAATACCGGTGTGCCATTTATTGGAGACACAACAACACTTCCATTATTCAATCCAAAACAAGTAGCATCGGTAGTTTGCACATTTACACGCAAAGTATAATTTGTATCAATATAAAAATTGGCCGAAGCGGTGCATTGGTTTGCATCTGTAACTACAACGGCATGATTGCCGAATACCAAAGCATTTTGTGTTTGCGGGCCAGTTACATTATCCCACTGGAATGTATATGGACCAATACCGCCAACAATATTTCCGGTGCCCGAACCATCATTGCTTGTTGGGCAGTTTGCATTAGTGGTAACTACACTCACCGAAAAAACTGGAGGTTGTGTAATACTGAAATTACTTGTTGCCACACATCCCCTTGCATCGGTAACTATTGCAGTTTGATTTCCGGCAGTTAAATCGCTAACTTGACTAACAGAGTCTTGCGAAACGCTATTACTCCACGCAAAAGAGTACGGAAGTGTTCCTCCGGCTGCCACTGCATTTGCTGCACCATTGCTGCCTCCATAGCAACTTACATCATTTACAACATTTGTAGTAATGGTTAATACCTCAGGTTCTGCAAGTGTGAGGCTTGCAGATGCAGTACAGCTATTAGCATCTGTAACAATAACAGTATATGTGCCTGCTCCTAAGCCCTGAACCGCAGCCTGTTGTTGATTTAGCGGAGCTTGCCATGCATAAGTATAACCTGGTGTGCCGCCTGCTGGCACAGCAAGAATACTTGCGTTGTTTCCTCCATTACAATCTATTGGAACTGAATCGAACGCAATAGCTATTGCAGTAGGTTGATTGATTGTTACATTGCCTGTAACTGAAACACCAGCCGAATCGGTAACAGTAACTGTATAAGTTCCAGCTGCTACATTTGAGATAGCATTGATTGTATCGCTTAATGGATTACTGCTCCATCGGAATCGGTAAGGCAATATGCCGCCTACTGCCGAAACACTTGCCGAGCCAGTTGTTTGCGCATTGCACAATACATCTACTTTCGTAAAAGTCAAAATTATGGGAGGTGGATCCGTTACTGCTCCACAAGCCGCAGCAGTGCAACCTCTTGAATCTCTAACAGTAACACAGTAATTCCCTGCTACTAAACTACTGATAGAATCTGTATTTGCTGCATTGCTCCATGTGTATGTAAAGCTGGGAGAGCCGCCAGTAATGTTTGCTTTTGCTGTCCCCTCATTTCCGCCATTTGTAGTTGCATTAGTTGTGGCTACCACAACATTTAATGCTGGCGGCTGACTAATAGAATCAATTCCTTCAACCGTACAACCCTTACTATCTGTTACAGTAATGCGATACACGCCCACCGGCAAACTGTTTGGGGTAGCAGTATTACCTAAATTCGGATTCCATGAGTAATTATAAACCGGAGTACCACCTATAACCGTTGCTGTAAAATTTCCATTCGATTGCCCAAAACACAACACATTCAATCGCGAAATATTGAGCTGTAAATTTGCAGGTTGGCTAATAACAATTGTATCGGAACCTTGGCAACCCTGCTGGTTTGTAACCGTTACAGAATACACACCCGGGCTTAATGAATCTACACTACTGCCCGATAGCGTATTAGGCACCCAAGCATACGATAAACCTGGGGGATTGCCGGGCACATTTACTGTTATTGCTCCATCATTTACACCAAAGCATGTAAGATTTGTACCCACCATATCCACAGGAATGCCCGAACCAACAGCAACCGTTACCGAATCTACCAACTGACATGCAGCACCTGTTACAGTAATGTAATACTTAGTTGTAGCACTTGGAGAAACAGTTACCGAATCTCGGTTGCCCGGGCTTACAAAACCAGCCGATGGAACAGCCGCCCAAGTGTATGTCAAATTTGGATTAGGCAATGATGTTGTAACTCTTGCTTTTAGTTTTACGGTAGTATTTGTTGCACAAATGAATGTATCGTTTGGCATCGTTAGGCGCACCGATGTATCTACATTTACAAAAACAAAACTATTGCCGGTACAACTGTTTTGATCGCTTACTGCAACGCTATAAATTTGAGGAGTTTGAGGGCGTGCAATTGTTGTATCTCTGTTTAGTGGTGTAGGCGCATTTGCACCGCTGTTTGGGGTCCACGCAATATTTGCGGTAGATAAATCTGCCACGCAAATAACGAAACGCATATTGGGTCTTTCTTTATAACGCGCTGCTATCAGCCCTTGGTCGGTACCTGTAATGCCGCATTGGTCGAATGCGCTGGATGCCGTACACCACACTGATGAATAATTGGCGAATCCCTGCGAGCCATCGGTACGTGTAATTTGATACCTCATGTGCTGCCCGTTTGCAGTGGTTGAGTTATGGCATATATCAACCAATAAATTCGATTGCCCATCCCAATCATAAGTATTATCAAGTGTAAACACATTCCACCCGGCAACCGGAGTGTAATTTTTAGGTGTATAAACAGTTGCTAAGTTTCCACCGGCAATATACCCTTTGATGCTATCAGCCGAAACACATGCCATTTTTATAGTTAAGTTATTCAACTGTGTGCCTGCCGCAAGCAAATTGATAGCAATAGATTTTATTTTACCACCCGAATTGGAAACCGCTAAGATTTCGCTTGCACGATACAAAATCTGGTGTCTTGTACTTTTGCTGTATCCCCCCAATGGCGAAGGCAATTGCACAGGGGAATTATTTGAATTATTTGTAAAAGTGCCCACCTGTGCCGTAACATCACTTCCCGAACATGGTTGTTGCGAAATACCACAACTCAACGGGTTTGAAATCAACGTCAGCTGCGCAGCCTCACCGGGGCAAACCAGGGTTTTGCTTGTTCTTGCTTTTATCAGCGGACCGGTGCCCGACACAACAACTGTAACCGAATCTTCATTAATGCAACCATTGTTTGCTGTAAACTGAACTTTATACTTAGTAGTAGAAAGCGGACTTGCAACGGGATTCAGAATGGTATCGTTTGCCTGCGCATACACTGGGTCAACCAAGCCATTGGATGGAATCCATTTAATGCTGTAAGGCGAATACAAATTATCCACCGAAGCATTCAATTGTATTTGCCCGTTCTGGCAAATCTGCCCGCCCGCGCCTGCATCATAAACAAAAGGCTGCGCCACATTCACAAACACCGAATCTGTTCCGCAATCACTGGTGAATTTATAGGTAGTAGGTACCGCAGGCGATGCCACAGGATTCAAAACACTTGAACTGCTTAAACCTGTTGTTGGGTTCCATGTAAAGTTTGTTCCTCCTGTAGCTGTAAGCTGCACAGGTTTACCACAAAATGTGGGACTGGCAGTAAGCAATTGCACTTTATTAAAAACACAAACTTTATATACTCTTGTTTGATTTCCTTTAATCGGACAATCGTCATTTTCGGCAGTTAACACAAACTGGCGGCAGCCGGTATCTGCTGCTGCGGGAGTCCATTGAATTCTTGCAACGGCAGTATCGTTTGGGGCAGAACCTTGATTTATTTGAGTAAGTGTAGCCCCCGGTAATGGTGATGGATTATTTTGTATGGAACTTTTCAAAGTCAGGTTTCTGCCCAACGGGTCAATTACTTTTATATCAAAGCTAACCTGAGTACCCGGGCACACCTGCAAAGTAATTGAATCTTGCTGATTGGCATTTTGAATGCTATCAATAGGTTGCTGCACCGGAGTTGAAACCGTGCAGTTGATAATCTTTACCTGAATATCGCGAATGGTAGAGCCTACCAAAACCCCATTGCGGTATTCATCAACTCTTACTGCCAAAACATCTGTTTCTACAAAACTTGGGGTGAAAGACATTTGCCCGGTTGCAGGATCGAACTGAAAGCTGTTTGGCGGGTTGGTGCGAATAGGCTGGCTGGCAGAGTAACCAGGCTGATAAGAGAGCGGATTAAAGGAATTTCCTAAAGGAGTAATGATGGTATATCTTAAAGAATCGCCATCGGCATCTACCGCGCCTTGATTGTAAGTTACCGGATTATTTACACAATAAAACGGCACCGGCAGCGAGCTAAAAGAAACTGAGTTGTTGCAGTAAGATTGCCCTGTGAGTGGATCAATAGTATTATTAATAACAGCCTGCACAGAAAGATTTGCCGTATTGCCTCCGGTAGTATTATCGCTCGGGTTGCGGGCATTTTCGGTAAACCTTACAAACCATTCGCTACATGCAGAAGGCAACGTGATAATACCTTCGTAAACCACACTGCGCACACCAGGGTAAGGTGCCGTATTGGGATTGGCGGCATTACAAGCGTTTTGGCTGATTTGCGAAGGGCATAGTGGCGAAACATCGCAACCGGTCGTACCAGACACACCACCACCCGGACATGGAAAATTGGTTTGCTCGGTGAGCGTGAATGATTGACTGGTGTTTATTCCGCAACTCGGTGCTGTAATGGTTACTGCGGCTGTGCCTACATCTATGCCTGCGCAATCTCTATAAAAACTGAGCCTCACTCTGTATTGATTATTGCCCAAGCAAGTATATTGCAAATCGGCACCCATGGCATGGGAAGCACAAACATCTTGAGCAAATAGAGTTAAACAAAGACCGACTAAAATTGCATAAAAATGCCTCATCTTACCACCTCACAATTTAGAACATTAAAAAAACGGGGTCAAAGATAGAAATACTATTATTCACTTTGGTTGCATTGCACATGATAAAGATTGTTTAAAAATCTCAATATTGAAAGTGTATTTCATCCATCTTAAAAGATATTTTCTAAACAATTGGCAGTAAATCATTTTGTTAATGCTTACTTTTGCACTGTTCTTTGAAAAGAAGATAAGTTTTAGGTTTCAGTAAATCTCACTTCTAAAATCTAAAATCTTCACCGGGGCTGATTGGAATTGACGGGAAGTCGTAACGACACACTGGCATGTCGAGCATGTGTATAGCTCGTTAATCCATACACAGAACAGTTTTATTTGGCGAATACGATTACGCCATGGCTGCTTAATCTTAGAGATTAACCACCATTTGTCCCGCGCTTGAGGCATCATACACAGCGCGCTGACAATCAAAAATTTGATGCCGTCTTTTGCAGGCTTCATTCCCCTTGCAAAATGCCGTATCAACGAATGTAAGGCTTAGGTTGGTGGGATTACTTAACCTGCCCAAAGCACGAAAACCAATAAGTAACTACACATGTAGAAGGTCTGTGGCTACCTTAGCCGGACGCGGGTTCGATTCCCGCCAGCTCCACTTTTTCAATTTCAAAGCTCCGTAGTTTAATGGATAAAACGAAGGTTTCCGGTACCTTTGATGGCGGTTCGATTCCGTCCGGAGCTACAACGCTGTATTATTTTCTTTGTTAGCATACAGTTTCATTGCACACACAAATGCTTAACCGTTCAATTCAATTTTTATTTGGCAAAATATAGTTGAACTGCACATTAAATATTTATTTTTTTAAATATACGTTTCATATTTACGATGAAAATTATAGATTCGCATTTTAAAATTGGATTGTTATGAGTGTAAGATTAGCTAAGGAGGTATTACTACTTACTAAGCCAGGAGAAAACGACCCCGTAAAAGTGAGCTATGATGTGCTACGCAGAGCCGTGCTAACACTGCGCGCAGTAAACCATAAGCTGCGCAAAGAAATTATTGCTTTACTTGAAGCCAATGGCCGGCTTACAGTTACCGACCTATATGTAAAGCTGCGCTTAGAGCAATCTGTTGCATCGCAACACCTTGCAATTTTGCGCAAAGCCAACATTGTAGAAACTGAACGCGAGGGCAAATTCATTTATTACAAACTGAATAAAGAGCGCATTTTCGAGCTATCAAGATTGGCCGAAGAAATGGCAGCCTAAGTAATGTTTTTAATACTTTAGGAAATAAAATATCTTTTCAAACATTCCATTTTGCAATGGAATGTTTGTTTTTTTACCTGACACAAAAAGGTCAGGACGATGCACACAACTTCACTTCTGTCGTTTACAGAGGAAAATCCTTTTAAAACGACCTCATTGCTTTTGCGATCGGTTGCGCATCCATTGCGTATTAAAATGCTAAATTTTATTGGGCAAAACCAACCTGTTAAGGTTAAAAGTATTTACAAGGAATTAAAGATTGAGCAATCTATTGCCTCGCAACATTTACGAGTGCTAAAAGACAATCAAGTAGTGATATACACTCGCAAAGGCAAAGAAATATACTATTCACTGCACATAAACAATTTATCTAAAATTGCCGCAACGGTCAATAAACATTTTGCCATAAACTAAAGCTTGACTGCGATAAGCAGGTAATAGCAAAAGCGAGTAGCGCAAACGCAGCACCAATGCTGCACTACGAAATAATCAATTAGGTTTCAAAACAGCTTCTTAGTTTTGCGGCATGGATTTTATTAAAAGTGCCGACTTAGTTGCGTTGGTAAGCGATGGAACACTTATTATTGACACCCGCCCATTGGCGCAAGTTGCAGATATTGCAATTGCAGATGCGCTCTACATTCCGTGGGGCGAAAACTTCTTAAAAACATTTCAGTTGCTGATAGCTGATGATTCGAAAGTCTTGCTTGTGGCCGAAGAAAATGAAGCAACAAATATTCATCGCACAATTTTAGCTTCAGGATTTACAGGCTTAAAAGGAATGGTATCGGCAAGCGAAACCGAGGCGCTAAAAAAGACTGTTATTATAACCATTGAACCTGACGAGTTTGCCATAGACTTCAATCATGATGAATTTTATTTGGTAGATGCCCGAAACAACGAAGAATTTGAACAAGAACATTTGGAATGGGCAGAAAACATTCCCATGGAAGATGCTGAGGCACTGATTCAAGAATTGAGTGATGATATGCGCATTTATATTGTTGCAGCAAATGCAGACGATGCTGTTACCACCGCTTCTATTTTCAAACAAAATGGCTTTGAACTGGTGCGGGCTGTAATAGGCAACTACGAAGATTTTAAAAACTTGAAATTACCGATTGTGAAAGCACCAAAAGCTACAACAAAGCAACCTTAAAACAAGCTGCCCTTTTAAAAAAATGAATTTTTCGCAACACAATCGCCCGCAGTTTATTGGCAAAGCTTCTAACACCGAATTTGATTTATTGGTAATAGGTGGCGGCATTACCGGATGCGGCATTGCATTAGATGCAGCATTAAGAGGTATGAAAGTTGCCTTAATTGAAAAAAAAGATTTTGGCTTTGGCACCAGCAGCCGCTCTACAAAATTGATTCACGGAGGCTTGCGGTATTTAAAACAGTTAGAATTAAAACTGGTGCGCGATGTGGGCAGAGAGCGCGCAATTGTTCACCGCAATGCACGCCACGTAGTGCTACCCGAAAAAATGTTGCTGCCCATTGTAAAAGACGGCTCTCTCGGCAAACAATCGTCTTCGTTGGGTTTATTGGTTTATGATGTATTGGCCGGGGTAAAGCGAAAAGAACAGAGAGTAATGCTGAATAAGCATTTTACTTTAGAAGCCGAACCTCTTTTAAACGAAACAAAAGTAACGGGTGGTGGTTTGTATTTTGAATATCGCACAGACGATGCCCGCTTGGTGATTGAATTGGCAAAAAGCGCATTTAGCGAAGGCGCGCTGTTGCTCAATTATTGCGAAGCAAAAAAGTTCACTAAAAACGCCTCGGGAAAAATAAATGGCATAGAAGTAGAGGATAAGTTAGACGGCAAAACATTTACCATTAGTGCTAAAAAAATAGTGAATGCTGCCGGCCCCTGGGTAGATATTTTACGCAAGGAAGATGGCAGTTTAACCGGCAAAAGGTTGCAACTAACCAAAGGCGTACACATAGTTTTTCCGTATGCCAAAATACCATTAAAACAAGCTGTGTATTTTGACACACCCGATGGCAGAATGATATTTGCCATTCCGCGCAATGGCATAACTTATGTAGGCACTACCGATACCGTTTACAACCAAAATATTGATTCGCCACGAGCTTCAAAAAGCGATGTTGATTACTTGCTAAAAGCGGTAAACGCAATGTTTCCGAAGGTGGAAGTAAAAGCAACGGATGTAATATCGAGCTGGGCTGGCTTGCGGCCATTGATACATGAAGACGGCAAATCGCCATCGGAACTTTCGCGCAAAGACGAAATTATCATTGCTCCATCGGGCTTAATTTCTATTGCCGGAGGCAAGCTTACCGGCTTTAGACTGATGGCCGAAAAAGTTACAAGTTTGGTATCTAAACTTTTGAATACTGAAGATGGAAAAATCTTTGCTTCATGCACCACAAAAAAGTATTTGCTGTGCGGAGGCAAATTCAACGACCATGAAGATTTGAAAAAGCATTTTCAAGACTTGAAAAACAATTGCGCATTTTCAGATATTGAAGAAGAAAAACTGCTTACACTTTTCCATCGTTATGGAAGTGAAACACAAAAAGTGCTTTCATTTTTATCGTTTCAAAAGAATGAAAACATTAACGAACAAATATTGCTTGCCGAATTGAAATATTGTATTGAAAACGAATCGGTTTACCATGCCGAAGATTTTTTGGTGTGCCGCACCGGAAATCTGTTTTTTGCCCATCCGCAAACCATTGTTTTGCTAACCAAAATAGTGGAATTTCTTGCCGCAGAGTGGCAATGGAACAATACACAAAAAGATACTGCTTTAGCAACAGTTACCAAGCTGTTCAACGATGCCGTTACATTTGAGTAAATGCAACTTTTCTGCGCCTCTTTCAATTTTTGCGCCATCAACACAGGTCAAATCTTCTTTGCAAAATACAATTTAAGCTATTGAAGTAAAATCAAGTTTTGAAAGCCTTTCATTATTTCTATTTTCATCGCTCAACAAACTAAAAAATGAAGAAATTTTACTCAACGTTAATTGCTTTTTCAGCAACAATTTTATTGGCAAGTGCACAATGCACCATCGACCCTTCTGCACAAACCACACCGGGAGCAAACCCAAGCAAAGAAAATCTTCCTTGTATTGAAAGAACAGTTACTTACAACCAAACCATTCAAGGAAAAATACAAGAAACAGGCGACACTACTATTACAGTAGCAGGCTTTACAGTAGTTGCCAACATTCGTGTTGATTCGGTAAGAATTGATTCTATTACCGGATTGCCTACAAACATCAACTGGGCAAAAAGTCCGAATATTCTTCTTGGTGGCGACAATGGCTGCATGAACTTTTCGGGCACAACTACTGATACCGCAGGCACTTATGATTTAACTGCATGGGGCACAGTTTGGTTTCGCATTACTGCAAATCCACCAGTAGTAGGGCCAATTGACACGCCTTATACTTACCAAGGCAGTTTGAACCGCTTTTCACCATTTGGCGATTACTATGTAGTTGTAACAGAGAAAGGCGCTCCTTGCGTAAAACCAACAGGCATCAGAGATTTTAGCGCAGAATTGAATGCAGCAATTGCGGTGTATCCAAACCCAAACAATGGCAATTTTGTGTTTACATTAAACACCGGCAACAGAGTAACCGGCAATTTGAATGTGGTTGATATGAACGGTAAAGTAGTTTATACTAAACCCTTAGATGTGGCAGGTTTTTATTCCAACCAAATTGATTTAAGCGGCCTTGCAAAAGGTTTGTATGCTGTGCAACTTCGCACAACAGAAGGTGTTGCTTCTAAAAACATTTTAATTGATTAATTGACTCTCTTTCGGAAACCGATTCAACTGTTTCCAAAACAAAAAAGGCTGCATCGAAAGAAGCAGCCTTTTTTGTTTCTAAGCAACGATTCTATCTAATAAAAAGAATCTCTCTGTATTTTGGCAATGGCCAAGTTGAATCATCAACCACACCTTCCAGTTTATCAATATCTTCGCGCAAAGCATCCATTACAGGCTTTACTTTATCACAATAATATTTAGCTTCATCTGACGTTGATTTTGCTTTGTGCGCACCTTCAATAGACACATACAACTTATCGCTTCCTGCTTTGATGGCATTTACACTATTTGCTATTTGTGTTACCAATTCTTTCTGCGCTTTCAAACTTGCTACCGGCACACCTACTGCTTTTAAACCTTGAATATTTGAAATCAACTTGTTGGAATATTCCAAAGCAGCAGGAATAATTTGGTTGATAGCAATATCTGCCAATGTGGTTGCCTCGATATTGATTTTCAATGTGTACTTATGATTCTCCACATCATAACGCGCCACAATTTCTCTATCGCTTAAAATGCTGTTTTTAATGAATACATCTTTGTACTTTTTCTGAATTAGAAAATCAAGTGCATAAGGTGTAGTTTTCACATTATTCAACCCGCGTTTTTTAGCTTCTTTTGCCCATGCTTCGCTGTAGCCATCGCCTTCGAAGCAAATTTTGCGGCTATCGGAAATGTACTGACGAATCACACGCATAATAGCACCTTCTTTACCTTCGCCACCTTTTATCAATTTATCAACTTCTGCTTTAAAATCAAGCAATTGTTGCGCCATGATGGTGTTCATCACCGTCATTGTAGAAGCGCAGTTTGCCGAAGATCCCACAGCGCGCACTTCAAATTTATTGCCTGTAAAAGCAAAGGGCGATGTACGGTTGCGATCGGTATTATCTAACAACACATCAGGAATTTTATTGTGAATATCCAACTTCAATGTTGCATTCGCCAATTCATCGTACTTGCCTTTGGCCACACGCTTTTCAATTTCATCCAACACATTGCTCATGTATGAACCAATGAAGGCTGAAATAATAGCTGGAGGTGCTTCGTTGGCACCTAAGCGGTGATCGTTTCCGGCTCCCGCAATGGATGCGCGCAATAAATCGCCATACTCACTTACAGCTTTCAAAACGTTCACAAAAAATGTAATAAAAAGTATGTTGTTCTTAGGTGTTTTACCCGGGCTTAAAAGATTTTTTCCGGTATCGGTTCCTAAACTCCAGTTGTTGTGCTTGCCACTTCCATTGATGCCTGCGAATGGTTTTTCATGCATCAATACGCGCAACTTGTGTCTGCGAGCAACACGCTCCATTACATCCATCAACAATTGGTTGTGATCTACTGCTACACTTACTTCTTCAAACATTGGTGCACACTCAAACTGCGATGGCGCAACTTCATTATGCCTTGTGCGAACCGGAATTCCTAATTTATGACATTCAACTTCCAAATCGAGCATATAAGCATAAACTCTTTCAGGGATGGTACCAAAATAGTGGTCTTCTAATTGTTGTCCTTTTGCAGATGATGCTCCTAGCAAAGTTCTGCCTGTTGCCAACAAATCGGGGCGGGCATAATACAAAGCTTCGTCAATCAAAAAATACTCTTGCTCCCATCCTAAAGTAGCCGAAACACGTGTTGCGTCTTTATCAAAAAGGTGCACAACAGGCAAAGCGGCACGCTCTAAAAAAGCGGCACTCTTTAGCAATGGTGCTTTATAGTCTAAAGTTTCGCCAGTGTATGAAATAAAGATTGTAGGAATACACAGCGTTTTGCCATCGCCAATTTCCATAATGAATGCAGGTGAACTTGGATCCCATGCAGTGTAGCCTCTGGCTTCGAAAGTAGCTCTGATTCCTCCGCTTGGAAATGATGAGGCGTCCGGCTCTTGCTGAACTAATGCATCGCCACTAAATACCTCGATTGCTTCATCGCCATTGGGCTGAAAAAACATATCGTGCTTTTCGGCTGTTAAGCCTGTAAGTGGTTGAAACCAGTGCGTATAAGAATTTGCGCCTTTTTTTATTGCCCACGATTTCATACCTGCTGCAACAGCATCTGCAATTTCTCTATTGATTTTACTGCTGGAACTGATTGCATTGCGAACCGCTTTGTAAGCATCATCGCTTAGGTACTCGCGCATGGCTTTGTCGTTAAAAACGTTTTGACCATAGTAATCGGAAACTTTATTTCCGGCTAATCTCGGCTTTACCGCTTCGCGGTTTACTACTGTTTCTATTGCTTTTTTGCGTTGTGTTAGCATTTTATTGTTTTTTGCGGCTGCAAAGCTATTTCTAAAACCGTTATCACAAAATTTTATTGAAAAATGTTTACTTCATGTTGAAAAATCTAAGCCAAAACTTAAAAATACTTCACATATAAATATTTTTAATTCGTCAATAGAAAATGGACTATGTATCCTACAATACAATTTGAATAGGTTAAAAAAGATTATCAATAAAGTCGGCAACAAAACTTCTATCATATAAATTCGTTTACATACATAAATGAGCATGTTATGGCTTCACTCAGTAACCAATGGCTAACCGAAGGATGGATAGATTTTGAATACAAGAAGTACCAGTTACAGGCATTTCTTCAAGAAGCATCCAACAACTTTGATGCAAAAAAACTTTATCCAAAACTATCGGAACTTATAGCTCACTACGAGCAGTTGCAAGTATTTTCCACACAAAAAAAGCTGCTTACAGAAAGCTTTCCGAAAGAAATTTCGCGCTTAGATTTCGAGCAGTTTTTAGTTACATACGAAAGTGTGCTTGCAGACGATAGCTTGATGCAAGAGCTAAATGACATTGTGAGTTTTGGGCTAAAAGAAATGAAGAGTAAGCTGAACACCGGCAAAGAATTGTATGAAGAGGTAGAGCAGCAAGTAGAAATTTTTCCAATTGGAATACAACCGCTACGCACAGATGAGGGATACTTTTTCTTGAATGATTACTTGCAAAAACTTATCAGTGTGTACCATTACGAAATCACAATCTTTGAGAGCTACAAAGAGCAATATCGGGGTATAAAAACAACACACCTCGCCAACTACAAAATATCGGTAACAAAAAACTACGAAAGCATACGCTACGAGCTGGTAAAAACCAATCGCAGCCTGCCCAATCCGGCAACTTATGCAGTAGAGTTCAAAGCATCTTATCCATTTACCGAAACCATGCTACCTGTGGCAAAACGAAGTTTGATAAGAGCAATTTCGAAACCGAAATAGACATGTGATGAATAACAGAATGCTAAAATTATTCGCTCTGTTATCTTCGCCCCGCTGATGCTGAAATTTCTGCTCTACACTTATAGCTACTTTAACAGGCGAAAACTACATTTATACATTCTTGTATTGCTGTTGTTTGCCAGCTTTACATTTCTTGCTTCGCGCATTGAGCTAAACGAAGATATTTCGCGTATGATGCCCGGCAGCCAAGCTGCGGCTACAACCAACGAGCTGCTTTCGAGCACTGCGCTTTACGACAAGATAGTAGTAAAGGTAAAAACCAACACCGAAAACCCCGAGCTATTGATTGCCGCTGCCGATAGCTTGGCAACACTTGCAAGTTTACCGCAGGTAAAAGAGTTGAAAATTCGAGTAGATGAAAATGCAATGCTGGATGTTTATGACGTGGTGATAAACAATTTACCATTGCTATTAAATGAACAAGATTATCGCAAAATAGATTCGCTGATAGCCCCACAGCAGCTTGCTAAAACTCTTGCAAAAAACTACAAAGCACTAACAACAGCCGAAGGTTTTATAGCAAAAAAAGTAATTACCGATGACCCAACGGGAATGTCGCTGCTGGCATTAAAAAAATTGCAATCGCTACAACTGAACGATAAATTTGAATTGTATGACGGACACATGATGAGCGATGAACTTAAAAGTTTGTTTTTATTCATCACTCCTGCAAACCCCGGCAACGAAACATCCGAAAACGGCACACTGATAGATGCCCTTGACAATAAAATTGCCCATCTAAAAACTTCTTTACCCGAAGTAGAGGTTTTCTACTTCGGTGGCACAGCAGTTGCAGTAAGCAATGCCCGCCAACTTAAACACGATACACAACTTACTCTATCCATTACTGTTGTTTCCTTGCTACTATTTGTATGGCTATTCTTTCGCAAAAAGCGAATACCACTTTTGATGATGCTACCGGTGCTGTTTGGCGGCTTGTTTGCACTTGCATTCATTTTCGTTGTTAAAGGAAAAGTTTCAACCATCGCAGTTGCTTCGGGCAGCATTGTACTGGGCATTGCGCTTAATTATAGTTTGCATTTTTTTAGCCATTACAAGCATTGTAAAAATATCCAGCAAACGCTGAGCGAACTTTATCTACCACTCTCACTGGGTGGGCTTACCACTATCGCATCGTTTTTTGCACTGATGTTGTTAGAGTCTTCTCTACTGAATGACTTTGGCTTGTTTGCAGGATTAAGTTTGTGTGGCGCTGCAATTTTTACGCTCATTTTTCTACCGCATTTCATGCCCAATTTTACGCACAACGAGGCAAACGCAATAGAAGATAGCATTACAAGAATACCTCCACTTTCCACTAAAAAAGCAGCCGTTCTTACTGTAATAATTTTAGCACTTACGATATTCTTTTTAAAACATGCCGGCAAGGTTTCGTTTGAAACCGACATGAGTAGCATGAACTTTATGAACACGCGCTTAAAAGCAAGCGAACGCGAAATAATGTGGCTACAAAACGATACTTCAAAAACTGTTTTTATTGCCGCAACCGGAAATACAAAACAGCAATTGCTGCAGCAAAACGAAACTTTGATAAAAGCGTTTGAAATGGCACAACAACAAGGTTTTGTAAAACAGTTTTCCGGCATTAGCACTGTAATTGCCTCGCACACCGAGCAACAAAAAAAACTACAACGCTGGAAAAACTACTGGACCGAAGAAAAGAAAATCACCCTACTGAATAATTTGAAAAGCTATGGCAAACAACAGGGATTTTCAAACACTGCATTTAATCGTTTCAGCGATTTATTGAATAGCGATTTTAGTTTGATGAGCACAGAAGATGAATCTTTTTTAACTCAAACATTAGGCAGCGATTTTTTCATTCATGCAAAAAAATTTGATGCCCTCATCAACTCTGTAACAGTAGATAAAGCAAATCGCAAGTTGTTTTACACACAGTTGCAAACCATGCCGAATGTAGTAATTCTCGATAAGCAAATCATCACATCTTCATTTATTGATGCGGTTTACAAAGACTTCAATGCGCTACTAACTTATACTGTATTTATTGTAAGTATAGCTTTGCTTATAGGTTATGGAAGAATTGAGCTGGCGCTCATCACCTTTTTGCCGATGCTTATTTCGTGGATTTGGATATTAGGCATTATGGGGTTGGCGGGCATTCATTTCAATATCATCAACATTATCATTGCTACTTTCATTTTTGGGCTTGGCGATGATTTCAGCATTTTCATCACCGATGGATTAACACAAAAATTCAAAGAGAATAAGCCAATTTTCGCTTCGCACAAAGTGTCTATTTTTTTATGTGCCATTGCAACCTTGCTTGGCCTTGGCGCATTGATTTTTGCAAAACATCCTGCATTAAAATCTATTGCTGCCATTTCTATTATCGGCATTTTATGCGTGGTGTTTATCGGGCAAACTATTCAACCACTGCTCTATAATTATTTCATCCACAGCCGCAAAGAAAAAGGCTTTGCCCCGTGGACACTCCCATCGCTGACACTCGCTGTTTTTGCGTTTTCATACTTCGTTGTTGGCGCGTTGGTGCTTACACTTTCGGGCTTCTTGCTGCTGTATGTTTTTCCATTCCCCAAAAAGAAACATCGCAAACTTGCATATCACTTTTTACTCAGCAAGTTTGTAGGTTCGTTGGTGTACATTATGGTAAATGTGCGCAAAGTGCATATTGATAAACACAATATGGATTTTTCAAAACCAGCCATCATCATTGCTAACCACATGTCGTTTCTCGATATTTTGGTGGTAGCAATGCAACATCCAAAAATGATTTTGCTTACCAACAAATGGGTGTATCACTCGCCTGTTTTTGGCAAGGTAGTACAGTTGGCAGAGTATTATCCGGTAATGGAAGGCGTGGACCCGGCAACCGAAAAATTAGAAAGCATCATTGAGCAAGGCTACTCCATTGCTGTGTTTCCAGAAGGTACGCGTACAACTGACGGGGTGATAAAGCGCTTTCACAAAGGCGCATTTTTCCTTGCCGAAAAATTAAATATTGACATTGTACCCATGGTATTGCACGGCACGGGCGATACCATGGGCAAAGGTGATTTCATGCTGTTTAACGGCACCATGACCATGAAATTTTTACCGCGTATTGCGCAAAACGACCCACGCTTTGGCAATGGCTACGCAGCGCGCACAAAAACAATTTCAAAATATTTTAAACAAGAATATGAAGCGCTAAAAAACGAATTGGAAACACCACAATACTTTAAACAACGGTTGATAGCCAACTACAATTACAAAGGTTGGAATATAGAATGGGCTGCTCGCAAAGCTGCACGACAAACAGACTTTTTTGTAATGCTTAACGACCTTACAAAACATTGCAGAAACATAACTGAACTTGGTTGTGGCTATGGGTTTAACGCCTATATGCTGCACTTTCTCAATAAGCAAAAATCGTTTTTAGCGATTGACATTAACCAAGAAAAAACCGATACCGCAGCCAACTGCTATTCAAAAAAGGCACAACTAAACTTTGTGTGTGCAGATGTGTTTGAATATGACTTTCTTTCGAGCAATGCTTTTATTGTTCACGATTTTTTCTTTATCGCTTCCATTGAAAAACAACACAACTTACTGAGTATATTAGCTACGCAGCTAAGCGAAGATGGCGTGCTGTGCTTTGTTGTAAAAGTTGCCGATGCAGTTAAACATTACGCTGTAATAAAAAACCATGCTGCGCAATTTAATTTCAAAACACAACAACACTTTTGTGGCAGCAAATCGAAATATGCATTGCTGACATTACAGAAATAACAGATTGCCTACTTGCGGCAAACAGATTTGCTTGTATTGCAAATCGCCATCCACCCAATTTAATATCTCTTAACTGATGTATCGTATCTCTGCATTACATTCACCGCGCCTTTATGGAAAGCGAAACTACTGCCAAAAAACAACTCTTAGATTTTGAATTGCTGTGGCGCATTTTGCGCTTGGCAAATCCGTATATCTTTTGGTTTAGGCTATCAATTGCTTTATCGCTCGCCTTAGCAATCATTGCACCATTTCGTCCAAAAATTGTTCAATACACGGTAGATAATTACATCACCCATTACAATTTTGATGGCTTAAAGTTGATGGCTCTGCTGCTACTTGTATTCCTAATTGTAGAATCGGTTATGCGCTACGCATTTAACTTTCTTACTGCTTGGCTTGGGCAAAGTGTAATTCGCGATATGCGGGTGAGGGTTTTTAATCATATTATTCAATCGCGATTAAAATATTTCGACACCACACCCATAGGCACTTCTACCACGCGCACCATCAGCGATATTGAAGCAGTAAGCGATACTTTTTCGGAAGGGTTAATAACCATTCTTGCCGATATACTTACCATTATTGTTGTGCTTTCGTTCATGTTCTATACCAACTGGAAGCTCACTTTAGTAAGTGTATCTACCCTGCCCATTCTTTTGTTTGTTACACGCTGGTTTCAGGAAGGAGTAAAACGCTCTTTTCAAGAAGAAAGAACCCAAATAGGTCGCCTCAACGCTTTTCTGCAAGAGCATTTAACCGGAATGCGCATCATTCAATTGTTCAATGTTGAAGAAAAAGAGTTTGCAAAGTTTTCCGACATCAACAACTCATTAAAAAAAGCTAACATCAATGGTATTTGGTACTACTCGCTGTTCTTTCCTGCGGTAGAGATATTGTTGGCGGCATCGGTAGGTTTGCTGGTGTGGAATGCTTCGAAACAAATACTTGAAGGCGAGGCTGAAGTTGGTGTTATCATGGCATTTATTTTATACATCAATATGCTTTTTCGCCCGCTTAGGTTTATTGCCGATAAAGTAAATACGATTCAAAGAGGCTTGGTGGCTTGCGAAAGGGTGTTCAAACTTTTAGATCGCGATGAGCGCATACCCAACAATGGAACTTTTGCTCCGCAGCATGTAAAAGGTAAAATAGAATTTAAAAACGTTTGGTTTGCCTACAACGATGAGCATTATGCTTTAAAAGATGTGAGTTTTTCGCTTGCGGCAGGCGAAACCCTTGCCATTGTTGGCTCTACAGGCTCTGGTAAAACCTCTGCAATTTCTTTACTGGGCAGATTTTACGATATCAACAAGGGTAAAATAACGATTGACGATGTAAGCATAAGCGATTATGAACTGGGAGCATTGCGCAGGCAAATGAGCATTGTGTTACAGGATGTATTTTTGTTTGCCGGCACAGTATTTGAAAACATCACGCTGCGCGATATAAGCATTAGCCGCGAAGAAGTAATTGCTGCTGCTAAACTGGTGGGCGCACACGAATTCATATCGCGGCTACCGGGGGGCTACAACTATAAAGTAATGGAACGTGGAGCCACACTTGCTATGGGGCAAAGACAATTAATCTCTTTTGTTCGAGCATTGGTATTCAAACCTTCGATTTTGATATTAGACGAAGCCACATCTTCTATAGACAGCGAAAGCGAATCTATTATTCAAAAAGCCATAGAAAAGCTGGTTGAAGGCAGAACATCTATTGTAATAGCACATCGGCTTTCAACTATTCGCCATGCACACAAAATTGCAGTATTCGATAAAGGCGAGTTAAAAGAGTTTGGCTCGCACGAGACCCTGCTGGCTCAAAACGGCTATTACAAAAAACTTTACGACATGCAGTTTATGACACAGCTATCGGCATAGCCTTGCAACGATAATTGTTATCACCAACTCTTATATTAGTTGTTTCTTTGAAGTGAAAAACTATTTTTGAAAAAAATAAATACAAAGTATGTTTAATAAGTTACGCTGTTCAGCGATGTTGTTGGTGATGTTTATGCTAAGTGCCAATATTAGTTTCGCACAATCGGGCTGCCCGGGCTGCGCAATAGACCCAACTTGCACCGCCAATCAAGATGTGGCAATTTGCCCACCTGCCTTACCCGATGCTTGCTTCAATAGCCCATTTGATGAAAACCTTACTTTCTACATACCCAAGAGTTTGATATACCAAGGGCAAAACGTAACATTGGGAAGCGTGCAGTTGGTTAGCATTATTGGGCTACCCAATGGTCTAAATTGGCAAATAGATGACCCCAGTGGTTTTTATTCCTTATCGGGTGTAAACGAAAGAAGAGGTTGCATAAAAATATGCGGCACACCAACATCATTTGGTACATTCTTTATTACAGTTACCGTAAATGCCAATGTTACAGCACCAATTACTACCACTCAATCGCAATCGTTCTCTTTGCCTTTGGTTGTAAAAAATTGCGGAGGTGGCAATCCATTTTTCAGCTACAATTCAAACGAAGGCTGCGACACGCTTACAGTACAATACGAAGGCACCTATCCTGCACCGGCACCACAAGTAACCGAGTTTGAGTGGGATTACGGCAATGGCCAAACCGGCAGTGGTAAAAAACCGGCTCCGGTATTTTACGACCAACCTGGCGTGTATTACCCATCACTACAAACAAAGTTCTTCGACTTGTCATTAGATAGCGTAGTTGCAACTGTAACCGGAAACTGGTTTTGTGGCGACATTGAAGAGCCCAACTACCCTATTGTAGGCTGCACAGGCTCTCCCGACCCACAGTTCTTTTTTACAAGCGGTTCAAAATCTATAAAAGGAAATTCTAAAAGCGATACAAGAAACCCTAAATGGGCTGCGGGCGATTTGTTGCAAAGTGGCAATCCATTCACTTTAGAAAGTTCTGCAATTTCAATTCGCTTTGAAGATTACGACCCAACATCTACAAGCGATGACGGAGGCTCTTTCACTACTGTTCTCACAGGACCAGGATCGGTTGCATTTTCTACCACTTCACCTTATGGAGGTGGAGTTTCGGGCACCATTTACATTGGTACAAAATTAGATACCATATACACACAAACAGATACTGTAACCATCAATGCGTTGCCGCCTGCTACTTCAATTACAGCTTTGCCCGACACTTCCATTTGCGGCAGAGACACTATCTTCCTTTCGGTGTATGACGGCTCTTATCGTTATGTGTGGTTCAAAAATGATACCTCAGTAATTCCTTTCGAAAATGGCAGCAGCTATTTTATTCCTGCCAATCCATATCTTTTTGCAGATACAACTTCTACAATAAAAGTACAGATTTCTGACACCATTACCGGATGCAAAATTGTAACCGAAAATATTTTTGCTACACTTCGCACACCGGTGCCGCTTTACATTGCAGCAACCGGCATTTACCAAACCAACTCGGCTACTTTAACCGCTGCTGGCGGCTATTCTTATCAATGGCTATTCAACGACTTGCCTATTTCTAATGCTTCATCAATGGATTACAACCCATTGATTAACGGCAACTACTCTTGCATACTTACCAATGCAAGCGGATGCTCAGACACCAGCAACATTATCAATTTTGTAATAAGCGGAATAGACAACATAAACTCATTCAGCAACTTGGTTTCGCTTTTCCCTAATCCATCACAAGGCATAATGACTTTGTATGTAGCAAGTTCAGAGGCTACCGAGTTATCATTTGATGTGTACAACAACATGGGGCAACTTATAGTTTCCGACAAAATAGAAAGAGCAGGAAACAGCTTCAACAAACAATTAGATTTTTCGTCAATGCAAGCCGGCAACTATGTAATGCACTTGAGCATGGATGGCCAATCTGCTTCTAAACGTTTTGTAATTATTAAATAGTTTACCCACAAATAATTTAAAAAAAGCCCCGTCAATATTGACGGGGCTTTTTTGTTAGCAACAAGTTCCCTTCGAATTATATTTTCACAGCAGCAAACAATACCACAGTTATGAGCGAAAAACTTTCGGCAGTAGAAAAGATAAAAGAAGAAAGCAGAGGACTGCGCGGCACACTTGCCGATTCACTAAACAATGAACTGACGGGCGCTATTACCGAAGATGACCAAGCCGTAATAAAGTTTCACGGAATCTATCAGCAAGACAATCGCGATAGACGCGATGAGCGGGCACAAAAAAAATTGGAACGCGATTACAATTTCATGATTCGCCTGCGCTTGCCGGGTGGGGTAGTAAACAGCGCGCAATGGTTGGCAATAAATGAAATCGCAAACAATCACTCTACCGGAATTATAAAAATAACCACACGCCAAACGCTGCAATTGCATGGCATTATAAAATCGCATTTAAAGCCAACTATTCAAGGCTTCAATTTAGCCAAGTTAGATAGTATTGCTACTTGTGGCGACATCAACAGAAATGTTGTGTGCGCGGCTCATCCGATGCAATCGCCCATTCACGCTCAAATACATGCTTATGCCGATAAAATCAGCACCATGCTGATGCCAAAAACAAGAGCCTACTATGAAATTTGGTTAGACGAAGAACAACTCTTAGATAAAAAAGAAGAGGAAGACCCACTTTACAAAACCACTTATCTTCCGCGCAAATTCAAAATTGCCATTGCCATTCCACCAAATAATGATGTTGATGTATTGGCAAATGACCTTGGCTTAATAGCAGTAGTTGAAAATGGCGTTTTAAAAGGGTTCAATATTGTAGCGGGCGGAGGAATGAGCATGACACACGGCAACGATGCAACTTACCCACGCATAGCCAGTGATATTTGTTTTTGTGAAACAGAAGAAGAAACACTGAAAACGGTTTATGAAATTGTAACCATACAACGCGATTACGGAAACCGCAGCGACAGAAAATTAGCCCGCTTAAAATACACACTCGACAAATATGGTTTAGAGTGGTTCAAAAATGAACTTTCTACACGCACTGGCACTACATTAAAACCAACAGTACCTTACCTTTTAACCCAACGCACAGATTATTACGGCTGGCAACAAAACCATGAAGGAAAGTGGTACTATACCGTATTTGTAGAGCATGGTAGAGTGTGTGATGAAAACAATTTGCAGATGAAAACCTGCATGTTGGAAATTGCCAAAACAGGAAAAGTAAATTTCCGCTTCACTTGCAATCAAAACTTGATTGTGAGTGATGTGGATGCAAAAGACAAGGAAGCAGTAGATGCTCTTCTTGAAAAATACGGATTGAAAAAACATACCGAATCATCGTCTGCATTGCGCAGAAATTCAGTTGCTTGTGTAGCTTTACCAAACTGCCCTTTAGCATTTGCAGAAGGGCAAAGATACCTGCCTGTATTAGTTTCTAAACTTGAGCCAATACTCCACAAACACAATCTATCATCACAAGAAATTGTTATTCGCATGACGGGTTGCCCCAATGGTTGTGCGCGACCTTATCTTGCCGAAATCGCTTTAATAGGTGTATCATCCGGCATTTACAATTTGCATATTGGTGGCGATGTACAAGGACAACGACTGAATAAAATCTACAAACACAATGTAGATGAAGCGGGCATCATTGCTGCGTTAGAGCCAGTGTTTGCATCTTATTCAAATGAACGAAACCCCAATGAAAGTTTCGGAGATTTTGTTGTAAGGAAGGAATTGGTGCAACAGATTATATGAGCTTAAAAACTCATTAGCTGCTCTAATTTTCCATTCAATCTTTTCTTCGCCAAAAAATTTTGCTCCAATGAAATAGCAAAAGGCACAGGCGTGTCTAACGAAGCGCAGCGCATAACTGGAGCATCGAGATATTCAAAAAGATTTTCTGTAATCCATGCAGAAATTTCCGCACCGATTCCGCCCGTTAAAGTATCTTCATGCAAAATCAAAACCTTACCTGTTTTCTTTACTGTTGCAGCAATTGCTTCTTTATCGAATGGCAGCAAAGTACGCAAGTCTAAAACATCGGCACTACCAACTGCCAGTTGCTTATTGCCGAGGGCATCTAACGCCCAATGCACACCTGCGCCATAAGTAATAATGGAAACATCATCGCCCGCACTCACCAAATTGGCTTTGCCAATTTCTATTGTATAGTAATCTTCGGGCACTTCGCCTTCTACACTTCTATACAATGCTTTGTGCTCAAAATACATCACTGGGTTAGGGTCTTCGATAGCTGCACACAACAAACCTTTAGCATCGAAACTTGAACTTGGATAAACAATTTTCAACCCTGGCACATGAAAAAACCACGCTTCGTTACTTTGCGAATGAAAAGGTCCCGCGCCAACACCTGCGCCTGTGGGCATGCGCACTACCACATCTGCATTTTGTCCCCATCGCCAAAAAGATTTTGCCAAGTTATTTACAATAGGGTTAAAACCCGTTGAAACAAAATCGGCAAATTGCATTTCTACAACACTTTTCATTCCCTTCACACTCAAACCCAATGCCGCACTCAACACGCCACTTTCGCATATCGGAGTATTGCGAACACGCTCTTTGCCAAAAGCTGCCACAAAGCCATCGGTAATTTTAAACACACCACCGTATTCAGCCACATCTTGCCCCATGATAACAAGGTTGGAATGCTTTTGCATGGATTGCTTCAAGCCCTCAGAAACAGCATCAACAAAACGTTTGCTTTGAGCTTTGAACTTTGGGCCTTGCGCTGAAGCAATTTGCTCATAGCTTTTGTAAATTTCTCTTTCTTCCTTTTCGGTATCTGCTATCACCTCACTTTGCTTATCGGCTCTGTCAAATGCTGCTCGTACTTCTGTATCAAACTCTTCTCGTAACATTAAAGGATAATCGGGCGAAATGATTCCTTCTTCAATTAGCCAGTTTTCGTAATTAACTACCGGGTCTTTTTTCTCCCATATTTCAAAAAGTTCTTTGGGTACATATTTTACACCACTTGCTTCTTCGTGCCCGCGCATTCTAAACGTCATACACTCCAACAGTACCGGATGCGGATTGGCAAGCATTTCTTCGCGCAATTCCTTTACGGTGTGATACACTTCCAGAATATTGTTGCCATCAATGGTTAAGCCTTTCATACCATAGCCAACAGCGCGATCGGCCAACTGCTTGCAACGAAACTGCTCGTTTGTAGGCGTAGAAAGCCCGTAGCCGTTGTTTTCAATAAGAATAATAATAGGCAAATCCCACACGGCCGCTATGTTACAAGCTTCGTGAAAATCGCCTTCGCTGGTACCGCCATCGCCAGTAAATGCAACAGTGATTTTCTTTTCGTTCTTCAATTTTGAAGCAAGTGCAATACCATCGCCCACACACAACTGCGGCCCAAGGTGCGAAATCATACCAACAATATGATGCGCATTGGTTCCGAAGTGAAAACTTCTTTCTCGGCCCTGCGAATAACCATTTTGCTTACCTTGAAATTGCTCAAACAACATTTGCAAATCGCAATTTCGCGTAGTAAAAACCCCAAGGTTTCTATGCAGCGGACACACATATTCGTTTTCATCTAAAGCTGCTGTTACACCTACTGCAATTGCCTCTTGCCCAATACCCGAAAACCATTTACTCACTCTACCCTGTCGCAGCAATTTCAACATGCGTTCTTCAATTACTCGCGGCTTCAATATCAGTTTGTAAAGATTAATAAGTTCTTCGTTCGTAAGATTTTTTCTATTGAAAATCATGGAGCAAAACTATAACAGTAGTTTAACATGCAATAAACTTTCTGTTGGGTAATTCTTTTATCATTGCACACAATAAATACTGTTACTTTTCGATTATAAGTCGGTTTTGTAAAAACATAATGAAACAACAAGTTACCTTACTAACTTTTATTTTTTCTTGCTTGTATGGCTTATCGCAAGCTCCGGTGGGTGGCGAAAATGTATCGGAATTTCTAAACAACCCTTTTAGTGCGCGCATTCAGGCATTGGGCGGAATCAACCTTACACTGCACGGAGAGGACGCCTCGCTTGGTTACAGCAATGCCGCAACGTGGAATCCGAAAATGCACAAAACGGTAACTTTCGGCACACAGTTCTTGCCCGGCTTCAGCAATGCCGGCAATGTGCAATACGCGCATCATTTCGATAAAAAAGCAACCTTCGGCTTTGGTATGCTTTATCAAACATACGGCAACATCGTGCGCACCGATGAGTCGGCCAATGAAATTGGCAAGTTTACTGCAAATGATTTTGCATGGTATGGCGGTGGTGCTTATCATTTTGCAAAAATTCTTTCGGTGGGAGCCAATGCCAAGTTGTTTTATTCTCAACTCGATAATTTTCACAGCATGGGCATGGCTGCCGATATTGCTTTTAGCGTAAACGACACGGCACATCACATCACAGCAACTCTTGCCGCCACCAACATCGGCTACCAATTCAAGGCATATAGAAAAGGTAACAATGAGTTATTGCCTTTTGATTTACGCTTAGGTTTTGCTTTTGGCTTTAAAGGATTTCCATTGCGCTTTCATTTTACAGTGCACGACCTGCACCGGTGGAATATCCGCTACAACAATCCTGCCGATGACGATGGCGGTAATTTGTTTGAAACTCAAACTACCACCGTGCGAAAAAAGAACTGGGGCGATGAAATTTTTCGACACATCATTATTGGCGTAGAAGCCAATATTAAAAAGGTAGTTCGCATTCAACTTGCTTATAATCATCAGCGCAGGCAAGAACTAAAACAGTTGAATGTGCGCAGCATGACGGGTATTTCATTAGGCTTTGGTTTGCACATAAAATACTTAGATATTCAATACGCGCTGAACCCAGCCGCTTTGGGGCAAACTACCAACCACCTTACCTTTGCATTAAACATTGCCAAGTTACCAAAGAAGAAAAAAGCGTAATGAAAAAGAAATCAGAAATCAGAGAGCAGCAATCAGATAACAAACAACATCGTTTTCGCGTGTTTCAACTCGCTACCCACTACTCGTTACTGGCAACTTTATTTTTAGCATTTTCTTTACAAAGCTGCAATTTCTCGAAAGAGAAAAACGAAACAACGCAGGATGTTGTTGCCACCGATTCTATTGATATGGAAACTGTTGGCGGCATTACGGCTGCTATCAAAAAAGATTCTTTGAACCCAGATTTGTTTGTAACACGAGCCAATATTTTTGAGGTTAATGAAGACTACGGCAGTGCCATAAAAGATATGCATAGGGCTATGATGTTAGACTCTACTTATCTGCCATATTACAAATACACTGCCGAGTTGATTACCAAAAGTGGCGACCCCCTTCGAGCCATCGCATTCTTGGAAAGAGCTGCAACTATTGACTCTACCGATGCCGAATTATATGCCATGATGGGCAAATACCGTTTTTTGATGCAGGAATACGACCGCGCTTTACTGCTTTACAATCAGGCATTAAGCAAAGATGTTTTCAACCCAAAAGTATATTTCTTTAAAGGCATTACTTACAAAGAAATGGGCGATACTGCACGCGCCATAGGTTCTTTTCAAACAGCGGTAGAGCAAGACCCAAACTACTACGAAGCTTATATGCAAATTGGCGTATTGATGCAAAAAAAGAAAGATAAACTGGCACAAAAATATTTGGATAATGCCATAAAAGTAAAGCCCAACAGCGAAGAAGCATTGTATGCCAAAGCATATAATCTACAAGAATCCAATCAATACAAACAAGCGGCAGAAGTTTTTCGCCAAATTATATCGCTGAACTACAAAAACGATGCAGCTTTGTATGCATTAGGTTATTGCCAAATGATGCAAGATTCTATTGCCGAGGCGTATAAAATGTTTGATTTAGCAATAAAAGTAAACCCAACCTATGCCGAGGCTTATTACAAAAAAGGAGTTTGTGCCGAGCAACTTGGCAAAAAAGACGAGGCCAAAACACTTTTTGTAAATGCACTAAACATCAACAGCGAGTATAAGCCGGCAAAAGATGCTTTGGCGAGGATGATGAATTGATCTACGATTTATTATAGATACGAGTTAAAACTTGCGGTCGGCCGTTTCACAATCGCCTATCTTTAAGCAGCAAACACTAAGTCGCTAACGATTTATCACTACAAAATTTTTGTGGTTTCCACCACCTTTAGAAAGCTCCAACACATAGTAATAAGTGCCATCGGGCAGGGGTTGGCCGCTTTGCATACTGGTTCCATTCCAGTCGTTTTGGTAATCTTCGCTTTCGAAAATCGGATTGCCATTACGGTTAAAAACAATCAGATATGCCGGAGAAAACTTCTCTAAATGATTAAACACCAGTTTTTCATTTATTCCATCGCCATTTGGCGAAAAGCCTTCTACTAAATCAATTGCATAAACACAATCTTTTGCTTTGATGTAGAATACTCCTGTATCGCATAATGAAAAATCGCAGGCACTAAACAGAAAAGAATCTGTGCCACAAAAATCATCGGGAAGTGTAAAATTTATTGCTCCCGATTGACCATCAAGCGTAACTTGAATCTTATTATTATTAGGCTTTGAAGCAAGGAAAAAACTCACCGTATCTTTTTCGGGATCTTTTGCATGGTTCGCAAGTTCTTCGGTAAAAATGCCTGTTACAGTTTCGGTTTCTATCTTAACATCCGAAACCTCCGGTGCATCATTCATCGGCAAAATATTTATTAGCACACGCGCATTACTGCAATTAAGAAATCGTGCGGTATCGCAAGCGCGGTAGCGGAATTCATCTTTACCATAATAGTTTTTATTGGGCGTGTAAGTAAAATTGCCCAAGCTATCCATCACCACTTTTCCGTTGAATGGTTGTTGGGTAACGTTGGCTTTCAACTTATCGCCATCCACATCAATATCATTCACCAATACATTCTTTTGCAACACCTCATCTTCATTTATCACAAAGGTATCGTTTACGGCCTTGGGCTGATCGTTGATAGGTGTTATGTAAATGGTAACAATGGAATTGGCGCATCTGTTTTGTGGGTCGCAGGCGCGATACAAAAAGAAATCTACCCCGTTGTAATTTTGATTGCCGCGATAGAAATAACTGCCCGAGTTAAAAATGATAGTTCCATTCAAAGGCTGTGTGATTGCAGTCCAAGTTAGCGGGTCGCCATCGGGGTCGGTATCGTTATCGAGCGGGCGCAGCGCAATCATAAAATCTTCCAAGCCAAAGAAGAAATCGGGGCTGGCAGAAGGTGCACGATTGGGTGGTGTTTGCGCAACAATATCAGCACCAATCAACATGCCGAAAATAAAGATGAAAAATTGCTTCATGCTACTACTTCGCTTTTCAAAAATTTCAAACAAGTGTTTACCGTATTTTCCGAGCCAATAAATACGGCAGTGCGCTCGTGTATTTCAAGAGGTTGAATATCTAAAATTGGTTGGTTGCCATCGCTTGCCGCGCCTCCGGCTTGCGTTACCAAATATGCCATCGGGATACATTCATACAACAAACGCAGCTTGCCTTTGGTTTCGCCTTTGTTAGCAGGGTAAAAGAAGATGCCTCCTTTTAGCAATGTGCGGTGCAGGTCGCCCACCATAGAACCGATATAGCGCAAAGAATATGGGCGTGAAGTTGCCTTGTCGGTTTGTGTACACCATGTAATAAATGATTGTACGCTTTCGTCAAACTTGCTTGCATTGCCCTGATTTACAGAATATGTTTTTCCGTCTTTTTTGATGCAGATGGCAGGATGCGAAAGCTGGTACTTTCCCGAAGCATCCAAAGTAAAACCATGTGTGCCATTGCCTGTGCTAAGAATTAAAATTGTAGAGCTGCCAAACAACACATAACCTGCTGCGGCAAGCGCATTACCTTTTTGCATAAAGTCGCTGTCGTTTGCCGTGCCTGTGGTTGTTCTTTTCCAAATAGCGAAAATGGTGCCGATGGGCGCTGCAATATCTATGTTGGAAGAACCATCCAAGGGGTCAACCGCCACAACGTATTCGCCTTCATTATTTATCGGCAAAACACCATCTGTCTCTTCGCTAACCACTGCTGCGCAGCCCGATGTTTGTTGAAGGTGTTCTACAATAATATCGTTGGCTATCAAATCTAACTTTTGAACTTCCTCGCCCTGCACATTGGTGCTTCCGGCAGTTCCGGTGCTATCGTTCAAGCCAGCATAAGCAACCTTTTGGTTGATGGCTGCCGTTGCATCGGCAATGGCTTGTAAAACATTATTTAAGTTGATAGATTTTTCTCCTTTCAAAAAATCCGCGAGCGAAGTCCCTTTGTTCATGGGGCTAAAATAGGAGAATGCAGGGATTTTGCGCGTTTGATTTTGGGCGGCTCAGATTTGGGGCAGTCCACGATGATACGGTGGTAGATTTCGATAAGTTACTTTGGAGCTCCGCAGAGGAGTTGCAGGCGGGGATGGAGCAGTAGGGAGAATGCTTTGGGATGTAAAAAAGGAATAAAGAGATGCCGATGGGACAATTTTCGAGGTGGACGTGGCTGAATGGTATTGGGGCGGGATGAAGCGGAATTTTTGTGAGAAAGGGAGACGTTGAGGCGAAGGACAAGGCAAATATCAAAAAGCCCGTAACACCACATTGGCTACCCCACAGCTATGCCACACATCTGCTCGAAGCCGGAACCGACCTGAGATACATTCAAGAAATACTTGGTCATAAAAGCAGCAAAACAACCGAGATTTACACTCATGTGAGCGCAAAAAGCATTCAAAAAATCAAAAGTCCATTTGATGATTTGTAATGAATTAACTAACCTTACCGACAAAACAAAAAAGAACCATAGGTGGACAAATACGCATCAATCCCGATAGACTTATCTACCAAATGGGGACATATAAATGAGTTAGCGGCAAGCATAAATCAACACCGAACAAAGAATGAACCCTCTCATAAAACAACTTAAAAAATACGGAAATCTGACCTCTGAAATCGAAACAGAACTTAACGAAAAAATTAAAAGTCTGAT
>Ga0209573_1001399_pt1 | contig 37676 bp, 43 predicted proteins | sample TNRBio252014_DNA_FD_185870 | JGI IMG/M metagenome (GOLD analysis project Ga0209573, IMG submission 185870) | Wastewater treatment Type I Accumulibacter community from EBPR Bioreactor in Madison, WI, USA - TNR Reactor_6/25/2014_ DNA (SPAdes)... | ecosystem: Engineered > Bioreactor > EBPR >...
TCCGTCTTCATCCACCACATAATGGGCGGAAACCTGCGCAGCGGGGTCGCACAGGCGCAATAGTGCCTCCTGCGCGGTGCGCATTCCCGTATAATGCAGCACCAGCATGGAAATCGGCTCAAGGGGGCGCGCATTGAAATTCAGGGAAAATCTCGGTATTATATTCATGTTATGTAATTCTTTACTCATATTCGTTACTGTTGAATTCTAGCGGTATTTCTGGAGACAATCGATGGGTTTTGTTGAGCACCTGAGAGATTCGAGGGAACGGACCCGCCAACAGGCGTTAGAATATACGTCTGTGCAAGCGATTTATGAGCTTTTAATCAATGCTGAACCTACAGAAGCCCTAGATGCATCAGAAATACTATTTACGGCGTCTTATCCTCCCCCCCAGAAGCAAAAACCTGACACCTCCTCCCACAAGCAAAACCCCACCCTTCTTGCCCGTGTATTAGAATGCGCCGTGCAGGAAGCGGTAGGAGAAGCACTCGTACGGCAGACAAAAGATCCCGAGGCATGTGTGCGTGTTACGGCTCAGCGAAGAGCGAGCCCGGACACAGTGGATTATACCATGTCCATCAGCGGCATAGATGATGCCCAGCAAGCAGTAGAGCTATTAGCCGAACATAAAGATAGGATCAATTTTCATATTCATAATCAGGCATACCCCACCTCCTCTTCCCACGCAACCGCGCCGTATCTTCATTAGCGGATGCGGCTAGGGCGACGTCCCCACCCCCAATTTAGGTCGTCGTATCATGATAATCGCCACCCCGACCAGGGTCAGCACGGTACCGCTCACAAACTGCAACGTCATCGGCTCCGCATAAAACGCTTGTGCGATGGCCAGGCCGAAGACCGGCACCAGCAGGTTAAACGGCGTGACATGTGACACAGGAAAACGGGACAGCAGCCAGTACCAGCCACCATAAGCCACCAGCGTCGAAAACACCACCGTGTAGCTGAGCGCCGCCCATTGCGGCCAGCGCGCCTGTGTCACCGCTTCCCATTGCCCCTGCTCAAAGAGCAGGGAAAGCAACGCGAATTGAGGGATGGCAAACACCGCCATCCACCCCAGCAGAGGCAGGATAGGTGCCTTGCCCATATGTTTCATCCAGACATTGGCCGCCCCCCAGCAGAGCGAGGCCACGCAGGCAATGAGAAATGCCCCGAACGCCACCACAATCTGCGGGCTGCCTGCAATAATCAACACACCCGCGAACGCGACCAGCATCCCCAGCGACCGCCACCTTCCCAGCCGGTCATTGTAGAGGATGCTGCCCAGCAGACAGGCAAAAGGCACGCCGAGCTGTCCGGCGACAATGGTGCCCGAGACCGACAGGCCAAACCACATAGCAAAGAACATCAACCCGAAATGCAATGTCCCTAATAGCAGCGCCAGTGCCGCGATATGTTTCCACGGCAGAGGCGGGCGCGGAAAAAACGGCACGAGCAGGAGGGCAATCACCCCGAAACGCAGCATCAGCAGCAGAAACGGCGGGAGGACGCTTAAGGAAATTTTTGCCGCGACATAATTGCCGCCCCAGCACAGGGACACCAGAATAGCCAGAAGGATATGGGGCAGGCGCATGGAAATCTCCGAGCGTATAAATATACCTTGCCAAGAAGAGGTTTCCTAACATCACCTTAAGCACAGAATAAAGTAGTAAATGACTGTCCAGAGAAAAACCAGGATACCATCTCCATAAGCTTTTTCTGGAATTCGCCCCTTTTTTTTGGTATTCTACTCTTTCCCGCGCAAAAAAGGGGGCCTGAGGGATCCGAAGGATCAAAGCTCAGGCCCAAGTTGCTCGGCAAGCAATCGGCAAGAAGGCGGCAATTCCCCTCAGAGGAAAGCCGCTTTCTTATTTTTATGTCCGGCGCACGCGGCTTCTGGGCAGAAGCTGACGGTACGCCTCATTGACGGCGGCGGCCTTTAGGGTCGCCAGCCGGTATATCTCTTCGCATCCGGGCGCGCCCTGCCAGCGATCGGGATGCGTCTGACGCATCCTCTCGCGGTACGCAGCCTGGATTTCCTCTTGTCCAGCCCCCTCTTCCACCCGTAACAACTCGCGAGGGGTGCCCGAAAGCGGGCCGTCGGCCTCCAGCGCCAGCAGCGCCACGCGAATGCGCGGCAAGCCCAGGGCGCGGCCGATCTCGCACAGAAGGGAAAATTCGGATTTCTCCAGCGGCGCATCGACAATCGCCAGGCGCGCCAGACGCAGCAGAAATTCCTGCCGCAGCTCCTCATCCTCTTCCAGCAGCGTGTTTATCTGGCGGGCATATTGCAAGCTGGGGGCATGATCCTTGGCCGCGGCGGCAAGCAAGGATGCAAGCTTCCCCTTGCCCATGCCCGCCAGGGTAAACAGTGCAAGGAAGGATGTACGCTCTTTGGAATTCACCTCGCCGTCAGCGCGCATCAGGCGCAGCGCCAGCACGGACGCACCGTAACAGAACATGGTTTGCTGCATCTCCTGCGCTTCGGCATTTTCATAGCCCGCCAGCGTTTCGGCAAAGACCGGAGCACGAGGGCGCACCAGAAGATTGCGGGAAAACACGGCCAGCCAGTCGAGACTCTGCTGAAGACGCGCAGCCAAAGCTGCCGTGGCGACCCTACCTGGGTTCTGCTCCATGGCTATCCATGCGTTTGCGGCGGTTACACTCATGCCCTGCGTCTCGTTGATCTCATTTCTTACGCCACAATATATAGACGTAATGATGAGATGACAACCATATTTTGTAAAATAACGCAGGGCGCCCTAACCACAGATATGCAAGAAAAGTGCCTTAGAGTTTTAGTTGTGAAGCATTTATTGCGCTTACTCTTTTTCCCCAGCTTCTTCCTGCAGATTCCTGGGCGCGATCCGTAGTCCCCGCCTTATAAATAGGCGCCATTTCCTGTTGGGTGCGATGGCGGAAATCGGGCTTTACTTCGAGGGAATAATACCCCCCATCAATGGGAGTAATGTTAACCTGGTATTCGGAATCACCTACGCCTAACGAGGTGAATTTAGCTACTAATGCTTCCTTTGCAGCATTCGCTGTAACTTCTGAAACAGCCGCGCCTGCCTGAAATTCTCTGGTTTCTCCCAGAAACGGCTGCACTGTTACGGAAAACACTTCCCGCAAAGCCCGGGTAGGATCCACTAAATTCTCAACAGATGACATACACTGCTCCTTCCTGAATAGGTTTGTAATGTTAGGTAAGAACTGTCACTACCACGCACGCGCTCGCCCGGGCAAACGCGAACCGCCCTTTGTCACCAAAAATTAACATTTAGGGGGTGGCGCTACGGCCAGCGCCCTTGGAAGGGCCCGATGGAGCAGCATCAGAAGCCATGGCGGTCGGCGATGGAGCGGCTATAGCCGTCGCATGCCCCCCGTTGCTAACGGCATTCTGGGATTCCTGCACCTCCTCCACCGCCGCTTTCGCCAAGTGAGCCACTCCCCCTCCGTAACGCTCCTGCAGCGCCGCAAGATGGCTGGTATTGCCGGTGATCAATTCCTTCAGCGTCGTTTGCGCATAGAGTTCACGAATATGAGGCACATGGGTCAACTTCTCCAGCTGATCCGGAGTCAACCCGGTCAATTGCAAATCTTTACCGTCCTCTCCCGGCACGTCGAGCGCGTCCAGCGTCGCGTTGATCGTCTCCAGGAATTTTTCCTGTTGTTCCTTTGGCAGCCCCTGATAATTTTCCACCATGGAGGCATCGACACCCGTTTTTTTCAGGAAAGAGGTAACAACGGAGGGCAGGCGGTAATGAGATTCCTGCGGTTCGCCGTCCGGATACGCCTTGGGTATCATGCCAACAGCCGCGTCGGCAATTTTTTCCACGATGGCGCGTGGAGTGCTGCCTAGAAAATCGCCTCCGACCGCCGCCAGTTCAATTTTATCGAGTATACCAAGCTGGTTTGGAGCAAGCCGCTCGCCAAGTTGGGGGCTCAGCGCCTGGGAGCGCGTCACTATATCCTGCGTCATCTGCTGAAAATGCGGATCTTCCGCCATCGCCCCCATGGCCGCTTTAAAGCGTGCTTCTTCCGCTGGCGTTACAACACCAGGTTTTTCTTTTTCTGACATAGAAGCACCTCCGTAAACAGTATGCCTCCTTATAACATACTCTATTTACAATGGAGAGTGTGTGAAGATTGTGTGAATCGGCGGTTCTACCCTTCCGAAACGACCTGCTGCTTGGCCAGCACGAGCAGCCGCTCCATCTCGTAGCGCAATTCCTGGTCGGAAATACTTACACCGCCCGCTTTGAAATCGGCGGAGACTTTGCGCAGCACATCATCGTCCCCCGGCTCTTCGAAATCCGCCAGCACGACTTCCTTGGCGTAGGCCTGCGCATCCTCGCCTGCCTTGCCGAGCTTCTCCGCCGCCCACAGGCCAAACAACTTGTTACGCCGGGCTGTTGCTTTGAACAGCAGCTCTTTATCGTGTGCGAATTTATTTTCAAATGCGTGGTCACGGTCGTCAAACGTACTCATTCCTGATTCCTCATTCTCGTTAGCAAGGTTTATCGTTGCTCCGCATACTAGTTTAGTCTAAGAGTAGCGCAACGATATTTTATGAGAAAATTCATGGCAAAGAAAACCCCCATCTACGAGGGCAAGGCGAAGCAGCTCTTCGAGGGTCCCGAACCGGGCACGCTGATCCAGCATTTCAAGGACGACGCCACCGCCTTCAACAACCAGAAAAAGGGCACGATCCGCGGCAAGGGCGTCATCAATAACCGTATCTCGGAATATACGATGACGCATTTGGCGGAAATCGGCGTCCCCACCCATTTCATCCGCACGCTGAATATGCGCGAGCAACTGGTGCGCGCCGTGGAAATCATCCCCGTGGAGGTGATTATCCGCAACGTCTCCGCCGGCTCCTTCGCGCAGCGTTTCGGCATGGAAGAAGGCAAATTGCTGGGCATTCCCATCATCGAATACTGCCTGAAGAACGACAAGCTGGGCGACCCGTTCATCTCCGAGGAACATATCTACGCCTTCAACCTCGCCGAGCCGGTGGAAATCGAGGAAATTCGCATGTTAACCTTGCGGGTCAACGATTTCCTGTGCGGGCTGTTTACGGGGCTGGGCATCCGGCTGGTGGATCTCAAGCTGGAATTCGGCCGCATTTACGATGAGGACGGCCGCCCGCGTATTATCCTGGCGGATGAAATCAGCCCGGATAATTGCCGGCTGTGGGATACGAAAACGGATGAAAAGCTCGACAAGGATCGCTTCCGCCGCGATCTCGGAGGCGTGGAAGAAGCCTATCAGGAGGTTGCGCGGCGTCTGGGCGTATTGCCCAGTGCCGACGTGGAGGAGATCGACAGCACGAAAAAAAGCGGAGCATAAAGCCATGAAAGCGACCGTCCATGTAACCCTCAAAAACGGCGTGCTTGACCCCCAGGGCAAGGCGACCCAGCACGCGCTGGAAAACCTCGGCTTCAAAGGCGTGGAGAGCGTGCGCATCGGCAAATATATCGAGGTGGAACTTGCCGACAGCGACCCCGTGCAGGCCGAAGGCAAAGTGAAAGACATGTGCGAAAAGCTGCTCGCCAACACGGTAGTGGAGAATTTTCGCGTGGATGTGAAGGCTTCCTGATGAGGCCGTTCCAGTATCAAAGCAGTACGCGGAGCGCAAGACGAGGCGCTCGGAATGTACACGCAGTACATGAGTACGCCGAGTCGCAAGCGCGACAAAGTAATGCGAAGATAATGGATCGGCCATGAAAACAGGCGTTATCGTCTTCCCCGGCTCCAACTGCGACCGCGACGCGGTCAGCAGCATAGACGCGCTCCTGCAGGGAAACTGGGGCGTTTCCGCCTCCGGAACGGTGCAGAAACTCTGGCATGGGGACGCTTCCATCCCGGAAGAGCTTGATCTGGTGGTGGTGCCCGGCGGGTTTTCCTACGGCGACTATCTGCGTTCCGGTGCCATGGCGGCGCATTCGCCCATCATGCGGGCGCTGAAGGAACATGCGGCCAAAGGTAAATATGTGCTCGGCATTTGCAACGGTTTCCAGATTCTTACCGAAGCGGGTCTGCTGCCGGGAACATTGTTGCGCAACCGCGACCTCGCCTTTCTCTGCCGTACCGTCTGCCTGAAGGTGGGCAATGCCTCCCTGCCCTTCACCCGCCAGTACCAGGCGGGGCAGGTCATCCGCGTGCCCATCGCCCATCATGACGGCAATTACGTTGCCAGCGAAGACACCATCAAGGCACTGGAAGACAACGAACAAATCGCTTTTCGCTATTGTGACGAGAGCGGGAATGTCACGCCGGAAGCCAATCCGAACGGCTCCCTGAGCAATATCGCCGGAATCGTTAATAAAACCGGCACGGTGCTGGGCATGATGCCCCACCCGGAGCGCGTCTGCGACCCGCTGACCGGCGGCACGGACGGCCGCGCCTTATTTACGGGTTTACTTGCCGCGTAATCCTCTTTTTCTTGCGCTTTATTTCTGTTATACTTCAGCTAGGGATAGTTGTGCGAAAAACGCACTGGCAGGCAGGCATAACCTTAACACAACCGTCATATTGTTTTAATATATGGTTAACCACCTGCCTCTAAACTGGAGTTATATGGTAGAGAAGGCGGTATCGGCATTATGAACACTCATGTTGGCGATTTAGAGAATGCGGTGATGGTCACTGCTCAATCTTACGACCCCGCTGTGCTCGGTCATTTTATTGCCAGCGCCCAACACACTGCGCGGTGCTTTTTGTCGGAAGATTTCGCCACCGCCTCCATCGAACAGCTTTTTGGTCAGACCAGCAGCCCTCTCGATGCCGTTGCCTACCATCATGCCGAAACGAGACAAAGAGGGGCGAAAGCCGTCTCCGTCCGCGCAGAAGGACAGGAAATTCCATCCTCTATGCTAAGTCATTTAGCTCCTCCCCCGGTACCCGATGCCAGACCCCATGCACCCGGCAGGGATAACGTGACGGAAAAAGCGTAATCTTCCATTAAACACTTGTCATCCTGTAGTAAGCTCAGTATCTTGCGCGCCTGAAACGTAAGCTCAGGATACGCTTTCCATGCCGCAGACTTCCGCACTTAAAAGCCCCCCCATCGAGATCACTTCTGCACTGGTCGCCGAACACGGGTTGACGCCGGAGGAGTACGAAAAAGTCGTCGCCATCATGGGGCGCACGCCCAATCTCGTGGAGCTGGGCATTTTTTCGGTGATGTGGAGTGAGCATTGTTCGTATAAAACCACCCGCCTGCACCTCAAAAAACTTCCCACCCAGGCACCGTGGGTGATTTGCGGCCCCGGCGAGAATGCAGGCGTGATCGACATTGGGGATGGGCAGGCCGCCATCTTCAAGATGGAGTCGCACAACCACCCTTCCTTCATTGAGCCGTTTCAGGGCGCCGCTACCGGCGTCGGCGGGATATTGCGCGATGTGTTTACCATGGGCGCACGCCCCATCGCCAACCTCAACGCACTGCGCTTCGGCTCCCCCGATCACCCCAAGACGCGCCATCTGGTGTCGGGTGTGGTGCGCGGCATCGGCGGCTACGGCAACTGCGTGGGCGTGCCCACCGTGGGCGGAGAATGTATTTTTCACCCCTCTTACAATGGCAATATTCTGGTCAACGCCATGACCGTGGGGCTGGCCGATCAGGATAAAATCTTTTACTCGGCGGCGGCGGGGGTCGGCAACCCGGTGTTGTATGTCGGCTCCAAAACGGGGCGCGATGGGATTCACGGTGCGACGATGGCCTCCACCGAATTTACGGAAGACACGGAAGAAAAACGCCCCACCGTGCAGGTGGGCGACCCCTTCACCGAGAAACTGCTGATCGAGGCGTGCCTGGAACTCATGGCCACCGACGCGATTATCGCCATTCAGGACATGGGAGCGGCGGGGCTGACCTGCTCCACTCTGGAAATGGCGGATAAAGGCGGGCTGGGAATTGAGTTGAATCTGGATAACGTTCCCCAGCGCGAGGCGGGGATGAGTGCTTATGAAATCATGCTCTCCGAATCGCAGGAACGGATGCTGATGGTCATCAAGCCGGAACGTGTCGACCTGGCCTATGCGATCTTCCGCAAATGGGAGCTGGATGTCGCAACGATCGGGACACTGACGGATACCGGGCGCATGGTGCTGAAACACCATGGTGAAATTGTCGCGGATATGCCGGTCGCCCCGATCACGTCGGAAGCGCCGGTCTATGACCGCCCTTATGAGTTGCGAGTTGCCAGCTGCGAGTCGCCGGTGGAGGATTTACCCGCAACTCGTAACCCGCACCTCGCAACTGACTTGCGAGCCTTGCTCGCAAGTCCCGATCTCGCTTCCAAACGCTGGATATGGGAGCAATACGACCATCAGGTGATGGGCGATACCGTACAGAAACCCGGCGGCGACGCGGCGGTGGTGCGCGTGCACGGCACGCACAAGGCGCTCGCCATGACCTCCGACGTCACCCCGCGCTATTGCGAAGCCGATCCGCATGAGGGCGGCAAACAGGCGGTGGCCGAGACCTGGCGCAATCTCACCTGCGTGGGCGCACAACCGCTGGCGATTACCAACTGCCTCAATTTCGGCAATCCCCAGAAGCCTGCCGTGATGGGGCAATTAGTGGGGTGCATCGAAGGCATTGCGGAAGCGTGTGCGGCACTTGAGTACCCCGTCATCTCCGGCAATGTGTCGCTTTATAATGAGACGAACGGGGTGGGCGTACAGCCTACTCCCTCCATCGGCGGCGTAGGCATCTTGAAGGAGGTAACCCGGCATATCGGTAACGCGCTTCCCGCTCATCCTTCATCGCTTATCCTGATTGGCGACACCAAAGGCCATCTGGGTGCCTCGCTTTACCTGCGGGAAATCCATGGCCGCGAGGAAGGTGCGCCGCCGCCGGTCGATCTGGCCACCGAGAAAAAACACGGGGATTTCGTGCGCGCACAGATTCTCTCCGGCAACGTACTGGCCTGCCATGACTGCTCGGACGGCGGGCTGTTGGTGGCGGTCGCGGAAATGTGTATGGCAGGCGGCGTAGGGGCGCGTATCACCCTGCCCGCTGGAAATGCCGCCGCCATGGCTTTTGGAGAAGATCAGGCGCGCTATGTGCTCGCCGTCCCTGAGGATAAAAAGACCGCGCTTTTAGACGACGCCGCAAAAGCCGGTATTATGGCGATGGAGCTGGGAAATTCCGGGGGCGAAATGCTCGAGGTCACCGGGCATTTTTCGGAGAAACTGTCTGAATTAAAACGATTGAATGAAACCTGGATGCCCACTTTTATGCAGGCCTAAGACATCAAATCTTCATATTTCTCTGTTAGGGTTTGCATATGTCGTGGAAAGATTATTCTGGAAAAGATGGCTATCATCGCATGATCAAGGAGCTGCGAGACTCTGTCAGCGATCAATTTCCTGAAGTGCAGGGGCGAGTCTATATTTTCGACCATCTCAACGACTCTGACGAAGAAATAGCCTCCGCAGCGAGCGCGCTGGGTCTTACCTCTTTATCACTCAAATCACAGGCCGTTGAATTTCTCAATACCGTTGGTCGCGACGGCTCTGGATTTCCTATAAAAACACAAGGCACTTGCTTCCCTGTACAAAGAGAGGATGGAACGTTAGTTTTTTTGGCTTTTGGTGCCCATCCATCTGACAGCAACTTAACGCCGGATGTTATTAAGTGGCTTGCGTGGCATAATTTACACGAAGCTACTCATGGAATATTATTTGCTGAAGAAGGCAATGCGTTACCTGCCACACCCACCACTGATGAAAAACACGCCTATCAGAAATATCTTGAAAGTTTTGCAGAAACCGTCTCTCATGCGGCCTTAGTACAAAATGGCGACAATACACATAACCACTATATCTTCGCTGCAGATTACGATTTTCGTAAAATAGAACAAGGATTCGAAAGGTATGACCCTGGACCTGCCTTGAGTAAAATCCTTTCCCTTGCGTCGGTATATTCTCCAGAACTGTTATCTTATAAATTTGATCATCTGAGGGAAACATATAATCTAGCCAAGAAATATGTACATCAATACACTGCAGATGATATAGCAGAGCAGAAATGTGCAAATCAGGCAATGAGTGTTGGCCTGCAGGGTCTAAAGGAAGATGAAGCAGTGACATGGCTAAACCAACGCCGTGACATTCTTCCCGATGCACCTCGTATTATTGCCGGGAAAACTTATTTAGAAAAACATGAGATAGATGACATATCTGCTGATCCCTATGTCAGTCCCCTACCTGAAAACGGCACAATCGGGCAATCTATTGCCCGGGCAGGAATACGAGCACTGCAATCTCTTAACTCTCGCGATGAGCTTTTATTTTCCGAGCTTCTCAGTTGTGTTTCACACCACCGGCCACACCCTGATTATCCACCTATATCTAACCTGCAAGCGTCTGCAATTTTAAAAGACAATCGATTTCATAATATAGCTCGCCGTCTGTTGACAAGTAATGAGTCTGAAGAGCGATTGCTGGGGGAGTTGGAGGCAATGTCTATCGAAAGCCCTTCCCTTTTTCCCGAGCTACCGCAGTCTTCTAAGTCCCGTTGAAATGTAGTATACAACATATATGCCCCTGCCCGCCGAAGAGATCGTATCCCGCATCAAAGCCGCCATCCCCGACGCCGTTGTCGACATGACCGACCTTGCGGGCGACGGCGACCATTGGCAGGCCACGGTCATCTCCGCTTCTTTTCAGGGATTGCCGCGGGTGAAGCAGCATAAGCTGGTCTATGACGCCATCGGCAGCGATATGGGCACGGTGTTACATGCGCTCAGCATTCGCACCCAACTTCCGTAAGACTGTTATATAAGCATATTCCATTCTGCGTTGCGATTTACGCAATCATTGCTCTTATAGCATTCGTATCACGCAATGATTTTCTGTTTTTCTCCGTGACTCTATAATGACACATCATTATGTTTTGAAATATATTGATATATAAGGATTGCATTTTTTGCATTGCCGTTATGCAAAACGAGCAATTTTCATTCTTTTTCCTCCCGCTATGCTGAGCGGAGTTAAACACTTCTCGGGGAGGAGAAGATGATGACCACAGTGCCTAAATTTTTTATTGCGATCATTCTGTTGAGTTCATTGACAGCCTGCATAGACAATGCAGGGTCTTCGTGGGACAGGCAGGCTTGGGTGGATCCCACTTTCAAGCCTAATTACGCCGGGCTGAAAGCTTTAGAGCAGCCGGGCATATACTAAGACTGGACTTCCTTAGCTAGACCGCTCCGGGGGAGGCAACTCCCCCGGGTTTTTTTTGGTTTATTTTTCATGCCTACGCTGCGCGTTTTTCCTTACTACGCCTTGCCAAATCCATGAAAACCTCCTAAAACCATCAGACATAGGAGAGAACCATGACCGACCAGGAACCCGCCGTATTTTCCCGCATCCGTACCGACCTCGAGAACCACGATGTCGTGCTGTATATGAAAGGCACCAAGAAACTGCCGCAATGCGGCTTTTCCTCCGTGGTGGCGACCGTACTGGAACGCCTGGGCGTGGACGTATTCGATGTCAACGTGCTGGCCGATCAGGAAATCCGCGATGGTATCAAAGCATTCTCCGACTGGCCGACCATCCCGCAGCTCTATATCAAAGGTGAGTTCATCGGCGGCTGCGATATCGTGCGCGAAATGTATGAATCCGGCGAATTGCAGGAGCTGCTGAAAGAAAAAGGCGTGAAGGTGGCAGCGTGATATCGCTACCGCTCTTTGCCGATATCCTTTTCCTTATCCTTATTTCTGGCCAGATCCGCCTGAACGGATACCCCTCCCAGCTCGGAGTTGGTAAGCTGCACTTTGCGCGTTTCGAAGAAAACGCCTTTTTTGTTCAATTCCTCACCGATATTCTTGATATGGTCGAACAGCGCGGGGTTCATCAGTAAAGCGCGCCGTATCTTCTTCAGGGTCTGATAGGAAAGCCACTGCGAGATCATCATATTTCTCTCGCGCTCTTCCAGTAAGCGTTTTTGCTGCGCCTGCTCGGGCGTAAGCTCCTGCTCCAGCTCCGGCTCACGATCCAGCTCCTCTTCCAGGGCCCGGAAACGCTCCACTACTTCCGTGCGCACCGATTCAGGGAGGTCATCCAGCAACGCCGCCAACTGCTCATCGGTGCCTTTTTCACCCGCCGCGGCTTGCTGCGCAAGGGCTACCAGCTCTTCTTCCAGCGCGGCCAGAGCCGCCTGTTCCTCTTCGTTGCGGAAGCGAGGGGTATCGGGTTTGTCTTCTGGATATTTCTTCATACGCGCCGTATTTTAACACAAAAGAAAAACCGCCAAAAGCCTTCGCTGCTGGCGGTTTTTATTCTGTACATGAACCGTGACTTAGCGGGAATAAAATTCCACCACCAGGTTGGGTTCCATCTGCACCGGATAGGGAACTTCCGCGAATTTCGGGATGCGGAGGAATTTCCCTTTCAGCTGCTTTTCATCCATCTCGATATATTCAGGCACGCTGCGCTCTGGATTCTGCATACATTCCAGCACCATGCCAATCTGACGCGATTTCTCGCGCACTTCGATCAGATCGCCCTCTTTCACCTGATAGCTCGCGATATTAACGCGCTTGCCATTGACGTTGATATGACCGTGGTTGATGAACTGACGGGCGGAAAACACCGTCGGCACCACGCCCATACGGTAAATAACGGCGTCCAGACGGCGCTCCAGCAGCCCCACCAGATTCTCGGACGTATCGCCCTTGCGACGCACCGCTTCGGTGTAGACGCGGCGGAACTGACGCTCCGTAATATTGCCATAATAGCCTTTCAGCTTCTGCTTGGCGCGCAACTGGTTCCCGAAATCCGAGAGCTTTTTGCGGCGCAGCGGGCCATGTTGACCGGGGCCGTAATTACGGCGCAGAACGGGATCCTTAGCGCGACCCCAGAGATTTTCGCCGAGGCGGCGGCTGATTTTGTACTTGGTGCTTTGACGTTTCGACACGTTATAACCTTATCCTGATAGTCTTCTATGTAACGCAGGGAGCGAGAAATATACAGACTCGCTGCCCCTTGTCAATCGCTGATTTGAGGTTTTTTAGCCGCCGATGGCGGGAGCATTCGGCTCCGCTTGTGCGGCGCGCCCATTTTGCAGGGAAGCCGTGGCCGGGTCAATGCGGGGAGAGGCTTCCTGAAAGGAGGAATAAGCGGTTGCAGCGGGGGCAGCTGCGGCGGCTTCCATCTGACCCAGCGTAGTCTGTACCTGGGCGGTCTGGGCTTGCTGCGCACCAATATCTTCCATCGCCTGAGCGGAAGAATGATCATGATGCTTCGTACGCCCCATGACCAGCATCGCCGTGGGAACCGCTACCGCCGCCGTACCCAGTGTCGTAAGACCGGGCATTCTCCGCCATGCGCCACGGTATCCTTTCACTGCCAACGCGCCACCATGCGCCAGAAGGTTCAGAGGAACCAGAACGGGGCTGGCCAATGCCGCAGCCGCCGTACCCATCACCCCGACTTCTCTGCCAAGCGCCTTTACGACAGATCGCTCAGCCGCCTCATTCTTAGCAAAACTTTGCCCAAGTTTTCTCCAGCCACTGGTGGTTAATGCGCTTAAAACACCCATCTGTCTGTCCTACACCTGCTGCTCGGCACCCGCTTGTGCCTGTTGCTGTTGCTGATAACGCTGCACAAACGCGCCTGCTTCCTGTTGGGGAGCCATCGCCAGCCCCTGCCCCTCATATTCCATCTGGGAGACTTTCGGCTCCGGCTGGGGATAGGGAACCGCCGCAGCGGGCGCCGCCATTCTCTCCATGATATTTGCCTGTAAGGCCTGCGCGGTTTCAATCTGCGCCTGCGCCGTACGTTCCTGACTGCGCGCCATTTGCGCCGCCGCCCCATCCCGGCTCACGCGATCCGCGCCGCGCCCCAAACCGCGCAACGTTCCCGCCGCCGCCCCGACCGGCGTGCCGATCATGGCTCCCAGATACATGCCCGGGATAGCGCAGAGAGCGCCCACAAGCGCCACGGTGCCCAGGGAGGCTCCGACAGCCAGTGCGGCAATCCCTACCGGCACCGCTGCCGTCAGCAACCCGCCGAGAATCGCACCGCGCAGCAGGCCGTTGCCGGCGCCGCTAAAAAGTCCTTTGCCGGTCTCACGGGCGGTAATCGCCGCGGCGGAGCCGAAACCATGTTCTACCGGAATGGGTTGGTCTTTTGCCATAATTCTTACCTAAAGCCTCGTGGTTTATTCTATTTATACTATATCACGCGAATTTTCATATGTTTGTGAAAATTCCGTGACATTTGGCCGCTTAGCCGCGGCCTGCGCCTGTTCCTCTGTTCCCCAGGGCAATCGACGGCAAATTAGGAGAAGGCGGGTCGGGTTGGGGCGAGCGCGCCACCTCCGCCTCAATTTCTTTTTCCGGTGCAGGAGCTTGTGGGGCAGCGGGAGTATCTCCGGAGCCAAAAACAAGGCCGCTGGCCGCCCCCACTCCCGCGCCCAGCACGGAGCCGCCTACCGCACCGAGAAACCCGCCGGTAAACATGGCATAGAATTCATTGCCGGGTATGGCGGAGGGAGTGGTCAGCGCGTACAGCGCACCGGCGATCCCTCCCAGAATGGCTCCCCACTTGCCGCCGCTGAAAAAATTATCGAATGCCGAAGCGATATGATCCCACATGCTATTATTCTATCGCAAGAGCATGGCCGGGAGAATGAAAGTTTTATGAAGAGTGTCTGGCTGTTTTGGCGTCCGCCTTCTATTCCGCCAGCGCCTTGACGATGCCCCGCAATACCTGCACCTCCGCCGCCGAGAATTCGGCCTTTGTCAGCAAGGTGCGCAAATTGCGCTGCATCGACGCTTTTTTCTCCGCCACATGAAAAAACTCCTTACGCTCCAGCTCCCCTACCAGATGGGTAAGCAATCCTTCTATCTGCGCAAGATTCGCAGGCGTTTCCTCCACAGGAAGCGCCCCCGGTTCTGCCTGCGCCTGCCACCATTCATAGGCAAGGATGACCACGCTTTGCGCGATATTCAGCGACGCATTGGCGGCATCGGTGGGAATCGTCACCACCGCGTGCGCGAATGCCACTTCGTCGCTGGTCAGGCCGCTGCGCTCCGGGCCGAAGATAAAGGCGGTTTTACTATGGGTTTTTACTGCCTGCGCCCCCTCACGCGGAGTGAGTACCGGCAGATGAAGATCGCGCATTCTGGCCGTGGAAGCCAGCGCATAGGTACAATCCGCCAGCGCCTCGCTCAGGCTTTCATACACCCGCGCCGCCTCGATGATGCCGTCGGCATGGGCGCTCATTTCATGGGCTTTGGGGTTTGGCCATCCGTCCCGCGGTGCCACCAGGCGCAAATCGGACAGGCCAAAATTCATCATCGCCCGCGCCGCCGCGCCGATATTCTCGCCCATCTGCGGACGCACAAGGATGATGGAAGGAGAACTCATATGCTAGCTACTAACGACTAGCCGCTTTTTATGCAACCCCGTTTTGCTGCGTGGCCGCCGCCTCCGCCCGCGCCTGCTCGGCGGCACGGTAGGATTCCGCGGGGGTACTGACCCGGGGCGGATTTTTTGCCCCTCCCACACGCGCCTGCCAGTCAGGGGCGGAAGGCGGGGTGGGCGGCGCTTTCTGTGCGCCGACAGTACCTATTGCAGCAGGATACACGGCGCTCACCGCATTGCCTACCGCCAACGGCGCGTCTCTCTGAGGCGTCAGCAATTGTTCTTCCGGGGTCAGGGTAATGGCCGGAGCCTGCATGTCCGGCGCGGCATCGGAGGGCATTTCTTTTTCACCCCCGCCGAAAATCCTGTCCTTAAACGCCAGAAACAAGCCGCCGACCGCCGCCGCGCCAAGCAACCAGGGCAGAAATTTACCGCCTTGCTTTACCGTTTCGATAGTTTTTCCTATCGCGCTTTGAGTGAAGGCATACTCCGCTCCTTCTTTTACCCCCACCACGCCACCACCCACTTTGGCGATACGCGGCGTTTTGCTCCACAATCCCTTAATCTTGGAAAGAAAGCCGCCAGCTGCTTCCGCGGCCTTTCCTGTCGTGCCAACCGTCAATGCTGCCGTGCTCAGCGCCTTATCCGCAATAACGGACTTGCCGCCCCAACGCACAATCGCGCCGCCGAGCAGATTTTTGGCTCCCGTGAACAAGGCTCCCCACATTGGGTCTGATCTCCTTGAGTAAACTACTACTATTTTAGTATAGGAGAGGCGTGGAGCTGGCTCAAATGAAGCTTTTGTGACGGATTTGTGTTATGTGCCGAGACTTTGTCCGCTGGTTTCCTGATGGCGCAGCTCTTCGGCGGCGGCGTAAGAAGCGGGCGGCGATTCGCAGGCGGCGAAACTCTCCGGCACCGCTTTTTTCTCCACCCGGCTTACCCACTCTCCCTTTGCGGCCGGTGGCGGCATGTCGGGCATCGTATAGACAGGCGTGGATATTTCCGACGCTTGCGGCGGCTCGGTTTTTGGTTCCGGGGAGCCGAATAATTTATCCTTGAAAGTCAGGAACAAACCTCCCAGCACTGCCGCGCCCAATCCCCAGGGAAGAAAGCGCGAAAGCATTTTTCCCGCCTGATTCACCGCGCCAACCGCCGCCGCCCCTTTTTCTACCGTATCTATCGTCGTGCGCGCACCACGCGCACTCACCATCACGGGCGAATTGAGAATAAATTTCTCCTTCGCCCATTGCGCTGCCTGAGAAAATGACTCTCTTATTCCAGCCATTATATTAAAAACTTCTGTTGTTTCATCTGCTTATTATAGACCCACACAGCCGGGGCGCCTAATGAAGCTTTTGTGAAGATGTGACCTAAGCCTCTTTCAACAGGCGGTAGGTGATCGAATCATGGAGCGCATTAAACGAGGCGTCGATCACGTTGGGGGAGACGCCAATCGTGTTCCAGACGTTACCCAGCCCGTCGCGGCTTTCGATCATGACGCGGGTAACGGCGGCGGTGGCGGCACCTGGGGTCAGAATCCTTACTTTATAGTCGGTTAGCTTGATATCCTTGAGCACGGGATAGCGCCCCGAGAGCGCCTTGCGCAAAGCTTTGTCCAGTGCGTTCACGGGGCCGTTGCCTTCCGCGACGGTAAGGATGCGCTTGCCTTTGACGCTGACTTTAATGGTCGCTTCCGACAGGGTAATCAGATCGCCCTTGGCATTCCAGCGGCGTTCGTCCATCACCCGGAAACTTTCCAGATCGAAATAATGCGGCACATCGGAGAGATGGCGGCGCGCCAGCAGCTCGAAGCTCGCATCCGCGCCTTCGTAGGCATATCCGTCCGTTTCGCGTTCCTTGACGATTTTTACTAATTCATCAATATGTTCGCTTTCCGCTTCCTTCTCCAGACCCAACTCCTTGAGACGGGAGATGATATTAGCTCTTCCCGCCTTGTCGGAGACGAGAATCACCCGTTCGTTACCGACCGTCTCCGGCGGGATATGCTCGTAAGACGCCGTATCCTTGGCCATCGCGGAGACATGCAGCCCGCCTTTGTGCGCAAACGCCGCGCTGCCCACATACGCTGCGTGCGGATTGGGCGTGCGCCCCAGACGGTCGTCGATCAGGCGCGAAAGCTTGGTGATGCCCTTAAGCCCCTCCATACTCACGCCTGTCGTATAGCCCATTTTCAGCATCAGGGTGGGGATGATGGAGATGAGATTAGCGTTGCCGCAGCGTTCGCCGATGCCGTTCATCGTACCCTGCACCTGACGCACCCCCGCTTCCACCGCCGCCAATGAATTCGCCACCGCGTTCTCCGTATCGTTATGGCAATGGATGCCCAGATGCGCGCCGGGGATGAATTCCGTCACCTCGCCCACGATCTGGCGTATCTGCTCGGGCAGCGTGCCGCCGTTGGTGTCGCACAAGGCAATCCAGCGAGCGCCGGAATCATATGCAGCCCGGATCATTTCCAGCGCCAGCGCCTTGTTATGCTTGTAGCCGTCGAAGAAATGCTCGGCATCGAACATCGCTTCTTTGCCTTTCTTTACCAGAAGCTTAATGGAATCCTCGATCATGGCGCGGTTTTCCTCCCGCGTGATCTCCAGTGCCTTCTCGATATGGAAATCCCAGGTCTTGCCGACAATGCACACACTGCCCGCGCCGCTATCCAGCAGCGCCGCAAGGCCAGGGTCGTTTTCGGCGGAGCGCCCATTGCGCCGCGTCATGCCAAAAGCCGTCAGCTTGCAATGCTTCAACTGGGGTGCCTGCTCGAAAAACGCATCGTCACGCGGGTTCGCGCCCGGCCAGCCGCCCTCGATATAATCGATGCCGAAATTATCCAGCGCACGCGCAATGGCGATCTTGTCGGGGACGGTGAAATCCACCCCCCGCGCCTGCGCCCCGTCGCGCAATGTGGAATCATACAAATAGATACGGTCGGTCATGGCGCTAGAATCCGGAATACGGAACGCCGAATCAAGCAAATTCCGCTGTTTTCCCTTAATTTTCTCTCCTTGTAACGTTTTTCCGGTGAAAGCGAATCATTTACCATGCACTACTTTTTCCTCATACTGGCCGCGCTGCTGGTTTACACGCCGCAGGCATATGCCTTCGATAAAACCCAACCCACGGAGACGGTAATGATGAATGACGAGGCGCTCAGGGCGCAAGGACTGGACGTGGCGACGTTTGCCGCCGGGTGTTTCTGGTGCGTGGAGTCCGAGTTTCAGGCCATCGACGGGGTGAAGGAAGTGATCTCCGGCTATACGGGCGGCACGGTGGAGAACCCTTCCTACGAGCAGGTAAGCGGGCATCATACCGGGCACTATGAGGCCGTGCGCGTCGCCTACGACCCGGGGGTGCTTTCTTACGAGAAATTGCTGGATGCGTTCTGGCTGATTCACGACCCGACTCAGAAGGACGGTCAGGGCGTGGATATCGGCCCGCAATACCGCTCGGTGATCTTCTATCATAACGACGCGCAAAAGGCGGCGGCGGAGAAGTCCAAAGCGGCTGCCGATGCATCCGGCAAATTCAGCAAACCCATCGCCACGCAAATCCTCCCCGCCGGGACGTTCTACAAAGCCGAGGACTACCATCAGGACTATTACGCCAAGCACGGCGTCCACTATAAAAGCGTTTTCGATCTGGGCGGGCAGTCGACCACGATGAAGAAACGGAAGAGTTGGTGGTAGGTGGATTTTTTTAATGCGCCTGCTCCGGTCTCCTGACCTTCGCAATGCGCGACGCTTCGCTGGCTCTTGGCAGGCGCGGACGTTCTGTCCGCGCTTCTTGTCCCTTTCGCTTTTCTTTATTCGTCATTACCCGGCTTGTCCGGGTAATCCATGCCAACCATTCTTATGGATTGCCCGAATAAATCGGGCAATGACAGTCTTTATCCTCTTCGCCAGTCCGTTGTTCCGTCGGGTCTGTCTTCCAGGATAATCCCCTGCGCCTTCAACTCATCCCGAATACGATCCGCCTCCGCCCAGCTTTTGGCGGCTTTGGCGGCGGCACGGATGGCAATTTGGGCGTGGATATATTCATCTTCATCGTCATTGCGAGGAGCCGTTTTACACAAGCGGTCGGCGTCAGCCGGAGCGAGTGGAAATAAGTGCGACGAAGCAATCCAGTCCTGACGTTGCTCTGGATTGCTTCGCTCCGCTCGCAATGACGAAGTTAAAACTTTTGTCCCCCCCTTAAACCAATCTTCCGGGTTACTTTGAAAGACACCCAACAACCATCCCATCGCCAATAATTCTTCCTCGGAAGCAGCGCGCATTAAACTCACCGCCTTTGGCACATTGAGATCATCGTCCAACGCTTCCACAAACGCCGTCATTCCCGCGGAAGCGGGAATCTCTGGATGCCAGCCTTCGCTGGCATGACGGGGTATAAGGCGATAAAACCTATCCAGCGTCTTCTTCGCATCCTCAACCAGCTTGTCCGTCCAGTTGAGCGGCTCATTATATTTCGCTGAAAGCAGCGCCCATCGTATCACTTCCCCGTGGACGCCTTTATCCAGCAAATCCCTGACCGTAATAAAATTCCCCAGCGACTTGGCCATTTTCTCGCCGTTCACGGTCAGAAACCCATTATGCACCCAGGTCTTCGCAAATTCAGAGCCGGGGTTGGCGCAGCAGGACTGCGCGATTTCATTCTCATGATGCGGAAATTTGAGGTCGGCACCGCCGCCATGCAGGTCGAAGGTTTCGCCGAGTAAATCCGTACTCATGGCCGAACATTCGATATGCCAGCCGGGACGCCCCACGCCCCAGGGCGAATCAAACTTGCTGGAAGCGTCGTCCTCCGCGTCCGCCGGTTTCCACAGCACGAAATCGCCGGGGTTTTTCTTATACCCCTCCACCGCGATGCGCGCACCCGCCTGCTGCTCCTCCACCGTGCGGCCGGAGAGCAGCCCATAATCGACGTCACTCGTCACATCGAACAGCACATGGCCTTCGGCGACATACGCATTGCCGTTTGCAATCAACTTCTCGATCATCGCAATCATATGCGGGATATATTCCGTCGCACGCGGCTCGTGGGTCGGGCGCAAACAGTTCAGCGCGTCCATATCGTCGTGGAACCAGCCGGTGACGCGCTGGGTCAACGCCTGAATCGTCTCCCCGTTTTCCATCGCGGCTTTGTTGATCTTGTCGTCCACATCGGTGATGTTGCGGACGTAGGTGACGCGATTCTCGCCGTAAATGTGCCGCAGCAGGCGGTAAAGCACATCATACACCACCACCGAGCGCGCATTGCCCAGATGCGGGCGGGCATACACCGTCGGCCCACAGACATACATGCGCACGTTCTTTTCGTCGAGCGGAGCGAAAGGCTCTTTCTTGCGGGAAAGGGTGTTGTAGAGTGAGAACTTAGGCTCCATTACGCCGCTTCGCCCAACAACCGCTTGCGTGCCTTCTCCCGCCCCAGCAATTCGAAGACCACATGCAGGTCGGGGCCGTCGGTACGGGCGGTGAGCGCCAGGCGCAGCGGCATGAAGAGTTCCTTGCCCTTACGCCCCGTCGCCTCTTTCACCGCGCCGGTGAAAGTCTGCCAGGTCTTGTCGTCCCATTTTCCTTCGGGCAGCAGTTCGGCGGCTTTGGCGCAATACTCGCTATCCTCCACCACCGGAGTAATCGGCTGGTTGACGAGCGCCCACCAGTCTTTCACCTCCTCCAGCGAAGCGATATTCGGACGCACCCGCTCCCAGAATTCGCTGTCAAGCTGCGTCAGACCCATCGCACCCAATTGCGGGGCGACCTCTTCCAGCGACGCGGCGTGCAATAGCCTGGTGTTGAGGCGCGCCAGCTCTTCTTCATCGTACTGTGCTGCCGCACGCCCCATTTTGGAAAAAGCGAATTGCTCCACCAGCGCCTCCATGGATTCGGCCAGCTCCACCGAATCGGACGTGCCGATTTTGGCGAGGTAGCTGCTAATGGCCAGCGGGAAAAATCCCTTCTCACGCAGCGTGCGGATGTCGCCCCCGCCCTCGCGCTTGGAGAGCTTACCGCCTTTGGAGGTCAGCAGCGCCATATGCGCAAATTGCGGGGCGGACGCCCCGAGCGCGGCAAATATCTGAATCTGCACGGCGGAGTTGGTGACGTGATCCTCTCCGCGCACGATATGGGTGATGTTCATGTCCACATCGTCCACGCAGGAGGAAAAGGTATAAAGCGGCACACCGTCGGCGCGGATCAGCACGGGATCGGAAGCAAACTGGCCGGTGAATTTTACCTCACCGCGAATCATGTCGTTCCATACGATATCGCTTTCTTCGAGCAGAAAGCGCCAATGGGGTGTGCGCCCTTCCTGTGCGTACGCGGCTTTTTGCGCGTCCGTCAGCTTCAGGCTGGCGCGGTCATAGATCGGTGGCTTGCCCCGGGAAACCTGTAATTTCCGCCGCACCTCAAGCTCTTCCGGCGTATCGTAGCACGGGTACAGCCGCCCGGACGCCTTAAGCTTTTCAGCCATTTCAGCATACCGCGCCATGCGGTCGGACTGTTTGCATTCCGCCTCCCAGTGCAGACCCAGCCAGCCCATATCCTCGCGGATGCCGTCCTCAAACGCCTGCTTGGAGCGTTCCTGATCCGTATCGTCAAAACGCAGCAGAAACGTGCCGCCGGTCTGCTTGGCAAACAGCCAGTTGACCAGTGCAGCACGGATATTGCCCACATGCAGATAGCCGGTGGGCGACGGGGCGAAACGAAGGCGGGGTGTATCGGACATTCTTTTTATCGTTATAATGTAAACCTGTTGGTCAGCGGGAAGCGGCGGTCGCGGCCAAAGGCCATCCGTGAGAGTTTCACGCCGGGCGGAGCCTGCCGGCGCTTGTATTCAGACATATACAACAGGCGCGCCACTTTCTCCACCACTGCCCGGTCATAACCCTTTGCGACAATATCGTCAACCGATAGCCGCTCCTCTACCATAGCAAACAGTATTTTATCCAGCGTCTCATAGGGCGGGAGGCTGTCTTCATCCACCTGCCCCTCGCGCAGCTCCGCCGAAGGCGGGCGGGTGATGGTGCGTTCTGGGATTATTTCTCTCTCGCCCTGTTCATTCCGCCAGCGGGACAAGGCAAAGACTTCCGTCTTATAGACGTCCTTCAACACCGAAAATGCCCCGCACATATCGCCGTAGAGCGTGGCATAGCCGGTGGCCATCTCGGATTTATTGCCGGTGGTAATGAGCAATGCGCCGGTGGAATTGGAAATCGCCATCAGCAGCATCCCCCGCAGGCGCGACTGGATGTTCTCGAAGGCAACCCCCGTCGGTACGCCGTCCATCCCCCCCAGCATCGCTTCGGCAGCTTCCATACCCGGTGAAATGGGAAGAATATCGTAGCGCACCCCGAGATTGCCTGCCAGTTCCGCCGCATCGTCGAGGCTGATTTGCGAGGTATAGGGGGAAGGCAGCATCACGCAATGCACCCTGTCCGCTCCCAGCGCATCGACGCAAACCACCGCCGTCAGCGCCGAGTCAATGCCGCCCGATAACCCGATCACCACACCCGGAAACCCGTTTTTATTCACATAATCGCGCAGACCTGTTTGCATGGCGCGGTAGAGAAGAGAATAAGAATCGGGAACCGGGAGCCTGGAATCGGGAATTTGCAAAGTCATTTTTCTCGATTCTCGATTCTCAATTCCTAATTCCCTCACCTCCTCTTCAAAAAACGCCAGCCGCTCCACCATCTCGCCCTGCGCATCGACGACGAACGAACCGCCGTCGAACACCAATTCGTCCTGCCCCCCCACCTGATTGAGATAGATCAGCGGACAGCCTGCCTTTGTTGCTTCCGCCAAAGCCAGTGCCTCGCGCCGCGCCTGTTTGCCCTGCTCGAACGGCGAGGCGTTGATGCAGACGATGAGGTCGGGACGCTGGCTCGCCAGATGCACAGAGGCCTCCTCGCCCCACAGATCCTCACAGATCAGCACGCCAAGCCTGCGCCCGCGCCACGAGATCACCTCCGGCAACGACCCACGCTCAAACACCCGCTTTTCATCAAAAACCCCGTAATTGGGCAGGTGATGTTTGTACTGAATATGCTGGATGCGGCCTTCATCGAGTAGCAGCGCGGCATTGTAGATAGAGGAATCTAGAATCTGGAATCTGGAATCTGGAAATTTCTCGATTCCCGGTTCCCGGTTCCCGGTTCCCTCTTCCCACACGCAGCCCAGCAGCATGGCCGGGCCGTCCTTGGTGAGAGTCGCCAATTCGTGCGCCTGCGCCATCGCATCCCGGCGCAGCTTGGGGGTAAAAATCAGGTCTTCAGGTGGGTAGCCAATCAGGCAGAGTTCAGGAAAAACAACGAGTTCAGCGCCTTCCGTCTTCGCCCTGGCATACGCCGCACGCACGCGCCCCGCATTGCCCGCGATATCGCCGACGGTGAAATTGAGTTGAGCAAGGTGGAGGTTAAATGGAGTCATTCATAAAACGGTCATTTTTCTGCGTTATATATAACCCATGGAAGACGATGAGGAAAGAATTGTTCGCAACCCTGGCCGCATGATTGATGCACGCGATGCAGAACGCAACCCGCTTAAGGAGGGGCCGGGCCGCGATTTATTGCGTGATCAGGTGCAAGTAAATTTTGGAAATTATGCCAAGGATCAGAGAGAGGCGGATCCAACCCGCTGGACTGGTCTAACAGAAGAACAACAATTTGCGGAATTTAAGGCCGCCCACCATAAAATGTTAGAGGAAGCCAGAAAACGGGGTATGGGCGCATTCGGACGCGAATAGCTACACTGCCGCTTAGCGGATTAAGCAGGAATCTTGTTTAGGCGTAGGCAGCGGACGTGTATCACCTTCCAGCCCATCCACATCCAGACCCAAATAAGATTCTGTTTTCTTGTCTAACCAGGAGAGTGCCTCATCATAGAGGCGGCTTTTACCCGCAACGCCATCCACGTCATACCCAAACACCTCCGTCACCATATCCGCTAATTTCCATAGTAAACCTGGATCGGTATAGTCCATGGGCTTAGGGCGGACGCTATGTTCTTCATCAAAATAGTTCCATAAGTCACGTTTGATCTCATCGCCGTGCAACCGCATCGCGTCTTCCGTGAATTTCCTGCAAACGAAATCCGGGGCTTTCTTGACCTCTTCCTTGAAATATTCCCCCGCCTCGTTAATATCCAGATACGCGCCAGGCTGGCCTGGAGCACCGTGAATCGCCTTTTGAATATGCGGTTTTACGGCAGGTATTTCCGTTGCCTTGCTCAAATCGGCAATCATATGAGCGTCGGAACGCTGCTTTATGTCTATTCCCGACGCCACGAGGGAATGGCCAAGCACAAAGCTGTAATCCCCTGCGAGTTTATTGAGCTGTTCGTCCGTCAACGATTCTGACATTGCACACACTCCTTATCCTACTCTCATTATAGCAGGAACCACTCGTGTTATTGTGAAGAATTAATGAAATTATCCCAGTGCCGCCGTCAGTTTCGGGAGCACTTCAAATAAATCCCCCACCAGCCCGTAATCGGCGATCTCGAAGATGGGGGCGTTTTCGTCCTTATTGATGGCGACGATGATTTTGGATTCCTTCATCCCCGCCAAATGCTGGATCGCGCCGGAAATCCCCACCGCGATGTAAAGCTCGGGCGCAACCACCTTGCCGGTCTGGCCGACCTGATAGTCGTTGGGGACGTAACCCGCATCCACCGCCGCACGCGACGCGCCGATCGCCGCGCCGAGTTTGTCCGCAAGTGCCTCGATCAGCGCGAAGTTTTCCTTGGAGCCCAGCCCGCGCCCGCCAGAGACGACCACCCGCGCCGCCGTCAGTTCCGGGCGGTCGGATTTCGTGGCTTCTAGCCCTGCAAAGGAGGAAAGCCCCGCATCCGCTTCCGCTTCAATAGCCTCCACCGAAGCACTGCCGCTGTCGCCCGCTTTGTCGAAGGCGGTGACGCGCACGGTCACCAGTTTGATGGCATCGCTGCTTTGCACGGTCTGCAGCGCATTGCCCGCATAGATGGGGCGGGTGAAGGTATCGGGCGATTCGACGCGGATAATGTCGGAAATCTGCTGCGTATCCAGCAGCGCCGCCGCCCGCGGCATGACATCCTTGCCCAAGCTGGTCGCCGCCGCGACGATATGGCTATAGCCTTCCGCGCCCCCCGCAATGAGCGGGGCGATGTTTTCGGCCAGGCCGTCCTTGTAGTGCGGCGCATCGACGAGCAGTACTTTGCCTACCCCCGCGATTTTTGCCGCCTGCTGCGCCACGCCCGCGCAACCGCTTCCGGCCACCAGCAGATGCACGTCGCCGCCCATCTGCATGGCCGCTGCCACCGCCGATGCCGTGGCGGGGTTCAGCGTTTGATTATCGTGTTCGGCAAGTACAAGTGCGGTCATTTTGGAATCCATTATTGATGCTGGTTATTTTACTTTGGTTCTTCGTAGGGATAATGAAGATGGATTCCCCTATAATTTTTCCTATGGAAAAATTCGGGGAATGACGAATCAAAAAAGTTATGCAAGTGAATAGACACTAAATCACCTTCGCTTCGTTTTTCAGCTTGTCCACCAGCTCCTCGACGCTGGCGACTTTCCCGCCGCCCTTGCGCACGGGGGGCGCCACGACTTTCAGCGTTTTCAGGCGCGGTGCAAGGTCAATACCAAGGCTCGCCGCCTCCATCACTTCCACCGGTTTGGAGCGCGCCTTCATAATGTCGGGCAGCTTGGCGTAGCGGGGCTCGTTCAGGCGCAGATCGGTGGTCATCACGCAGGGGAGCTTCAGCTTCACCGTCGCCAGCCCGCCATCCACCTCACGGGTGACGCCCGCATGGCCGTCGCCCAGCTCCAGCTTTGAGGCAAAGGTTCCCTGCCCCCAGCCCAGCAGACCCGCCAGCATTTGCCCGGTCTGCGCCGCGTCGTCGTCTATCGCCTGTTTACCGAGGAACACCAGGGAAGGCTGTTCTTTCTGCGTTGCCGCTTTGAGCAGTTTCGCCGCCGCCAGCGGCTGGATTTCGGTGTCCGTCTTGATGTGAATCGCACGATCCGCGCCCATGGCCAGCCCGGCGCGCAGCGTCTCCACCACGGCGTCGGAGCCGATGGAGCAGACCACGACTTCCGTGGCTTTCCCCGCTTCCTTCAACCGCAGCGCCTCTTCCACGGCGATTTCGTCAAACGGGTTCATGGACATTTTGACATTCGCCAGTTCGACGCCCGTCTCGTCGGCCTTCACCCGCACTTTCACATTGTAATCCACCACGCGCTTGACGCAGACCAGTATTTTCACCGTACCCACCTCTATTTTGTCATAATACTGTCAAACTCTGATGTCATACTGCTAAAAAAGGCCGCATTTGTCTATGGAATCATTATCAAAACAACAATGGACGGCACTCGCACCCAGCACCGATACGCTGCATACCCTGCGTAGCACGCGCTGGCAACAACCCACGGAAAATCATTTTTCCATGGATGGGTTTTCACTCTGGCTATGGATATCCGCGCCCCTACTCGCCATGGTGTCTACCCACCAGAAATCGGCACAAACGCCGAAAAATGAACATGTTGAGAAGGCGCTGAATGCACTTGGCATTGGCTACATGGTGGAATACCCAAAAGATTCCAACCAGGCATTCCTTACGGTTTCCGGAGAAAACTACGACAAACTAAGCCAAGCGTTGGGCTATGATCCGCTAAGCGAGAAAAAAGGGGCGGCGCGTTAGCTGCGCTCAGCTTTTGCCCGAAAGCAGCATCATCAACCCCAGCAGCGCCACGGCGATGCCTTGCAGCGCCACCCGCCAGCTCATCAGCTTATTGGAACGCCGCGCCGATGCCTCGCCTCCGTCACTGCGCACGAGATTTATCAGCCCCAGCGCCAGCACCACCAGCACCGCGATCATGCATCCGATAATGACGAGCGGCAAACCGGACATGGCTAATATACCTGGTAGCGGCTGAACACAAAGGTCTTGCTGCAATACGGGCAGACGGTGCGCCCCGTATGATGGTCAATTTCCATATAGACTTTGGGATGCCCCATCGCTCCGCCGTCGCAGGCCACATGGTGCGTGTCCACCTCGACCACCTCGAACCCGGTGCTGCTTTTGGTGTCTGGATGCTGGTAAGTGATGCTCATAGAAATGGCTTAGCGAATCCCGCGGACGAACGCAACGGCTATTATCTTTACATCCTCTCCCTTGCGTACAACCCGGCTCCGGGCGTCACATGAAAGACGATCAGTTGAAAATAAAGTTCGGGCCTTTTTTGCGTGAGGAAGTGCGCTCTTTCTCTCCCTCCCCTTGCGTGTTGGCAAGAGGCCGCTTGATGCCAGCGCCCATGACAAACGTATCGTCGAAGGAGGAATCCGCGGCCATATTGCTTGCCAGTTGCACCGCCGTATTGGCCTCTTCCTTCTGGGCTTGCGGGCGAATCACCAGGACGCCATCCCGACGCGGCGCCCGGGAGGATGGCTGGTCACTCACTTTGATGATTTTCATGGTCGGCGAATGGTATTTCTGAAGGGATGCGGCCTCCTTGCCTGCCCGGCTCAGTTTCCGCCCGTCGGCGGCGTCACGCACCGTGAGTTCGACCAGTTCTACGTTTCGCCCGCCCCGCGCCACATACGGCAGGTCGTCGAATTTCTCACCGCGCACCGCCGCCAGCACGCGCTTCCAGTTATATTTCACCCGGCTAAAATATTCCCGCCCACGCGAAGTGCCCTTGGAATGGTACGCCGCGATGGCCTCGCTCCAGGATTTCGTATCGTCATAATTCTCGCGCAGAAATTTTGCGGCGTACGCCGTATTGTAGGCGGGATCGAAAGCCTGGCTCACGCTGGCGAACGCATTGGGATGATGCTTCAGATTCACCTGCATACAGCCGACATCGATACTGCGGACGCCTTTTTGTTGCAGGCGACGCACCGCCGTCACCGCATCATTCATGGTTTCAAAATATTGGCCTTTGCCCTCGGCATTGATCGTCCACGGCCAGGGAACCGCCATGCCCACTTCCTTACTCCAGCGCCCCGACTCCGTACCCGCCACCGCCATCATCAGATGTTTGGGGATACCGTACTGACGCTCCAGCCGCGCAAAATTCTGCGTGCACTGGGCGGAAACCTCAATCAGACGATCCGAGGCCTGCGCGGGAAGCACGCTTCCTATGGCCAGCCATGCCGTCAGACAAACCACCTGTAGTTTTCTGTTGAATGGGGTCTTCACTCGCCCGCCTTTTCCCTGTATGATGCGTTCCGTTTATATCATGCCCACAGCAGCAGAACAAACTATATCTGGTAGTTGAACGCCCCTGTATGCACCTTTTCTATTTTGCTTCTTTTATAGGGATACATATTTCATGCCATATTCTCGCTTTATCATAACGTTTTTCACCGTTTTTGTCATTTTTTGCGGTTTTTCTTCTCCCGCCCACGCGGTACGGGTCAAAAACCGGGACGACATATCCCACCAACTGGCGGTTTCCTCCACGCCGGGGGACAAGCGCGTTCTCGAGCTTCGTCCGGGCGAGATCTATACCACCTACTCCCCGACGGTGACGCTCCAGCTCTTAACCGGGGAACACCCGTCCACCCAAACCGCACGGTACCTGGATGAATTCGTGATCTGGCCGGATGGAAAAATGCATATTCAGAAATACCGCTGGCCGGGGCATCGTTCGTTCGGGTTTTAGCGCGGCCTAAGCGAGCAGAGGTATCAGAGAACCCGCCGGATCAACGAATACACCCACCCGCTGCCCGTTCGGCACGTTGTGTCACCGCTATTAAACCACGGAGTTTGGTCAACAAACCATCATATTGCGCCTGCCCCGCTTTTTGCCCCTCAAAATCATAGACAGACACGGGAGCCTGCAGCTCTGTGGAGTTATCTATCGCGGATTGAAGCGTGGAGACGCCACTTAAAACAACGATGGGGATGGAATAGACGAGAGAATGCACCACTTCCTTCACATCCTCGGGTGTTCCGTTATCAAGTAACACTATGGCATCATAGGCTTTCCCTGCTTCTGCGGGTAAGCCTATACCCGGCCTTCGCAACTGAAGCAGTCTTGAGCCTTCCCCCATTTCTGCTGCAAACTCTTTGTATGACAAGTATTGTTGTATAGCCTGCATTTTATTTGTGTCACCCGGCTGATCCTGCGGGTTGGACTGCATAATCAGCACTCGTGGGCACCGGTGGCAATAAGGCTCGCGCTTTCCAGACTCCCGGGAGGCGCTTCTGGCTCTGGGTACAAGGCGAACGACATTGGAGGGGGGTTCAGTGCTCATAATATGCCTTCTGGTTCATTACAGAGAACCTGATTACCAAAAGAACATGACCGTATGATGACAAAAACGTATTTTTCTACTTATTTTCCAGTGCTGCCTGCGCTGCGGCAAGGCGGGCGATGGGCACGCGGTACGGCGAGCAGGAGACATAATTCAGTCCCACTTTCTGGCAGAAGGCAATGCTTGCCGGGTCGCCGCCATGTTCGCCGCAAATACCCAGCTTCACATTCTCGCGGGTAGCGCGGCCACGCTCCGAAGCGATGCGGATAAGTTCCCCCACCCCTTCCGTATCCAGCGACACGAACGGGTCACGCGCCAGTACGCCGCGCTTTTTGTATATTTCGATAAAGCTCCCCGCATCGTCACGCGAAATGCCGAATGTCGTCTGGGTGAGGTCATTGGTGCCGAAGCTGAAAAATTCAGCCACCTGCGCTATGTCTCCGGCAAGCAGCGCGGCGCGGGGCAATTCGATCATCGTGCCGGTCAGGTAGGGAAGCTCCGTCCCCGTCTCCGCCATCACCTCTTTGGCTACCCCCGCAATCAGGGTGTTGAGAATGGCCAACTCATTTTGCGTCATCACCAAAGGAATCATGATTTCCGGAAGCGGGGTAAACTCCGCGCTCAGGCTTGCCGCCGCTTCGAAAATAGCGCGAGCCTGCATTTCGTATATTTCCGGATAAGTAATTCCCAGGCGGCATCCGCGGTGGCCGAGCATCGGGTTGGACTCTTTGAGCTGGAGGGCGCGAGCCTCCACCTCCTCCACCGACTTGCCAATCGCCTGCGCCACCTGTTGCATTTCTTCCCGCGTATGGGGCAGGAACTCATGCAAAGGCGGATCAAGCAGACGAATCGTCACGGGCAGGCCGCGCATCTGGGTGAAAATACCGGCGAAATCGGCGCGCTGCATGGGCAGGAGCTTGGCCAGCGCCGCACGCCTCTGCGTCGTGGTTTCCGAGAGGATCATTTCACGAATCGCGGTGATGCGGTCTTCATCGAAAAACATATGTTCCGTGCGGCACAACCCAATGCCTTCCGCCCCGAACTGACGCGCCACCCGCGCATCTTCGGGCGTGTCCGCGTTGGTGCGCACCTGCATCGTGCGCACCTCGTCCGCCCATTGCATCAACTGCGCGAACTCGCCCGACAAATGGGGCTGCAGGGTGGGTACTTCGCCCAGCATAATATCGCCCGTCGAACCGTCCAGCGTGATGATGTCGCCTGCCCGCACTTTGCGCTCGCCTGCCAGGAAATACCCTTCCGCGGCATGAACGCTGATGCCGCTGGCACCGCACACGCAGGGTTTTCCCATGCCGCGTGCCACCACCGCCGCATGAGAGGTCATCCCCCCGCGTGCCGTGAGAATGCCCTGCGCCACATGCATCCCTTTGATATCTTCCGGGCTGGTTTCCAGCCGCACCAGCACCACTTTCTCGCCGCGGCGGGCTTTTTCTTCCGCCTCTTCGGCGGTAAACACCACGCTGCCGGAAGCCGCTCCCGGCGAGGCGGGAAGTCCTCTGCCAAGCACGGTGCGCGCCGCTTTGGGATCAAGGGTGGGGTGGAGCAACTGATCCAGCGCCAGAGGGTCGACGCGCAAAATCGCCTCCTCTTTCGCAATCAGCCCTTCCGCCACCATTTCCACCGCGATGCGCACGCTGGCCGCCGCGGTGCGTTTTCCTGCGCGTGTTTGCAGCATCCACAGCTTGCTGTTTTCCACCGTAAATTCGATGTCCTGCATGTCGCGGTAATGGGATTCCAGTATATCGAACACACGCACCAGCTGGGCAAAGACATCCGGCATCACCTCTTCCATGGACGGAAGATCACCGCCGGTTTCCTTGCCCGCAACGGTCAGGGGTTGCGGCGTGCGAATGCCTGCCACCACGTCCTCACCCTGGGCATTGACGAGATATTCGCCGTAATACAGCTTCTCGCCCGTGGAAGGGTTGCGGGTAAACGCCACGCCCGTAGCGCAATCCTCGCCCCTGTTGCCAAAAACCATGGCCTGTACATTCACCGCCGTGCCCCACGCGGCGGGTATATCGTGCAATTCGCGGTAGGTGATCGCCCGCGGGTTCATCCAGGAGGTAAACACCGCACCGATCGCCCCCCAGAGCTGCTCTTTCGGATCCTGCGGGAACGGCGCCCCCATTTCGCTTTCCACAATCTCCTTGTAGCGCGCCACCAGTTCGACCAGCGCCTCCGCATCCAGCTCCGTATCGAGGATGACGTCGCGGTCGCGCTTGGCTTCCTCCAGTGCTTCCTCAAAATGGTAATGATCCAGCCCCAGCACCACATCGGAGTACATCTGAATAAAACGCCGGTAGGAATCATAGGCGAACCTTGCATTGCCGCTACCCTGCGCCAGCCCTTCCACCGTCGCATCGTTGAGGCCAAGATTCAGCACCGTATCCATCATCCCCGGCATGGAGGCGCGTGCGCCGGAGCGTACCGATACCAGCAACGGGTTGTGCGCGTCGCCAAATGTTTTCCCCACACGCCGCTCCATTGCGGCGAGCGCGGTTTCCACTTCCTCTTCCAGCCCCTGCGGATAGTTTTTACCTTCCGCATAGAAAGCGGTGCATACTTCCGTGGTAATGGTGAATCCGGGAGGCACGGGCAAACCCAGCGCGCACATCTCGGCCAGATTGGCTCCCTTACCGCCCAGCAGGTTCTTCATCTCCGCACTGCCGTCAGCCACGCCCTCGCCAAAACTATAGACACGTTTATCGGCAAGACGGATTTTTTCGGCAGTCGTAATATGCTTCATGCGGGGGCTGAGGCGGCTTCGGTGAACATGGAAGATTCCGGACGCACCTCATGCAGCGCAATGCCGTTCATCACCTGCTGGGCTTCGTACGGCACGAAATTAGGCACGAAATCGCGGTAATTACAGGTCAGCTCCGTCCCCGCGGGAATATCCTGGATCGCGTAGCCCGCCGAGGGTCCCTTGAAATCCGTATTGGGCATCTCGCTGTGGTTCATGAAACGACCGTGGTCGCCATCCAGCACCAGCTTACCGGCAAGAGCCTGATGCGGGTAGGTGTAGCACTCCAGATAATCGCGCACCGTATCGGGTAACCGATCCAGATTCTCGGCGGGAATCACAACTTCCAGCCCTTCCATAAATTCCCAGATTTTCTGGCCTCTTTTAATGTCTTCTCCGGCAAACAGCCCATTGCCGTGAATGCCGCTGGATGCGACGTACGACTTAATTAACATCATATAGGTAGTGCTCCTTAGTGAACCCTTAGTAATGCTATCATTACTGAATTTCCGGGAAACTTTCTAGCACTTTGCTTCAATGCCATCAAAATTTGCAATACCATCCAGACTGCGACGAATAAAAGACAGCAAATGCAGCCGGTTCTTACGGATGCCGGGGTCTTCCGCATTGACTAAAACATGCTCAAAAAAGCTGTCCAGGGGCGCCCTGAGCGCCGCCACGCAGCTCATTGCACGAGAAAAATCCTCCTCTTTTAGTGCGTCCTCCACCTTGTCCTCCAACTGGGTCAATGCACCGTAGAGCGCCTCTTCCGCCGCTTCCGTCAGGAGGTGTTTATCGACTTTTCCCTCGTAGCTGACGCCATCCTTCTTCTCTTCCTTGGCCACAATATTGCTGGCACGCGCATATGCGGTCAGCAGGTTCGCGCCATCCTCGCTGGCCAGGAAACTCTCCAGCGCCCGCACACGCGCCACCAGCCGGAGGAAGTCATCCTCCCGCCCTTTGTCAAACACGGCCTCAATAAGGTCATGACGCACGCCCTCGTTCTTCAGCAGCACTTTCAGGCGGTCGGAGAAAAACTCCAGCAATTCATCCTCTACCTCCTGACGGGATTTTTCCTTAAATAAGGCGGCCGGATAATGTTTCATGGCGTGTTGAAGAGCAAGGCGCAGCGGCAGTCGCAGGTTGTTCTCAAAAATAATGCGGATCACTCCCAGCGCGGCACGCCGCAGCGCGAACGGGTCTTTGGAGCCGGTGGGTTTTTCGCCGATGGCAAACAGCCCCACCAGCGAATCAAAGCGGTCGGCCAGCGCCACCACCACCGAGATGGGCGCGGTGGGAACCGTATCCTCCGCCCCGGCGGGTTTGTAATGATCGCGGATCGCATCGGCAACTTCTGCGTCTTCTTTCTGCGCCAGTGCGTAGTAGCGTCCCATCACGCCCTGCAACTCCGGAAACTGCCCGACCATGCCTGAGACCAGGTCGCATTTGCTTAAGCTTCCCGCACGCTCCACCCTGCTTAAATTGGCGTGCGGCACAAAGACGGCAAGCAATGGCGCCAGCGCCGCGATGCGGTCGGACTTCTCGGCCACGGTGCCGAGTCTGGCATGAAAGACCATTTTCGCAAGCGCCGGTTTCCAGTCCGCCAGCGGCGTATCGCGGTCATGCTCCCAATAGAAGCGGCCATCGTCCAGCCGAGCCCGCAGCACCCGCTGATTGCCTCCTACAATCGCCGTGCCGCCATCTCCTGCCACCATATTCGACACCAGCAGAAAGTGGCGTGAGAGCGTTTTCTCGCCCGCGTAGCAGGCAAAATATTTCTGGTGATGTTTCATCTCCAGAATCAGCACTTCGGGGGGCAGGGAAAGATATTTATCATCAAACTGCCCCATCAGGCAGACCGGCCATTCCACCAGCCCGGTGACTTCCTCGAGCAACCCTTCATCCAGACGCAGTTCTACGCCTTTTTCTTTCGCGGCGGCGAGCGCCTGCTGGCGGATGATGGATTTACGCCTGGCGGCATCGGCGATGACATGCGCCTTCTCCAGTGCCGCTTCATAATCGGCGGGAGCGGAAACAGAAATGGCATCCGGTGACAGGAAGCGATGCCCATAGGTGATATTTCCCGCTTTGATATGTCCGAAGCTGACTGGCACCACCTCTTTGTCCAGCAAACAAAGGATAGAGCGCAGGGGGCGAACCCAATGCAGGTTATATGCGCCCCAACGTTGCGATTTCGGCCAGGGAAAATGCGCCAGTATCTCTTCGATCATCGGCACCAGCGCCTCGGCGGTGGGCTTGCCTTTTTCCTGCATTACAGCGAAATAAAATTCATCCTTCCCCAGGGTGCGTTTTTCCAGCTGGGAAGCATTCAGGCCTAAGGAACGGCAAAACCCGTCGATAGCGCCTTGAGGCGCATTCACTTTGGGGCCTTTGCGCTCGATCTCGCGGTCGGGCTGCAGGGGAGGCAGGCCGGTGACCAGCACCGACAACCGGCGCGGGGTGACGAAACTTTGCAAGCCGGTATGTTCCAGCCGCGCTTCCTCCAATGCCTTACCCAGCCGCGCAGCCAATTCCTCGGACGCCTGCGACTGCATACGCGCCGGGATTTCTTCGGAGAATAATTCGAGCAAAAGATCGGCCATCAGAGCAATCCTCCAAGATAATTACTGTAGATCCGTTTCATGCCCGGGCTTTGGGTCAGGCTTAAGGGCGTAATCACTTTCTGCATCAATAGCACCTGCAGGCACTCGTCCGCACTCTTGCTCTCGCATTCGGGATAGACGGGCTGCACACGTTCTGAAAGGCTGCGGGTAAGGATATTTTCTCCCACCAGCTCTTGAATGGTTTGGGGATAGCCGATATTCAACCCGGCTGCCCTGTAGAGCACATACACCATTTCGCTGCTGTAGAGGAGCGCGTTGTCTTCCTGCAGCAATTGATCGTACGGTTGATGGAAGTAGGGCTTAATGGCAAGCATCATTTGCGTAATATCGGACTCCACCATTTTTTCATGCCGCCAGACGGAAATGCGCCGCCCTAAGCCCTGCACCACCCAGTCATCGTAGGGAATGAAATCTACTTTCTCTCCCGCCTGCAACACATACTGACGCCCTTTGTGATGTACCAGGATGCCTACATTGTCATAAAAGGTTTGCGACAGCAAAACAAAGGCCAGTGAAGGAGCCGCCGTGGACGTCTGGAACAACACATCGCCACTCTTGAGCTCCGGCGTATCCCGGGAGTCAATCGGGGCAAAGACGGCGGCCGCCATCAGCAGTATCAACACATATACAAGCAGTTGGTATTTTATCAGGCGAAAAACCACGTCTATCCCCGCACCTTGTTGCTGCTGTCGACCTGCACGATAGCAGGTTGCCATGCAGCCGCTTCTTCGGGGCTCAGCCCCACGAAAGCGCAGATGATGACAAGATCACCTTTTTGCACCAGCCGTGCGGCCGCGCCGTTGACGATCACGTCGCCACTGCCTTCGCGCCCCTTGATCGCATAGGTGGTGAAACGGTTGCCGTTATTGATATCCAGCACGTCCACCTGTTCGTAAGGCAGGATACCCGCCGCTTTCAGCAAGACGGGGTCAATCGTGATGGAGCCCTCGTAATTGAGGTCGCTGCCCGTCACCGTAGCGCGGTGGATTTTGCCTTTCAGTAAGGTCAGATTCATTATGCCACCTCCACAGAGGATTCAGGATTCGGGATTCGGGATTCGGGGCTTTTCTTAATCCAGGTGATGGCCTTTTGCCAGACAAGTAAATCGCGGTAACTCCTGATCCTAGCCATGCGCCGCTGCCTTTCTCTGGCTTTCGACCCCTGACTCCTGATCCCCCAGATACGCCTCGCAACAGCCTTTGGCCAAAGCGCGCACGCGGGCAATATAGGAGGCGCGTTCGGTGACGCCGATCACCCCCCGCGCATCCAGCAGGTTGAAATTATGGCTTGCCTTCAGGCATTGGTCGTACGCGGGAAGCGGCAGGTTTCTTGCCAGCAGTGCTGCGCATTCTTTTTCCGCATCTTCAAAATGGCGCAGCAGGATTTCCGTGTCGGCAAATTCGAGATTATAGGCGGAGAATTCGACTTCATTGCGGTGGAACACGTCGCCGTAAGTGAAGATTCTTGTTTTGCTCCCCCGCCTCGCCTCCTGCTCGGCAGATGAAGCGACGCTCAGGGCTGGGTCGGCCTCCTGGCCTCCCTTCTTGTTCCCCTCGGGGGCGGAGTTCCACTGCAAATCATACACATTGTCGACGCCCTGAATATACATCGCCAGCCGCTCGATACCGTAGGTCAATTCGCCCGAAACGGGACTGCATTCGATGCCGCCCACCTGCTGAAAGTAGGTGAACTGGGTGACTTCCATCCCGTCGCACCAGACTTCCCAGCCCAGCCCCCATGCACCCAGCGTCGGGGATTCCCAGTCATCCTCCACGAAGCGGATATCATGCTCCAGCGGGTTGATGCCCAGCGCCACCAGCGAGTCGAGATAAAGCTGCTGGATATTGTCCGGCGAAGGTTTCAGGATCACCTGAAACTGGTAGTAATGCTGCAGGCGATTGGGGTTCTCGCCGTAGCGCCCGTCGGTGGGGCGGCGCGAAGGCTGTACATACGCCACGTTCCACGGCTGCGGCCCCAGGGCGCGCAGGGTGGTCGCAGGGTGGAACGTCCCTGCCCCTACCTCCATATCGTAGGGCTGGAGAATCACGCATCCCTGATCCGCCCAGTAACGTTGCAGCGTAAGGATAATATCCTGAAAAGCAAAAGGTGTATTACTCATCGTGTTATCGGCATCCTTGATACGGTAAGGCCGGGGATATTAGCAGCGTCGTTATTAGTTACCAAGACTTTTACGTTTGCCCATTTCAGTTTTTGTTTGATGGTTTCCGTCAGGTTAGCAAGAAAGAAATGATCTTTCCCCCGTCGTTGCGATGGCATTTGAGCATCTTGCTCCAGCCAGAAAATAAATTTGACTTCGGTTCTGCTGCTTACCAGTTGGTTCGCTACGGCGTCCGGCGTTTCTGCTCTTGCTCTGCCAATTTCAGCAGCAAAGCTGTCGCGTAGTTTTTGAGCCACCTCTATCGCAAGCTCTCCATTTGAAATTTTGCTTTTGTTCTCTATTCTATGGCCACAAAAATTCTTTACTTCAATGAAATATAGAGCGTCATTATATGTCCCCAGGAAATCCACCGCCTTGGTACTGTCCAGTTTTTCCACCTTCTCCCGGTAAAACCTCAAGTCATCATACTTGATGACGTTCCACCCGTCGCCAAAGATAAATTTGAGATCGCTTTCTACA
>Ga0209573_1001400_pt1 | contig 37657 bp, 31 predicted proteins | sample TNRBio252014_DNA_FD_185870 | JGI IMG/M metagenome (GOLD analysis project Ga0209573, IMG submission 185870) | Wastewater treatment Type I Accumulibacter community from EBPR Bioreactor in Madison, WI, USA - TNR Reactor_6/25/2014_ DNA (SPAdes)... | ecosystem: Engineered > Bioreactor > EBPR >...
TGGCTTATTTCAATTCGCTGATCGCTTTTTAAGGTCTCACATACTGGCGCTACGCAGTGCCCGCTTTGTTCTCCCAATAGAGGATTTCCAATGACGAGGATGGTCTAAATAGACAATCATATTGGAGCAAATAAGTATATTGAGCCTGCCTTTAATTTGTAACCATTTAACAAGCGTTTTGGGTTAATCAAATCAAGTCTGCCAAGAGGGCAGACGGGCCTGCCGGTGGCTTTCTTTTTACGGCAATAGAAGCCCGGCGGCTGAGCCAAGTCGAAGCCCGGCGGATTTTTCTAAGGGCTGCCCTGCCATTCAAGAATCTTGGAGGAACCCACGGGATTGCGTAAATGCTGGTTTTTAAAGGGTTTGTTCTACTTTTGAATGAGCACCAAAGCCCCGTAGGGGCGACATCTTAGTAGAAATCGGTTTCCAAATTTACAGAAAGCCCCGTAGGGGTGGCATCTATATATGACGAGGGGTAGCAGGCTAACGTAGCCGAAGCCCGGCGGATTTTTCCAAGGGCCGCCCTGCCATTCTTGAACAACACAGCATACTATTAAGATAAAGGCGATCTCATTATATACAGATTTCTCTATCTGTGAAATGTCGCTCACTGCCTGCCGCTAACGTATTTATTTCGCAAAACAAGCGGTAATGGGAAAGTGGTCGGTTACTTCTAACGGGTTGAAGGAATGAATAAACCCAATGCTCCGAAGTCGGCCATAGAGTGAGCGTGAAATCAACATATGATCTATGGCACTCAATTCATTTTGTGTTGCGATATTGTCTTTATTTTTATCCCATAGAGCGGTAAAACGCAAGGCTTGTGGAATATCGGCCATAATGTTATGGAGATCGTCCTCGGTGGTGCTTCTACCAACGGCTTTGATGGTTTGCAACACGTTGGTAATGGGTCGGTTTCCATTCCGGTCTAAAACCACATCATCAAAATCGTTAAAGTCTCCGGTCACGATAACCGCGCGTCCTAATTTAGCCTCGCGTTCTGCAACTCGGCGGATGACCTCGGCTTGTGCCTCACGCTGTGGTTTCCGTTCAATGTTATCTGGCTGTGCCAAGAAGTGTAGTCCGACCAACGACACGGGCAAGTCACCAATATTAAAGCGGACATAGAGGTTTTTGGAAACGCCATAAACCCGATCTGTATCCCCCACTTTCACACGGTCGTTGGATCTACCAGATTCCGTGATAGGGATTCGGCTTATGACAGCCACATCTTGCCCCAAGAAGGAGTCCTCGCCCTGAACAAAATGCACTTTATAACCTTTGTTGGGCATGGATTCTTGGATCAGGGCTTCTAAAACCTCGGCATTTTCCACCTCGGCCAAGTGGATGACATCGGCATTTAGGTTTTTAAGGACATCTCCTATCCGCCTCCGGTGTTCGGCTGCTTTTACGGGATCGCCCTTCCAATCAAAATCTGCACCGCCTTCATCCCCCATCCCATCAAACAAAAATTCGACATTCAGGTGTGCCACCCGGATGCCATCGCACTTGAGTTCCACCACAGGGTCTGGTTTAAACAGCGGGGCGGAGGTTTCTGGGGTTTTGGGACCAGAACAGGCCGATAGGCCAAAAAAGGCGAGTAATAAAAACTTTAAGAGATTTTTCATAGGTGTTTTGAGGTCAGATTTTCGGAAAGATACAACCAGAACGGCCTAACGAAGAAATTAATCCGCCGAGAATCTGCAAAGTCCATAAATTTTATTGCAGACCCGTACTTGAATTGTTTTTTACAAGAAACATGGCCGGATTTTCTTAACTTGAAAATTCTTTAATTTAATTGAACTTAATCGTTGTACTTCTTATGGCAGGACATAATAAGTGGTCTAAGGTAAAGAGAATCAAAGCTGTTGTGGATGGGAAGCGTTCTAAGGTATGGCAACGCATCACCCGCGAAATCATGGTGGCCGCACGCGATGGCGGTGGCGACCCAAACATGAATGCCAAACTTGCGGCGGCCTTGGAGCGGGCACGTGCGGAGAATATGCCCAAAGACAATATGCAGCGTGCCATTAAACGTGGGACGGGGGAAATTGCAGGTGCAGACTACGAGGAACTGAACTACGAAGGTTATGCCCCATTTGGCATTGCCGTTTTTGTGGAAACACTCACGGATAATCCGGTGCGGACGGTTGCAGATGTTCGCCATGCCTTTAGTAAAAACGGCGGGAATATGGGAACCACGGGATCGGTAGGCTATTTGTTTGACCATAAAGGCATCATCGAGGTCGCTTCCTCGGACATAACCCACGATGATTTGTTTGAATTGGTGGTAGAGGCAGGTGCAGACGATTTGGTGGAGGAAGCAGGCCGTTACGTTGTCACGACGCCAGTGGAGGCTTTTGGCTCGGTACAACAAGCTTTGTCTAAGGCGGGCATTAAGCCGATGGAAGCCAATTTGGAGCGCATCCCAACTACCACCAATAAGCTCAAACCCGAAGAAGCCGTTAAGGTTATGAAATTAATAGACATGTTAGAAGATTCTGATGATGTTCAAGAGGTGTATCATACCCTTGAATTAGACGACGAAACCCTTGAGGCCATTGGTTAAATTACATATGCCCGCACCCGCTTTCACGATTCGTCCAGCCACACCACAAGACATTCCCGTGATCTTGCGGTTTATCACCGAGTTGGCTGTTTATGAGAAACTGAGGCACGAGGTTGTGGCCACAGAGGCCGCCCTACAACATTCCTTGTTTGGAGAACGGCCTTATGCCGAAGTGGTTTTGGCATTAGAGGGCGGTATCCCCGTTGGATTTGCCTTGTTCTTTCATAATTACTCCACCTTTTTGGCACAGCCCGGTCTTTATTTAGAAGACCTCTTTGTGTTGCCTGAACATCGTGGAAAGGGTTATGGAGAGGCTTTGCTGCGCTATTTGGCGCGTTTGGCCGTATCGCGCTCTTGTGGGCGGTTAGAATGGTCGGTATTGGACTGGAACGAGCCTGCGATTTCGTTTTATAAAAAATTGGGGGCTATTCCAATGGACGAATGGACGACATTCCGCGTAACCGGAGAACACCTCAAGCAACTTTCGGAGCCTGAATCGGACTAAACAACTTATACCAATTAGGGAAAGTTACTGTTTATAGATTACTCGTTTTCAACCTTTCAATACCCAAAGGGGGGAAACGTTGATCGTTAAGGCATGTGCTTAATTCCTAATTGGTATTCCACCTAAACCTTTAAGCCTTTGGTTATTCTTGGCATAGACCCCGGCAGTAATTTCACGGGTTACGGCGTCCTTCAGGTTGTTGGGCGAACGGAAACGGTGCTTGAATATGGATTTTTGCAATTAGAGAAGCAAGAAGCGCACTTCGATCGCCTAAAAACCATTTTTGACCGGATCGAAGCAGTGATCCAACGGAATAAGCCGACGGTTTGCGCGATAGAAATGCCCGTTTATGGCCGTAATGCCCAAGCCATGCTCAAATTGGGACGTGCGCAAGCAGCGGCGGTTTTGGCCGCCCTCAATGCTGGGCTTCCGGTGGTACAATACACCCCAAAGGAGGTCAAAAAATCGGTAACGGGCAATGGCAATGCTGCCAAAGAGCAGGTATGGTTTATGGTGAAAACGTTGCTGAAGGTCGTGGACGACAAAGGTTTTGATGCCTCGGATGCCTTGGCAGTGGCTTTGTGCCATGCTGGAAGGGAAAAAACCGGTGCTGGTGGTCGTGAAAAGACGTGGGAACGGTTTATCGCGGCAAATCCGGAGCGGGTTAAGTCCTAAAAAAGGGCAATACCTGTTGGTATCGCCCTAAATACTTGTGTCAAAGGGGGTGCTCAATCGTAGAAAATACCACGTTCTTCATCACGAACACGGACAACTTCTGCGATTTCGTCGGAATCTAAAGCACCTTGACTCATCACATGGATGATGTGCGCAACCTGATAATCTTTGTGCGGTGCTTGGTTCCATTCGGGATGTGCCTGCTCCATAATACTAATTAGAATGCGTAAATAAGGATACCTCCGCTCCTTGTTTTCTAACTTAGCGATGGATTGGGCAAACAGTTCGGCATTCCGGCCTACCTGTCTATCCACGATTTTTGTCTGTAATTGCATAACCATATGCGGTTTTAATGATCCAGGACATGGTGGGATCCCGGTTCAAAACGATTAATGTGAAAGGGTTTACAACCTTGGGGGAGAGATGTGTAAGGTTTAACCCATAATATAAGCACGCTTGCCATAAAGTTTAAACATCGGTTATAAATTTATTTGGAAAAGGGCTTGATTTTTGGCAACTTTATACGGATTTGACCCTTAAATCGAAAATTTCTCCATCACCGAATATTACTGCCTTGGAAACCAAATCAAAAGCACCTATATACCGCTTAGAACTGTTAAAGCCCATTCCCCCCTTTTATTTGCGGGCGCGGAGTACGACTTTAGCCCCCGGCCAATTGGTTTATTACGGCCCAATGCCAACTTTTTATGGGATTGGGGAGGTGATCAAACAGGAAGATAAATACGTGATTGTGGACTTTCGCGGGACGGGCATGTACAGTGTTCACTTAGAAGCCCTTTCGCCGGAGTATCTGATCCCCATCCCACAAGAAACCTTGTTTTTGCTTTAACTCGAATTGACCTTCATGCACCATGATCGAAATCGCTGAATCCATTTACATCCCTTCGTTAACCGATATAGAACGGGCCTATTTACGTTTAAGACATGTTGTCAACCATACGCCGCTCCTCATGAGCGTGAACCTTTCCCAGCAGCTTTCGGCCAATATTTGGTTCAAACGGGAAGATTTACAGGTGGTGCGTTCCTACAAATTGCGGGGCGCATACAATAAAATATGCACCTTAGACCCCGCGACGTTGGATAAAGGCGTGGTTTGTGCCAGTGCCGGAAACCATGCACAAGGCGTGGCCTACTCTTGCCAAAAAATGGGCATCCGAGGGAAAATTTTTATGCCAACGCCCACACCAAGGCAGAAGGTCCGACAAGTAAAATTGTTCGGGAAAGCATTTGTGGAGGTGATCCTCACCGGAGATACATTTGATGATGCCTACAATGCAGCGATGGCCTATAGCGAGGTGGAGCGCGTGCCGTTTATCCACCCCTTTGACGACGAGAAGGTCATCGAAGGCCAAGGCACGGTTGCTTTAGAAATTCTGAAAGACAGTGCAGACCGCATAGATTACCTCTTTGTACCCGTCGGGGGTGGTGGTTTGCTCTCTGGCATTTTGGCGGTTTTCAAAAACCTAAGCGAAGATACCAAAATTATTGGCGTAGAGGCTTCTGGTGCACCTGCAATGAAGGTTTCTTTGGAGAAAGGGGAAAATGTAACCTTGGCTAAAATTGATAAATTTGTGGATGGCGCTGCCGTGAAACATGTGGGCGATAAGGCTTTTGATCTTTGCCGTCACTTGCTTGATGATATGATTGTGGTGGACGAGGGCGCGGTCTGTACAACCATTCTTAAACTCTATGACGAGGAAGGAATGGTGGTGGAGCCAGCTGGAGCGCTCTCGGTTACGGCACTTGAGCATCCAGACTATCGCGATAAAATCAAAGGGAAAAATGTGGTGTGCGTCATTTCAGGCTCGAACAACGACATCACCCGAACAGAAGAAATCCGTGAACGCTCCTTGCTTTATGAAAAACTTAAACACTATTTTATTATCCGGTTTCCGCAGCGATCCGGTGCACTTCGCAAATTCGTCACCAATGTTTTAGGCCCCGACGATGACATCACGTACTTCCAATACCAGAAAAAAACCAACCGTGAACGCGGGCCAGCCATCGTGGGATTGGAGTTACAACGTGCAGAGGATTTTGAACCGCTTGTTGCGAGAATGCAGGCACAAGGCTTTGTTTATGAATATCTTAACGAAAAACCAGATTTGTTCCAATTTCTGATTTAACCGAGGTTTTTGTGCGAATTGGCCTTGTTTATGACTTGTTTGAACATTTTGATTGGCTGCCGGAGGATCCAGAGGATGCAGATGCAGAATTGGAGCCAGAAGAAACCGTTGCCGCACTCGAAGCTGCTTTCCATCGCTTGGGTCACGATGTGTTGCGCATCGGTCCCGTCCGAAATCTCTTAGCGCAGCACGCCTCCTTACGTTTGGACGCAGCACTGAGCATTGCAGAAGTGGGTCGCACCCGAAATAGAGAGGCTTATGCACCTGTTCTTTTTGAACTTGCCGGAATTCCGCATCTTGGTTCGGATGCTTTAACCCTTTCGCTTTCGGTAGATAAAGTCTGGACGAAAGACTTAGTGGTACAAACCGGCGTACCTTGTGTGCCTCATTGGGTTGCGGATTTTCAGCGTCGGACGGTTCCTCAAATCCCAAAGCATTACTTCCCGCTTTTTGTAAAACCACGTTACGAAGGGACTGCAAAAGGGATATTACCTTCCTCAAAAGTCTTCGATGAGGCGGCCTTGTATCAAGAAGTGGTGCGTATCCACACGTTGTATCGTCAAGATGCGCTAATCGAACCGTTTATAGAAGGTGCAGAATTTACGGTTGCGGTGGTGGGAAATGCTCCGGCGATCGCGCTTCCCGTTCTTCAGCGGGCGGTAGAGCAAAAAACGGGCATTGGTCTGCATGTATTGGAACGCAAAGGTGTGCCCCCCGCCAACTGGGCCTATGATTTGCCCGGCGTGCTTACACCAAAGTTGGAACAAGAAATGCAAGACTTTGCCATTCGTGCTTATGAAAAAATAGATTGCCGAGATTTTGCACGGGTAGATTTTAGGGTGGATAAAAACGGACTCCCTTGGTTTCTGGAAGTAAATACATTACCAACTTTTGCCCCCGACGGTTCATTTGCCATTCTTGCCGAATTAATGGGACAACCCTATGAAAGTTGGCTGGCTGAGGTGTTGGAACGCGGATTGAAGCGCTTAGGATTGGTATAAAACAGATTAAAGAGGAACGTTTCACTAACCATAAAACCATACGTACCATGTCACGAACTGTTCTTATTACGGGTGCTGCGGGTGCACTCGGCACGGTGGTGAGCCAAGTCTTTGCGGCTCATGGCTGGGATCTCATTTTGTTTGATGTCTCGGACGAGCGTTTAAAACTAAATTTCCCAATGGCAAACGCCCAAGTGGTGGATCTAACGGATTTTGAAGCCGTAAAGGAGGCCGTCCTTGCCCTTCCCAAAACCCCAGATGCCGTATTAAACATTGCAGGTGGATTCTCCATGCAAGTGGCCGAAGAAGCGGCACCAGAGGATTTGCAGCACCTCATGTCCATTAATTTCAATACGTTATTCAATACAGTAACGGCTGTTTTACCGGGGATGCTGGCAAGGAAATCTGGTTTTATTGCGGGTATTTCGGCGGGGGCTGGTATCCAAGGTGCAGGTGGAATGGCCTTGTATAGTGCTGCTAAAGCGGCGGTACGGGTTTATCTGCGCTCCCTTGCGCAAGAATTGGGTCATGCCGGAATACGGGTGAGCACGGTCTTCCCGATGGGTGCTATTGATACCCCCGGAAATCGGGTCGCCATGCCACGCATAGATCCAAATACGTGGATTGATCCCTATCGCATTGCGGAAGCTTTGCATTTTTTGGCGGCAGGTGATATGCGTGGACACATCCAAGAACTGCAAATCGAGGTCGCTCAATAACGGATGATACCAATTAGCTATTAAGCACATGCTTTATCCATCAACGCTGTGTTGAATGTTGAAAGTTGAAAATGCGTATTATAAACAGTAATGTTCCCTAATTGTGGTATGACGTATTAACGATTCACGAACGCAAGGGGTTGATCCCACTGTTTTTTGCTTAGGTCTTTGTAAACATTGGCCAAAGAAATGAAAAAAGGCTATGTTTCACTCTCGTCGCGCCACCGTAAAAGCCGCCATGGCAAATCGCTTCGGCGTCTTGTAAGCAAAAAATTTACCCTTCCATTCCCACGAAACACCTCTCCCGCACCGAGCGAAATGGTGAGGTTAAACGACCGAATAATTTGTGCGCTCTTGTTGTCTTCGGCCACTTCCTGAAGCACCACTTGGTTCCAATCTAACCGAATCAGGTCTGCACGTTGGAACATTTGGCGTGTGGACTCGATTTCCTGCGCGTACCCCCACTGTCGGTCTATGCCTGCCTCGAAATCACGATAAATAAAGGTGAACGATGAATCTATCAAGGGTTGATAGATGGCCAAGTCGCGTAGTTCATAGCCATTCTTAAAATTGGTAAAGAAGCCGTCAATGGTGGTTGGATCACCCAAAAGGTGTTGATAAGGATTGCCTTCCTCTATTGCGGGTGCAAAGGGATTGCATCCCGAAAGAAAGGTCAGAACCCAAATTCCGAGGAAGAACAAGTACGTCCGAAATTGCCTCATTTTGGGATTGGTTTATTTTATAAATGCTGCTTTCAGGTCACTCCAAGACGGCACCCCATTCAAACTTTGGTCTGCCCAACGCTCGATTTTCCATAGCCCATCCGGTTGCTGCGATAAATTCCAAACCACTTTTCCTTTCACCTCTACGGGGATTCCCTCGCTGCTGCGGCTATGTTGCATTTGCAAGGTATAAGTGGCCTGATATGCTACGTGGCGGTTGTCTATGATAATTTGCGAGGTCTCGAAAAGGTCTAAACGATGTCCGGTAAATAAAGAGGCGTCGGTGGCCAAACGTGCAAAATAGTTTTCCTCCTCGGTGATTCCCCACTTTGTCCAAAGTACGGGATCTCGGTTTTCTGCGGAAATGGTGGGGGTGAAGACCAAATTTGCAGCCAAAGAACGGGTATAGTGCTGCACATTCCGCTCGGAGATGGCATTACGTAGGTTCTCAATCACCCGATCGGGCGTATCCGGCTGGAGCCAAGTTCCACCATTCCCAAGCGGATTTTCTGGGATTCTTGGGGCAAAAAGGTCACACCCGTAAAAGTGAAACACGACCAAAGCCCAAAAGCATGATCTCAACGTCTGTAAAAAGCGACTATTCATATGAAAAAGCACCTTGCAAATACGTTTTTGCATGTCCCGACATCCGCACTCGCTCATGTTCTAAGGTACACCAAAGCGAGCCGCCACGTTTAGAAACTTGCAAGGCCCAAAAGGTTTTTTGACCTGTCTTTTCTGCCCAATACGGAACCAATATGCAGTGTGCCGAGCCTGTAACGGGGTCTTCGTTGATGCCTGCATTTGGCGCAAAAAAGCGCGAAACAAAATCGGCTTCTTTTCCACGAGACGTAACAATAATCCCAAGTGCCTCGACTTTTGCCAAGGCCGCAAAATCGGGTTTAAGCGAACGGACAGTGTCTTCATCGGGCAACTCGGCCAGAAGATAATGCTTGGCCATGCCCGTAAACAGCGGGCGCATTTGTAGTCCTTCCACGAGTGCGTTTGTTGGCTCAATGGGCATAAGTTTCTCACTGGGAAAATTGAGTTCCAAACGGTCACCATTTGGGGTAACGGTAAGTGGACCACTGGCAGAATGAAATACAATTTCCGGCGACTGCTCCCCCAGATGCCGGAACAAGACATGAGCCGTAGCAAGCGTGGCATGACCACATAGGGGTACTTCAATTTCGGGCGTGAACCATCGAAGGTGGTACTCTCCATCGGCTATTGGGACAAAAAAAGCGGTCTCGGCAAGGTTGTTTTCTGCTGCAATAGACAACATCACCTCTGTCGGCAACCAATGTTCTAATGGCACAACAGCAGCCGGATTCCCGCTAAAAAGGCGGTCTGTGAAGGCATCAACTTGGAAAAGAGAAAGCATAAATCCGAACATTTTTTGACTTCTACGAAAGCATATACAACGCCTCAAAAAGATTCGGGTTCGGTAGTTCAGGAAAAGAAAGTAGCGAGGTAAGGCATTTTTGTATATTGGTTTCTGTGCCTAAACATTATATCATCTAACCCTACAAAAAATGAAAACACTTACATGGGCATGCCGAATCTCTGGCGGGCTACTCACTTTAGCATCCATTCCACATGCTACGATGGGACTTGCCGCACAGTTTGAAGCGATCTCGCAAGGATTTGTGACAGGCGATGCACGAGACGACTTGGTTCTTATTTGGGTATTTAGCAGTATTACCATGTTTCTCATGGGCACTTGGCTTCTCTTTTTGAGCATACATTTCCAACGGGGAAACACTTGGCTAAATTGGTTTCAGGCACTTTTGATTGCTTTGGGATTGATTGGTTTTGGCGTGTGGGGAGGTCTATACAGTGCTGACGGGAAAGGGCTTTTTGGATTTGCTGTTATGGGATTTATCGTGCTACTCCCTTTGTTTTTCTTTCGCCCACAGACAAATACAGCCCATGATTAAACCATGTGTACTCGTTCGACTATCTTTGTGGTGATTTACGAATAAATATCGCATACTTCATTGCCGGCGGTGAAAAGTCCCAAAAAAACAATACATTTGACCCTGTCAAAAAACATACTTCCAACGACTCAAAGAACCCGAAACAACATGGATATTCAACACATCTCGGTGATTGGTGCTGGTACTATGGGGAACGGCATAGCGCACGTTTTTGCCCAAAATGGTTATACGGTCTCGCTCGTGGACGTCACCGAAGCGGCCTTACAAAAAGGCATGGAGACGATCCGCCAAAATTTAGGACGGCAAGTTAAAAAAGGCGCTTTCTCGGAGTCAGATGCCGAGGCTACGCTTGGCCGAATTGTCCCAACCACTGTTTTTGTGCAAGGCGTCGAAAGCGCCGATCTAATAGTGGAAGCTGTTGCCGAGCGAGAAGACATCAAAGCACACGTGTATCAATCCCTTGCCGAGGCCACTAAGCCAGAGGCAATTTTAGCCTCCAATACGTCTTCCATTTCGATCACTTGGCTTGGTGCACAAAGTAAACGTGCTGATAAAGTGATTGGCATGCACTTCTTTAATCCGGTTCCAGTGATGAAATTGGTGGAAATTGTACGCGGCTACCAGACCTCGGACGAGACCTACCAAACGGTTTTCGCGCTTTCGGATAAAATTGGTAAGACGCCTGTGACCGTTCAGGATTATCCCGGCTTTGTCTCCAATCGCATCCTCATGCCCATGATCAACGAAGCCATCTATTGCGTTATGGAGGGAGTTGCAACGCCACAAGACATTGATACGGTGATGAAACTTGGCATGGCTCACCCTATGGGACCACTTGCCTTGGCTGATTTTATCGGATTGGATGTCTGCCTTTCAATCATGGAAGTGCTACACAACGGAATTGGCGACGATAAGTATCGTGCGTGTCCGCTGCTACGGAATATGGTAACGGCTGGGCTTTTGGGCAAAAAAAGTGGTAAGGGGTTTTATGCCTATTAATGACGATCAAACCGCTTTTTCCATAACAAAGTTAATGCTGCGTTATACATCGTTTTTGCGTGAGGGCCTGCGCTTACCGCGGATGTTATTGCTTCTTAAGGATTGTCTTTACGTCTCTGTTTAGACGTGCAGCGATGCCACCTACTTCCCAATTTGGTATTAACCCCATGCATTAGCGTGGGGTTTTCTGTAACGACCACCAGAAGTGGCTTAGTCCTGACTTTAAAGTCTAAAGATACTGTTTCATTTGATATAATACCAATTAGGTGGAAATAATATTTATAGATTACTCGTTTTCAACCTTTTTGGTGTTGACAAGAGGAAAGGCTATCATCAACCTTTCAACACCCAAATGGGTTGTAAGCTTGATGGATAAAGCATGTGCTTAATGGCCAATTGGCATAACCCGAAGCGCGGCGGCCTTTTCTAAGAGTCGCCCTTCCATTCGGGATTGAACAACACGTAATCTTATAAGATAGAGACGGTTTTCATAGAAACCCGTATCGAAACACAGCGCCAAGCCCCATCATGGCAAAATCATAATAGCACACGGATTCCGGAAGTACATCAAAATTGTGCAGGGGTGGCATCTCTTTACTGTATTCTAATGCTTAAGCCCATCAAAAACCCATTTATGGTTTACTTTGCGTTCAAACAGAAGGCATGGACACCTTACGATTCGCCATCATCCATCCTGGATCTTAGGGTTTTTACAGCCCAAGGATACTTTTTCCTTGTTCAAAAACAATGAAAAACAACACTGTAATTGATGGAATAAGAAGTTTTTACAGCCCAAGGATACTTTTTCCTTGTTCAAAAACAATGTCCACGGGAATTTTAGCATTAGCAAGGCGATCGAGGTCTGCTTTTAGTTCGTCACCCACTTTGCCTTTATCGCCCCACAGCGCAACAACGGCATCATAGTTGCCATCTCCTTGTAATCGCAGGATAAGGTCGGACAAATTGTCCACAGCGCTGCGGAGTTTGTCATAGTCCACGCGATACGTTCCCGTGGCGGCGTCTCGGTTAAAGACACCGCGTTCTCGGAAGTAATTAAACCGAACGAGGTTGGCTTTTCCGTGTGCGCTACCTGTTCCAAAGCGGATGCTTCTAAAAATACTGGCACAAAAAGTGACGTAATAATCCTTCATATCCACATTTTTTAATTCGCCAGATGCTACCATTTTTTGAATCATGTAGAGGCCAAGAATATCGGCTTTGCCTTCTTCGAGCCAAGAGGCTTGTTCTTTTAGTGCACCACGAACAGTTCCTTTACCGTTGATGGTGTTTTTGATCCCTAAGCCATGGGCGACTTCATGGAACATGGTGGTGGCAAAAAACGCATCAAAGGTAACGTGCTTTTTTTGATCGGGTGCAATGAGTACATCCGAGATGGGCAACATCATTTTGTCAAATTTGGCCTTCATGGCGTTCTTGAGTTGCAGGCGGCGCGTTCCTTTTTTGAGTTGTACTTCTTCGTCGTTGGGCAGATTTATGGCAATGGTTTTGGATCCCGAATTGGCATCTCCTGTAACAAAAACCACATCATAGGCATTTAAGTCGGAGTCGGTTCCGGGCATTTCTGCTTTGTAAGCCTCGGCTACGGGTAGCCCACGTTGTAGGCTCGGTAAAAGAGCGGCATACCTTGAAAGGCGCTCGCTCCATGCAATGTCTTTCAGTAAAACATAGGCTTCGGCGCCGGCCTTATAGCCAAATAAACCATCTTCATACGTCTCAATGGGGCCAATAACGACGTCAATGGGGCTTGTTTTCATGTCCATCCAAGCAAAATCACTGGGTTGATATTGGTTGGTGAGGAGGGCTTCAGCACGAAGTTCGAGGTATTTTTTTAGCCCTGCATCTTCTGCTAAAGCTGCTGCTGCCCGTAATTTAGCTGCTGCCCGCTCCATTTGTGGCTTAAAGTAGGTGCTAAAGGGAATGGCAACAAGTTTTCCGGCGGCATCTCGCCGAACCATGGTGTAGGTATCTTTTAAGGCGGGGTTGTTTACTGCCGCTGCCTCAAACTCGGCCTTGGTCATATCTTTGGGATAGAAATTAGCGCCCTCTGGTTTCTGCCCCACGCCCTCGATAAATGGCGTATTGGCGTTCAAAAAATCCCAAGGGCCATAATTTACCCGAATATATGCCTGAATTGCAGGGTCTTTGTGTTTCGCTAAATCGGTTGGATCACCGTAGCTTTGCTGCCAAAAGATGTCGTCCATCACTTGGGCGGCCTCGATGAGTAAGCCTACAATTTGTTTGTTTTTTGGGGAAAGACCCTCCACCAGATCGCTGGTGAGGCGATAAGGTACATACATGGGTGTGGTGGTGATTTGTCCGTTTTCGATTTTGAGAATGGTTCCAGCCGCCGTTCCGGAGCGGGTCATGGTATGGTTTTTGGGCGAACAAGCACCGAGGGCCAACACCAAAACGGCAAGGAGAGCAAGGTTTAGAGGAAATGTTTTCATGGTTTTCTGGATTGAAGGAAAGAAGAGACAAAGGTACAATAATAATTTGAAATTCGTGTGCGTGTATGCGTTAGTACGTGTAAAAATAGGGTTATACCAATTAGGGGAAATTACTGTTTATATTGCTCGTTTTCAACCTTTTAGGTGCTGACAAGAGCAAAGCAACCGACGAAGTAGCATTAGCCTTCAACACCCAAATGGGTTGGAAGCTTGATGGATAAAGCATGTGTTTAATAGCGAATTGGTATTACAAAATTTAGGTGGTTCCGGCACAAAAAAACAGCCCTTCCAAGAGAAGAGCTGTTGTTCGCAAAGATGGGAAATCAAAGGTCGTTAAGCACTTGATATAGTTATAGTGAGGTATTCTTGTTTTGGATAAAGGAATAAAATACGATGTTTAAAACAAGAATCCATGATCAGTGGTCAAATGCTTATTCTATGGGTTCGGGCTTTAGGTGCTGCTCAAAATAATCGAGACGCAAGTTGTTATAATGTCTTCCGGAAGCGTCACCAATTCCGTGCCGATTGAGTGGGTACATCATCAAATCAAACTTTTTGCCTTCTTTGACCAATGCCTCGATCAGTTGCATGGTGTTCCCGGGATGAACATTGTTGTCAATGGTTCCGTGCACCAAGAGGAGCCTGCCTTTTAGGTTTTTTGCATAGGCCATTGTAGAACCATCGTCATAGCCTTTTTTGTTTTCTTGTGGGGTAAACATGTATCGTTCGGTATAGATGGTATCGTAGTTGCGCCAATCGGTAACAGGAGCGCCTGCTACGGCCACATGATACACTTCTGGTTCGCGGAGTACGGCCAAGGCGCTCATATAGCCGCCATAAGAATGGCCATAGATGCCCACTCGGCTACAGTCTATGAAGCTAAATTTGGCGCAAATTTGTTTGATCGCCGCCGTTTGGTCGTCTAAATCCACAATGCCCAATTTGCGGTAGGTTGCGGTTTCAAAATCTTTGCCACGACCCACCAAACCACGGTTATCCACATGCCAGACGATGTAGCCCAACTGCGCAAGTGCCTGAAGGTTATTGGCCATGTTATAGCTGTTACGGATGGCTTTGGAGTGCGGGCCACCATATACACTCACCACGAGCGGGTATTTTTTTGCGGGATTATATCCGGCGGGACGGTATAAAATTCCCGGAAGGTCGGTAGAATTATCAGCGGCTTTTACGATCACCAATTCCGGCTTTTCGAGTTTCCAAGCATCCACTTTATCGGTTTTAGAGGTTACCCGATTTTCGATTAGGGTTCCATCTGCCTTGTGCAAATTGGAGGTAGTTGGTGTACTGAAATTGGAGAAGGTGTCTGTATAAAAAGTCGCTGTTTGATCCATAGAAATGCTATGGCTTCCGGGTACTGTTGTCAGGGCTTGTGCACTTCCAGTGCCCTCTAATTTGGTACGCATGAAGGCCGTTTCCATGCCCATGTTGTCATTCACCAAATAATAGACCCAACCTCCTTTTTCATCCACACGCACTACGCTTTGAACAGGTTTTGTGCCACTGGTTAGGGTTTTGAGGAGGTTTCCTTTCCAGTCGTAGGTATAAAGTTGTCGGTATCCACTGCGTTCCGAACTCCAGAGGAAGCCTTTGCCGTCCTCGAATTGGAAATAATCGTCTTGCAGGTTCACAAAATAGGGTTCTTGTTCGGTGAGGATGGTTCGGATGGCGCCTTTCTTTGCATCTGCGGCCAAGAGTTCTACCACATTTTGTTGGCGATTCACACGCTGGAATGTCAACTCTTTGCTGTCTAACGTCCATGTTGGGCGGACCAAATAATTGTCAGCAGTGCTATTGGTGGCCAATTCAACCTTTTTTCCCGTTGGGATTTCGGCGATAAATAATTTGACGGTTGGGTTTGGCTCACCTGCTTTGGGGTAGCTTTGCAATTCCAATTCGGCTTCGGGTGTATTGTCGCGCACCAACGGATATTTCCAAACCGCAGTTTCGTCCGAGCGATAAAACGCCAATTTTTTGCTGTCTGGCGACCACCAATAGGCCGTAAGTTGATCAAATTCTTCAGGATATACCCAATTTGGGCGTCCATTAAAGATGTTTTCGCTGCCATCGTTGGTGATGCGATATGTTTTGCCATTCCGGGTATCGGCCACGTACAAGTCGTAATCCACCACATAAGCAAACCAATTATAATCCGGAGAATATTCCCCGTTCCACAATTGGCTACTGGCCATATTGCGCATTAATCCATCTGTTCCGGGTTGTTTTTTGACCTCTGGGTGCTTTAGTTCGCGGAGTTTTTGGCTTTTCAGGTCGAATACGAAATTTTTCTTTTCGGCAGTGAATGTGATGCCCTCACCACTTTTTGTAAACTGAAGTCGTTGTGTAAAGGGTAATGTGTTAGCGTTGAGCTTGGTGAGTTCGTTGTATTGCCGAAGGAGGCTTGTTCGTTGGGCTTCATCAAAAAGCAGGGTTTTCGCCTTTGTTACGGGATCTACTTTATACCATTGTGCGGTTTCGGTTTTACCTTGTTGGCCACTTTCGTAAACCAACATAGCGGCTTCTTTAGGATGCCATCGCACCATAGTAGAGCCGCTCAGGGTTGTTGGTGCGGCAGAGGTCATGGCTTGGTACAAGGCTTTTCCGCGAGGCTGGGCAGCCACAACGCCAACCATGACCATACACAGAAGAAGAGATGAAAATATTTTTTTAGACATTACGACACATTTTTAGGTTAATCAAGAAGTACCTCATCAGTTTGTTTTTATAGGCTTTAAATTGCCACAAAAACCAGCATATTTGAGGCGTAATTTCAGTTTGGGATGGAAAATGGGTTTTGCATTATTCCACCAATCCCCACGCAGCCCACTCTTTCCAGCGGCCACGGGTAAAGTCCGGCACTTTTACGGGTTGGCTTCCATTGGCTACCGAGATTTCCGTTAATTCACAGATGGCAGAGTGCATAGCGGCATCATAAACATTCATATCGGTAGGCAGTCCTTGATGTAGACACTTGATTAAACGATAGTCTTCCATAAAGTCCATCCCACCATGTCCGGTTTTGCTGCCGGAAAGTTTTTCATTTTTCCAGAGGGGATGTTCATAGTCTGGATACCATGCTTTTGCTTCGTCCCAACGGTGGGAATTGGTACTTTTACCCTCGATATATACCCGATCTGGATGCCCTTGTAAGATTCCTTTGGTTCCTTGTATCAGCTTTATCCGGCTGTAAGGGCGTGGTAGGTTGGTATCATGACTCAGGTAAATGGTGCGTCCACGGTGTGTTTTAATCATCGAGACATTAATATCGCCCAATTTGAAGGTCTCTTTCCGCTTTGGATGGCCTTCGGGGTAATGGTCTTTTGCCCATTCTTGCAAGCCGCGTGAGGGGCCGCTCATGGAAACCAAATAATCCAATTGATCCCCACGATTGATGTCCATCAGGTTGGCAATCGGGCCAAGGCCATGTGTAGGGTATAGGTTCCCGTTTCTTTCCCAAGAATGGGCACGCCGCCAAAGACCCTCGCCTTCCTCCGAGAACTTGATGTCGCGTAAATCATGCAAATAACCACACTCGCCATGCAGGATTTCTCCCAAAAGTCCTTTCATTTTCAGGTTATACATCAGCAGTTCAAAGCGGTCGTAGTTGCAGTTTTCCATCATTACGCAGTGTTTTCCGAATTTTTCGGCGTGCTCCACCAAAGCCCAACAATCATCTATTTTATAGGCAAAAGGGACTTCACTGGCAATGTGTTTGCCATTTTTCATGGCATATAAAGCCACTGGAACGTGCCATTCCCAAGGTGTTGCGGTAAAAACCAAGTCCAAGTCTTCGGTATCTATCATGCGCTCGAAGTCGCGTGGCCCGTTGGTATAGAGGGTTGGTGGTTTTTGTCCGGCGGCCACCGTTAAGTCGTGGGAACGTTTGGCGTTTGCTGCATTGATGTCGCAAATGGCCTTGACTTCCACCCCTTCGAGGGCCAGAAAGTTTTGAACGTGTACGGTTCCCATGCCTCCCACGCCCACAAATCCCATTTTGACCACCGGAATTGGGGCTGTGGCCAAGGGCATGACAGGCGGCTTGGTCATCGTTTTTGTGCGTTCCGCCGGATCCTGAGGGTTAAGTCCGCTTGCGGCTTGCATTGGGCCGGCACAACCCGTAAGCCCTAACGTGGTGGCGGCCAGTCCGGCGGCTCCTCGCTTCAAAAAATGACGACGTGAGTTTTCCATATTCAGTTTTATTTGTGGTTTGGGGAAGTAATTTGTAGCTTGTATTCCCGCAATCTACACAATAGAATACCTTAAAAACAGTCCCCTATGCAGTTTACCTCGCTTGACTGGGCCATAATGGTGGCCTTTTTCGTGTTTTCGATGCTTATTGGCGTTTGGTCTTCACGCCAAGCCAGTAAAAACTATAAGGCTTTTTTTCTGGCGGATCAGAATATGAGTTGGTGGCTTTTGGGCATCTCGCTGGTAGCCACTACATTTTCTACCGATACGCCAAACCTTGTAACGGATATTGTCCGCACGCAAGGGGCTTTCGGAAACTGGGTTTGGTGGGCCTTTCTTCTCACAGGTATGCTGACGGTTTTTCTCTATGCAAAACTTTGGCGCCGATCTGGGGTGATGACCGATGTTGAGTTCTATGAACTTAGGTACGCTGGGCCAGAAGCAGCCTTTTTAAGAGGGTTCCGTGCCGCATATTTGGGCTTGTTGTTCAATGTTTTTGTAATGGCCACCGTTACACTTGCCGCCATTAAAATCGGTGGGGTTATGATGGGATGGACGCCGCTCCAAACGGTTTTGATTGCCGCCTCTATTACCATGATCTATTCCGCATTAGGCGGGTTAATGGGGGTCTTGTTGACGGACTTGTTTCAATTTATTATCGCCATGTTAGGCTCGGTGCTTGCAGCGATTTATCTGATTAATCTTCCAGAAATTGGCGGACTCTCGAACTTGCTTTCACACCCCAATGTGGTGCCCAAAATGACGTTTCTACCTGATCCAAGCAGCATTGGTGCTGGCGATATCTTTACCATTTTCCTCATTCCGATTGCCGTACAGTGGTGGGCATCGTATTATCCGGGTGCAGAACCCGGCGGTGGAAGTTATGTAGTCCAGCGGATGCTCTCGGCAAAGGATGAAAAAAACGCGGTTACGGCAACCTTGCTTTTTCAAGGCATGCACTATGCCCTACGCCCGTGGCCGTGGATATTGGTGGCCTTTGCATCCCTCATTGTATTTCCAGATGTTGCTAGTATTGCTGCCAAATACCCCCATTTGGACCCACAAATTGTGAAAAACGACCTCGCATATCCGGCCATGATGGCGTTCTTGCCAGCGGGATTAATTGGGATGGTCGTGACCTCGTTGGCGGCGGCGTATATGTCCACAATGTCTTCACAAACCAATTACGGTTCTTCCATTTTGGTGAATGATTTGTATCATCGCTTCATCAATCGAGATGCGACGGATAAGGAACTGGTTTGGGCAGGCCGCCTCTCAACCGTATTACTGATGGTACTTTCCTGTACAATGGCGCTTTTCCTTGAAAATGCACTCCAAGCGTTTGATCTGATTTTGCTCATCGGAGCCGGAACAGGGTTGATTTATCTGCTCCGGTGGTTTTGGTGGCGGATTAATGCCATGACCGAGATTGTGGCGATGGTGGTGTCTTTTGTGGTTGCGCTCCTGCTAAAATTTACGACTTTGGGGACGATGGTTCCCGATTGGTCGCACCTGATTGTTACGGTTGCCTTTACCTCGGTGGCATGGGTGATAACGGCTTTTGTGAGCAAGCCAACCTCCGACGAAAAACTAATCGCTTTCTATACCAAAATTAAGCCTTCAGGGCCGGGTTGGGGGCCAATCGCAGAAAAAGCACGCGCCGCTGGTCACGATATTAGCGGGGTTAAAAACGATTTTGGCATAGGTCTGCTTTGCTCGGTTGGTGGACTTATGTCTATCTATGGCTTGCTGTTTGCAACGGGCTTTATCCTCTATGGGAATTGGCTGTCTGGTGTGATCTGGCTATTTGTGGCTGGCGGTGGTCTTTTGACCATTCGGAAATACTGGAGCAGGCTTTCGTTTGAATAATGCTGCCTCCGAGCGTAGCTAAACCAATAAAGGGGGTCTCGTTTGGGGTCTCCTTTTGTTCTTTATGCCGTCTTGGTGTTGTATCATCCACAAAAATAGATGAATGTGCGTTTTATCGGTGATTATTTTTAGTGCCTTCATGTAGGGGGTTGTATTTTATCAAGCTAAACTAAAATCTTAACAATACCTTATATGGCCTTTTTAGACGAGATGAGAGCACGTACTGAAGTGCTCGGGAGGTCTCTTTGACCTCGAAAATCGAAGAGAAAAAATCCGAACTTTAGAAGCAAAACGGTTGGAGCCAGACTTCTGGGATGATCCAGATGCCGCCCGACAAACCGAAAAAATGGTCTCCGACGAGAAAAGTTGGGTCGTTATGTACGACGAACTCTATCGTAAGTTGGAAGATGTAGAGACCTTAACGGAGTTGGTGGCCGAAGACCCCGATCCAGAGTTGCTTGCCGAGGTGGGGGTGGAAGAAAAAGCACTGGCCGAGTTGCTCGAAAATGCCGAAATCCGCTCCATGTTAACCGAGCCAGACGACCACCGGAATGCGATTCTCAACATCAACTCCGGTGCCGGGGGCACAGAATCCCAAGATTGGTCCGAAATGCTCATGCGGATGTATATCCGTTGGGGAGAAAGCAAGGGCTATACCGTCAATACCTTGGAATACCAAGAAGGCGAAGTGGCTGGCATCAAGTCCTGTACGTTGCGCTTCGAGGGACCTTCTGCTTTCGGTTATCTCAAGGCCGAATCGGGCGTCCATCGTTTGGTTAGGATTTCCCCATTCGACTCCAATGCGCGGCGGCACACCTCTTTCGCTTCGGTTTTTGTCTTTCCTGAAGTGGATGATACCATAGAAATCTCTCTTAATTCGGATGATATCGAGATGCAAGTTTTTCGATCTGGTGGGAAGGGTGGCCAAAATGTCAATAAGGTCTCTTCCGGCGTGCGGTTGATTTGGACGGGTAAGCTCTCGGACGGGCGGGCAGAGCGTGTGGTTGCGGAGTGTACCGAGGAACGAAGCCAGTTGCAAAATCGCGAAAAATGTATGATGATGCTCAAAAGCCGTGTGTATTTGTTGGAGCGGGAAATACAAGACGCGGCAAGAAACCAACTGGAAATGGGAAAAAAGAAAATTGAATGGGGAAGCCAAATCCGTTCTTACGTCTTCCAACCCTATACAATGGTAAACGATCATCGCATCGAAATGAAAAGTACCAATATCCAAGCCGTGATGGACGGGGACCTTGACCCATTTATTAAAGGATACCTCATGGCCACGGCGCTAAACGATAGCGGTGTATAAGTGAAAGGCCGGATTCCTACTTCTTTTTTGGGAAATCCGGCCTTATTTTATGGGACACAGAACCCAAAATCCATGTCTCGGTTATTCATACTTTTGTTGATTCCGCTGTTCTTAATAGCGTGTCGTAGCACGCGGCCCGATTCGGAGCGCGGCTATCCAGCGTATTCTGAACGTCCGATTTCTGTTAATGCGCCGTTATTACCCGATACCACGAGTGGCATTCCAGCCACGAACCCAACCTTAAAACCCCTTCCAAGCACCCCTGCTCATGAAGTGAGTGAGGCCGATTTTGAAGTGGTTATTCGCGAAATCGAGGCTTGGAAAACCCAAGACCCGGGGCCGGGTGCTACCGACGAACTGGCGTTGTATTATGTGGCTTATGTCCGTGAAGAAGGTGCGTCGGAGGCCATGCTCTATAAAGCGGGTTGGACACAAGAAAAGGTGGCGTCAAAAAGTGTCTTTTCGATAGATTGTGGAGCATATCTTAATCATATCCAGCGTAAAGATGTAGCTTGTCTGAATTTGCAAACGCTCCCCTTGCGCTTTCGTGTCCAAAAAGGCGGGCATGTAAACCTTGTTTTTAGGCTTTTGGAATTGGACAACGACACCGATTTTGCCTTGGCATCCCAAGTCGTCGGTGGCTTAACCACTGCAAACAATGTGGTCCGAATCGTTGCTAAGGTTCCGGCAGCCATGTTGGTTACAGAATGGATTAATTATGCCTTGGTAGGGGCTAATTTTGGCATTAAAGCCGCCAATTTGGTGAATACGGATGATGTGTTGGGCGAAAAGTCGGATGGTCGAACTTGGCAAATGCTCCTCCGAAACCACTCCACCCAAGCCCAAGAGTTTCTGGGTGGTGATGGCTCCTACCAATACAAAGTCCGTTATTTCATTCGACGGATTCGCTAAAATTTCCTTATAAAACCAAGTCATTCTTATGGTTCATCAATTTGATTTTTTGGTGTTGGGATCCGGAATTGCCGGGCTTTCCTTTGCCCTAAAAGTTGCGGCTCATGGTTCTGTCGCCATTGTCACCAAAAAGCAATCCGCCGACTCTAATACCAATTGGGCACAAGGCGGTATAGCAGCGGTCATGGATCCATTAGACAGTTTTGAAAAACACATTGAAGATACGTTGATTGCGGGTGCGGGCTTGTGCAAACGAGAAGCCGTAGAGGTTGTGGTGAAGGAGGGGCCAGGATATGTGCGAGCATTGATGGAGATGGGCGCACGTTTTACACAAAAAAATGGTGTGCTGGATTTGGGGCGCGAAGGTGGCCACTCTATGAACCGCATTGTGCGTGCAGAAGACATGACCGGACGAGAAATTGAACGGGCACTCTTGGCGCAAATTCGCAACCACCCCAATATCCAGGTCTTTGAACACCATTTTGCCCTTGAATTAATTACCCAGCACCACTTAGGCGAGGTCGTCACAAAGTTTAGAACCGATACACAATGCTATGGCGCTTACGTTCTTGATGAGCATGAAGACAAGGTAGAGGTCTTTTTAGCGAAGTCCACTTTGCTTGCAACCGGGGGTGGGGGGCAAGTCTATGCACACACAACCAATCCGTTAGTGGCTACCGGAGATGGTATGGCTATGGCATATCGTGCCAAAGCGCGTATCGCTAATATGGAGTTCGTGCAGTTCCACCCCACCTCATTATATCGTCCGGGAACTTCCTTCCTGATCACCGAAGCCGTTCGTGGAGAAGGGGGATTGCTATTCAACCAAGCCGGAGAACGTTTTATGCCGCAATATGATGCGCGTTTAGAACTTGCCCCGCGTGACATCGTGGCGCGTGCTATAAATGACCAAATGAACAAACGGGGGGAAGAATTTGTCTATTTAAACATTTCCCACAAGCCTAAAGATGAGATTATCTATCATTTCCCTAATATTTATGAACAACTTTTGGCATATGGGATTGATATGTCCAAAGACCCGATTCCGGTAACACCCGCTGCACATTATTTCTGTGGTGGGGTTATGACGGATTTGGAAGGCCGCACGTCCATTAATGGGTTGTTTGCTTGTGGTGAGGTAACTTGCACGGGCCTTCATGGTGCAAACCGTTTGGCATCCAATTCCTTGGTGGAAGCGATGGTTTTTGGCAATCGAGCCGTTCAACCTGCGATCGAATATGCCCAGAACGTAACCTTTCGGACGGATATCCCTGCATGGGATGACAGTGGGACGACCAATGCCGAAGAATTGGTGCTGATTACCCAGAATCGGAAGGAACTTCAGGCTGTGATGTCGGCTTATGTGGGCATTGTACGTACACGCCTGCGGTTGGAGCGGGCCTATCGTCGAACGCACTTCTTGTTTGAGGAGACCGAGGGCTTCTATCGCCGAACCCGCGTTTCGGTTGGGTTATGCGAACTTCGCAACCTGATTACGGTGGCGTACATGATTATAAAGTGTGGCCTCCAACGGAACGAGAATCGGGGGCTACATTATATGTTGGAATACCGCGAAAAACCTAAAATGGAACCGCGTGACTCCATTATCTAAGTGCTTTACCCAATTATCTAAGTGCCTTACCCAGCCAGCTTTTCAGTATGCCTTGGTTTTTTTCGGGGCGGTATTGTTTTGTTGGGTTTGGTATGGGCAAATAGATATAGCCGTTTTTGGGGATAAAGACTTGGGTCATTATCGGAAAATGGCAGCGGCATCGCCTTGGCTTGCTTGGAATGTGCGTGCGCCTTTTGGCTACCGCATCTTGCCGCCTTGGTTGGCGGGCATGTGGCCGGGCGGCTTGGATGCCGGATTTAAAATTGGGGCATTGTTTACGATTGGTCTCTTGGCAGTGGTGTGGTATAAATGGTTAGAAAGGTGGAACTTAGCGCCGGAAATGCGACTTTTGGGCTTGTTTTGGCTGCTGTGTAATCCGCACTTTATTGGCTTTGTCGCTTTTAACCCTTACCAATGGGGTGATGTCATTACCATGCTTTTGGTGTTGGGGATGGCTTTGAGCCTTTTCAAGCATCGGTTGGGCTGGTTTTTGTTCTTGCTCATCTTTGGCGCAATGACCCGCGAAGCCAATCTGCTGATGCTTCCCGTAGCTTTTTGGTATCTTTGGCGGGAAAAAGTCCCCCGAAAGTTGTGGAGAATTTATCTGCTATCTGCGTTTTTTGGCGTTCTTGTCTGGATGTCTATTCGGTTTATTGTACATCCCGTAAACACAGAATGGAATCTTGTTGCGGCCTTTAGCACGTATGTTTATCGTGTTGCGGATCCGGTGGCTTGGGGGCGGTTATTGCTAAACGCTTATGCTCCATTTGCATTGCTTGTATTGGTTTGGATAAAACCCGCCTATAAGCTACTCCGGCCTTATCCGGAATGGATGTTTTTCTTGTTTTTGGTGGTGGTTTCAAGTTTTTTTGGGCAAGACAAAGAACGTCTTTTGGCCCCAACGTTTTGGGTCATCTATCCGGTTCTGCTCCAAATGATCGCAAGATTACCATCGGCTTCTCAAAAAGTAGGGCTTTGGCTTTCACTGGGTGCGGTTTTCTTTACTTCATGGCATCACCTCGTTGCGCGTTTTCCGATCATTCCACGAAATCTATACTTTGTCCTTCTTGCTTTCGCTACGGTTATTTTGGGGTTTTGGGCATGGAAAAACAAGCATCATATAACCATTGGATCCGCTGTTGCGATGCAAGAACCCATCACCACCTGATGCCTAAACCGCCACCTGCGTTTACAAGCTTTGTGGCGAAAAAGGCTTGGTATTCCTTAGAAAGCCTCCCAACCGTTAAAAATAAAATGCTTTTTCGGGTCAAAGATGGGCTTTGGGGCATACACATTAATGCCCTCCCTTGCCTTTCCACGGAAAAGAATAGCGGGATGGTCGTTGTTCAAGATTTTGGTTGTAACCGGAATGTATCGCAGGGTTAAACCAATCCGCCATTGATCGGAGAAATTGGCATCGGAACCATGAATGATGTTTGGATTGTGAATAGACACATCTCCAGCCTGTAAATTTAGGTCTATCGCCGTAGCGTCGTCAATGCTTTTTGGGTCTAAGCCGGATCCAAGAACATTGTCGCCATCGTCATGCTGCCGCAATTCCTCCCAAGAAACCAACGACTCCCGATGTGTGCCCGGAATGATGCGCATACAACCGTTTTCTGGCGTAGATGGGGTCGCGGCCAACCAAAGGGTAACCACCTCCATCGGTTCTAAGGGCCAGTAACTGCCATCTTGATGCCACAATACTTTTTGCCCTGTTTTGGGGGCTTTGGCAATATAGTGTGCGGCAAATAAGGCCACTTCCTCGCCGATAAACTGCGATGCAATGTCTAACAATCGGTCGTCGCCCGCCAAACGCCACATAAACGGATCGTTTACGAGCATGTTATGGTGTAATTGTTCTGGGCGGCTTTCGGGATGCTGTTCAAGAAGCCAAAACACATGATTCCGGGTTTCATCAGCAAGTGCTTTGTCTATTACATCGCGGTAAATCAGATAGCCTTCTGTTTCGTATTGGTGCTTTGCGTGTTGCATTTTCATCCTTCATTGCTTAGCCAAGGGTTGGCATTACCCTCTTCGCGCCATAAAATTGGGAAATACGGCCCCGCAAAGGGATCGCCGTCTTTTCCGGAGAGCAACCGGACATTCATGTGCGGATCGGATGGAGTGTTTGCCTTGTATCGAGTACCGTCGGGCATAAGGTGTGCTACCAAGGAGAGGCGCGGAGCATCACTCAGATTGGGGCGGCTTCCATGAAGCACGCGGCAATGGTGGAAACTCACGGCTCCGGCAGGAAGGAGGCACGAGACAGGCTGGAAAGGTTTTCCGGTTTCGGCTTCGATGCGTTTTTGAAGATTGTCTAAATCGTGGTCAAAGAAATCATTATTGTTGATCAATCCCCAATTTTGGCTCTCTGGAACCACTTCCATACAGCCGTTTTCTTCGTTCACATCCACCAATGCAATCCACGCCGTTAGCATATGGTGCGGGGTAGCACATTGCCAATAGTGGTGATCTTGGTGCCAACCCACAGCTCCCGTTCCTACCTTTTGAGAAGGTTTGTATAGCAATTGATCGTGCCAAAGTCTGATTCCTTTTGAACCGGAAAGGAGGGCGGCCATTTTTCCGATAATGGGGTTTAAGACCGTTTTTGCAATCACGGCGTCAGACCAATGCGCGTTATCAATCTTGATCATTTTGTCGAGTGGGGTTCCGGCCTCGTGGCTGTTGTAATGCGGCGCACGTCCGGTTTCGTATTCACCCTCGATGACCCGTGCATGGTGCTTCCGAATTTCTTCGAGTGCTTCGTCCGAGAAAATTTTGGGCGAAATCCAATAACCGTTCTTCTGGTAAAACGCCACATCTTGTTCCGTAGGTAAAAGGGTGGTATTCATCGTTGTAAAGGGTTTAGAATGCTATTTTTGTTGACCAGCCGAACCGCGCGTTGCGTAGTGATTCCAACCACTTAATACAAGCCGTTCATCTGGATGGGTGATCCCGTCTTCAATGCGGTCATTGCCAGCATACAATTGTGCCAAAACGGTTTTTCGTACCTTCTGCGACCGATTGGGCATGGAGCCATGTAGCGTAAAGTAATGGAAAAACACAACATCGCCGGCCTCGGCTTCCACTACTGTTGCATTCTCGATGGGATATTGGGCCAATAATTCGGACTCATGCTGCCCATCCGTATGTAAGATGCGGCCTAATTTGTGTGTTCCGGGATAGACGCGGATACACCCCATTTCGTCGGCCGCCTCGCCAACATGGATAATGCCAGCAATCATGGTATCTTTGACCGACGGGAAATAGTTCCAATCTTGGTGCATGGGAAAGGGGGAGCCTTTCTCGGCGGGTTTTTGGAAGAGTTTGGTGTGATGCAAGACCACATCTTCCCCCAGTATGGAGGTTACAACGCCTAAAAATGCTTGAGATAACAAGGCGCGGAGCCACAGAGCAGAAAACTGTTGCACATTGTGGGTGTGGTAGATAATGCTATCACCTCCATCCAGCCGTTCCATCTCTTTTCCAGCCCAACGTGCATTTACCGATTCTTGTTTAACTGCCCGAATTTGGTTTACAATTCGGTCAAACTCCGCCTCAAGTGCGCTAATTTCTTGAGCATCATATACGCCTTTGGCCAAGTAAAAGCCATCGCGCTCAAATGCTTCTCTAATGTCATTCATTTTTTTACAGGTTAAAGAGAAAAGCGTTTTCATGATGTTACACAAAAAAAACCGGAGGTTTGACTCCGGCTTTATGAAAATCTTGCATTTTATATCTGTCGTTAAGTCCGGGTTTTGGGTTTTGAAGCGGGCTTATTGGGCATCTTGGGTTTAGAAGTCGGCTTCGGGGCTGGTTTTTTGTTTTTGGATGCGGTGCGTTGCGCTTCTAATTGCGCACGGCGTTCTGTAGCCAATCGAATTTGATCGAATGTGTTTTGTTGCGGCGTTCCGGCTGGTACAGAATAGGGCGTTTTGGGTAAGGGCATAATCCGTACAGTGGGTTTGCCTTTAACCCGTGTAAAAAAACTTGGGAGACCTTTAGGGTCTTTGTGTAGCACCAAAACCGGTGTACCCTGCTTCTTTACCTTGCATCTTGTTCCATGACACACCATCGCCGAGTCCGAGGCAACGGTGGTCTCCCAAGGCTCCGTCCAATTGTATAACCAACGGGCATCTGGACCTCCTAAGCGAATACAACCATGGCTTGCTGGCCCTGTTGTAGGCATAAAATATTGATGGAAGTGGATGCCGCGAGACTCATGGATGTTCATCACATACTTTAAAAACCAAGTCTCTGTAGAGGGCTTCTGCCCTTTTTTGGGCTTTTGTAGCGCTGGACTCAAGGTGGAAATTCGTGACGGTTGTTTCCAATTTACATTAAACCTGCCTGTAGGGGTTGGGGTTTCGTCTTTTCCCGTTACAACCATGCCCCACCGAGTCAGTTTTCCTTTTTCATAAGCAGCAAATGCCTGATTTGTTTTGTCCACCAAAAGTAATTTGTCCATTTTTTCGGCAGCGGCCCATGTCCGCTCGAACGGTGCATATGCCCTAAAATCTATATTCAAGGGTTGTGGAATAAAAAGAGAGTCCCCTTTCTGAAGTCCCTTTAAGTCATTACGATTTAGAAGTTTAATTAAGGCTTGTGCGCGACGGGAAGGAAGGTCAATCTTATTGATGCCGTATTTTTCGTATAAGTTGAGACGTGCCATGAGCGTTGAGGTCTCCGAAACAATGTGAACCTCCCAAGTCACTTGTGGAACGGCCTGAACGTCGCCCCTCATACTGTTGTAGAGGGAATCTAATCCTGCACGTTCTAAACCTTCCAGATTGATTTCTGGGTCTTGTGCCAGCACCGTTCCGAAGGTCATCAGAAAGAGCATGAACAGTCGAAAAAGTTTTTTTATCATAAAAGCCCTTCGTTTATTGTCGTATAACAGAAAACATGTCCAACAAAAAACCTGCTCTGGAAGTTCCGCGAACAGGTTTTAAGGTCAAGAATCATTTCTATCGTTTCCGCACTTGGTTGTTTTTAGGCTTGGCCGTGGTTCGGGGCTTGGCTTGTGTGGTTTTTGGGCCGGGGCTTAGTGCCCCGCGATTGGCTGTGGTGCCACGACCTAAGCGGATTCTGTCAAATATCTTCTGCTGTTCGGTTCCTGCCGGTATGGCATAGGGATCGGTTGGTAGGTCTATAATTTTAAGGATGGGATAACGGTTTTTATACACAAAGGGTTGCGCTTTTCCTTTTGGATCAGGGCCAAGTACCAACACCATTGTACCTTGTTTTAGGATTTTACAGTCTTTGGCGCTTGTACATTCTTCGGCATTGGCTTTTGAGGTTTCCCAAATATCCACCCAATTAAAAAGCCATTCGGCATCGGCATCGTTCATCCGAACACAACCATGACTTGCAGGGCCGCCTGTGGGCATGGCGTATTGGTGCATGTGAATACCCCGCTTCTCATGGATATTCATTACCCAAGTCATGTCCCACATTTCATCGGACTTTTTGGGGTTCAGTACGCCCGGGCTTAGGGACGAAATGCGGTTTTCCGCCTTCCAATTCACATTAAAACGGCCTTCTGGCGTCTGAGAAGCATCTGTTCCGGTGTTGATAATCCCCCAGCGTCGTAAAACGCCGTCCTCATATGCGGCAAATGCCTGTATTTCTTTGTCTAAAATAACAATCTTTTTATGCTCTTTCGCTGCTTGATAATAACGTGGGAAGGGGGAGTAGGCACGTAAATCCAAGCCCAATTGCGTTGGAACGACCAAGGTATCTCCCGGTTGCAAGTCTTCTAAGAGGTTTCGGTTGATGAGCTGAATCAACACTTGGCCTTCTTTGCTCTTTGCATCGGTAGCGTGGTTGATGCCCATGTATTCGTAAAGATTTAGACGGGCACGAAGGCGGGATTGTTCTTTGACGACATAGTAATCGTAAAATACTTGCGGAATCTCGTCCGGATTACCGATTTGGTTGTCTTGAATGGCACGTAAAGCCTCTTGGTTAAAGTGATCTAAGGACTTTGGTGGTTCGTCAACCGTTGGGGTCGTCGTCGGTTTGGTAGGTTGCGCATATACGGCGCCGCCAAAGAGCAGGAAGAAAAGGAATATTTTTTTTGTCATGGAGAACATCTCCTTTTTCAGTAGTGGTGAGTCGGGATATTGTGATTATCGGCTTTGTTCGGTTGCACTTTGGTGCCGTTCTCGGCGGCGGTCAAACATTTTTTGTTGAGGACTTCCGGCCTCAACCGTCCACGGGTCTGGAGGCAAAGCAATCATCTTTAAGTGTGGGCCAGATTTTTCTTTCACGAAGAGTTTCTTCGCACGCGATATATCTTCTCCTTGAACGATGACCATATTCCCTTGTTCTAAGAGTTGTTTATTTTTCATAACCCAGCCTCGGTGCCAGTTATAAACCCATTTGGCGTCAGCATCAATCATGCGCACACAGCCATGACTGGCCGCCCCAACAACAGGAATGGCATATTGATGCGTATGGATGCCGCGTTCCAAATGAAAATTAGAAACCCAGTTCAACCGCCATTCTTCCCCCGGCGGGCTGTCCGAGGATATCCGAAAATCCTGCCGCCAGTTAAAGTTAAAACGTCCAGAAGGCGTCCAAATGGCTTTTGCTCCTTTCCGACCTGTGCTAACAACGCCCCAACGTACCAATTTGCCAAATTCGTATGCGGCATACAATTGGTAGCTTTTATCCACCACAAAAAACTTATCCAATAATTCGGCGCCTGCATAATATTTTGGAAAGGGCGAATAGGCGCGATGATCCAAGCCAAGTTGATTTGGAACAATGAGCGAATCGGAAGGAGAAATACGCCCCATAATGTCTCTGTTCAACATTTGTAACAAGGGTTTATGTTCTTTTCCTATCGTTTGCCAAAAGGCATCAGCCGAATTTGCCGTAATATAGGAATAGGTAATTTCCGGCAAGGTGTCTAAGGAAGGGGCTTTGGTCTGATATACTTTTGCAAGCGAGCGCTGATCAAAAACACCAGACTGCTGGGCAATAGCCCATGAAATGCCTGTGACTAAAATGCCGAAAATAAAGAACTTGGCACGCATAGATTTGAAAAAAATGGGTGGTGTGAGGTTGAAGAGTAACAACTAAGCAAGATACACAATCGTGTGTTCGTTCCCAAGTCAAAACGATTAAAACAAGGTTATTTCTGACAGGCAAGTGCTAAATCTTTTAAGGACTTACCGACGTCCATATTTATTTGGGTATATCGTGAAGTTCATTTTCCCTCTGGCGCTTTGGATGGAAAAATGCCAGTTGATTTTGATTGCCTTTTCTTCTCGTTCTTTGACAATCGCCAAGACTTGGCTACTCAAATTTTCGATTTACAATGTAGTAAAGGTAAAGTATTTGTTCAAGGGTAATGGTCTTGTTCGACATGTAAAACGGCGGTGTTCATCATGATGATCGCTCAATTAACCCCAAACACTCAAAATGTTTTTGAGTTATGTTTTGTTTTTCACGGTAATATTTCAGCATCTTTGGCTTCTCTGGCTTATCATGGGTTGCGAAATTCAAGCACTCACTTAACCGTTACAAAGATGACAAAACACGATTTTCAGGCACTTGTCGAAAACATGATGGATACAGACCGCCCGAATACAGACCGTTTGGCGGATTTTTTGCGCTTTCGGTCAGGTTTAGAGGCGGGGATTATCCGAGCAGCAGAACGTGATGAAACTGGTCATTGGCACGTTAATACATGGGTCAAAAAAGGGATTCTGGCTGGTTTTCCTTTGGGAGATATGACGGATGTTTCGGTTCCGGGTTTTCCTTTTTTCGATAAAGCGACCTATCCCGTACAAGCCTTTACGTTAGATCGGCGGGTGAGGATTGTGCCCGGAGGAACGACGATCCGTAGTGGGGCTTATGTCGCGCCGGGTGTGGTGTGTATGCCCCCAAGTTATATCAATGTTGGTGCTTATGTGGATGAAGGGACGATGGTGGATTCCCACGCATTGGTTGGTTCAGCGGCACAAATCGGAAAAAAAGTACACCTTTCTGCTGCTGCACAGATTGGCGGCGTATTAGAACCGGCGGGTGCATTGCCGGTGATTGTGGAAGACCATGTTTTTATAGGCGGAAATTGTGGAATTTATGAAGGGTGTCTCATCCGCGAACATGCCGTCTTGGCTTCCGGTGTGGTTCTCACTGGCTCAAGCCGGGTATATGATGTGGTAAATGAGCGGGTCATTACACGCAATGCGGCAGGAGTCTTGGAAATTCCTTCAAGGGCAGTGGTGGTTCCCGGCACGCGTAGCCTCACTTCTGGATTTGGGGAGGCACATGGCCTTTCCGTCGCCACACCTATCATTATTAAATACCGAGACGAAAAAACCGATGCGGCACTTGCATTGGAAGACGCACTGCGGTAAAGCGATGCGCACAGAAGTTTCCGTGCCAACGGAGAACGGGAGAGGCTGTTGTAAGAGCAATAGCCTCTTTTTTGTAACGATGCTTTATACCTATTAGGGAAAATTACGGTTTATAGATTACTCGTTTTCAACCTTTCAACACCCAAAGGAGTGGAAGTGTTGATGGATAAAGCAGTAATTGGTATTAGAGTCCTCTTTGAAACACAAAAAAGACCCCGCCCAAGAAGAATGAACGGGGCCAGAACAGCAAAAGAGAATTAAGAACGACCTTCGACGCGCTTAATGATCTCATCGGCTACTTTTTCTTGAATACCCTGATCCAAGTGACTGGTAAAGCCAACACAAGAGCAATTAATCTCGCCCAAAACATATTTATCCTTCATCTCCTCGTCCCAATCCAACATAAAATCGGCAGTCCAAATTAATGGGATATCGAAGCCTCCAAGTTTTTCGGAGATCACGGGCAAAGACTTTTGGAAAAGCTCAACGAGGTCTGCCCATTTTTCTGGGGCATCATACGTATATTTTGCACCGGAAAAGAGGGTCGCCGAGAACGCATCTCCGCCTTCTGCGGGCTTTTTGTGAACGACAAAGATGGGATCGCCACCAACCAGCAAAATCCGGATTTCGCCTTCTTTAATTCGGGGCATAAACCGCATATCCACCAACATACCGTTATCGCCCACGATGTATTTTTCGCAGAAGGTCATAAAGTCTTCTAAGGTGTGGTACTCCACATGGTTATCTACGGCTTCCGTACACTTTAACTTGGTGGTAAGTGGAAGTGTATCTCCGGGCTTATAAGCAATATCTTCATTCACCTGAACGCGCCAAATCCCTTCACCCGTTGAACCTCTGTTTTGCTTTAAAACCCTTTCGCCATAAGAAAGGCTTTGCGGAAACGTCTTTTTGAAGTCGGCAATGTTATAATACGCATGGGTATCATCGGGCACTAAATCGGTAGAGGCCAATTTTACCAAGGCGTCTTTTGCACCAAAATTGAGCATTGCGTCTGGGTGCGACATCCCGATAAGTCCTTGCTCCGACAACTTGCGCAGGGTGTCGAAATAAATTTTTTCACCGTTAGACAAGTTACCCGGATTAATTCGGCTGATATACGCATCGAAATTGTCTTTCACATAGTCATAAACCGCATCTTTCCATTCATCCCTAAAAAAAACCACTTCGGCATTCCAGCCTTTTTCGTGTAAAGCCCGAACGATGGGCATGGTGTCTTTCCGATGACCGTCCAACCATTTGTCCGAGCCGCCTTCTGCTTCAAATATTACAATCCGTTTTTTCATGTTTGTATCTGTTTGGTCAAATGTGCATTTGGGGCAAGGGCACACTTGCAATCTATCCCAAGGAGTGCCATTATCCAAACAAATCGTAAGGCTAAATGGTCATGTTTTTGTGAAGACTTTGTGTTGCAATCTGGTTTAGGGCTGCTTACATTCTTTCTTTTAACGAACACCAATCAGGGCATTGGCTATGAACGATAGATCACCTTCTCGACGTCGCTTTTTGGGTTATTTCACGTCTATGGGGTTGGGCGGAACGCTTTTTCCGGGTGTTTTATATGCCCTATACAACCAATCTGCACCCGAGGACGATGAACCTATAACGCTTGCGGTGATCGAACAAGCGGAGAAACTCTCTGGTTTGGCCTTCACGCCACAGCAAAGGGAAATGATGGTTCAAGACCTAAACGAGGCACGGGCGGAATATCGCCAGATGCAGTCCTTTCCCTTGGATAACAGCGTGCCGCCTGCCTTGGTCTTTAATCCTGATGTCCGTGGGCGCTTGCCTTTAGGTTCCAAGAATACCACCCTTATTTCTTTGCCGGTTAAGCGGGTGAATAAACCGAAAACGGAGACAGACCTTGCTTTTCTGGGGATTCGGGAGTTAAATACCTTATTGCGGCGGCGGGAGGTCACTTCGGTTGAACTAACCGAGCTTTATTTGAGGCGGTTACGGCAATATGACGGCACGTTGCAAGCAGTGGTGTCTTATACAGAGGAACGCGCATTGCAATCCGCACGTGCTGCGGACAAACTTTTCGAGGCCAAAAAGGTGAAAAGCGTTTTACAAGGTATTCCTTGGGGCGCAAAGGATTTATTCGCCACAAAAGGATATAAAACAACGTGGGGATCCGTTCCATACAAAGACCAAATGTTGGACGATGATGCCGCCGTGGTTGAAATGTTAGATGCCGCCGGTGCGGTGCTTATAGCCAAACTCACAATGGGCGAGTTGGCTTGGGGAGATGTTTGGTTTGGCGGTAAAACAAAATGCCCTTGGAATCCAACTGCTGGGGCTTCTGGCTCGTCTGCTGGGGTTGGCGCCACGGTACCCGCCGGTTTGGTCGGGTTTGGGATTGGAACAGAAACGCTTGGCTCCATTATTTCCCCCAGTACCCGAAGCGGTGTAACAGGATTCCGTCCTACATATGGGCGCGTTAGCCGACATGGGGCAATGGCGCTCACATGGAGTATGGATAAAATCGGGCCAATGTGCCGTTCTGCCGAGGATTGTGCATTGGTTTTTGCCGCCTTACATGGTCGGGATACCCGCGATATCGTGACCAGAGACGCGCCATTCCGCTGGCCAATCGAGGCAAAATCTTTGCGAATTGGGTACTTCAGAGAGGCATTCGAAGCTGATTATCCGAATAAAAAAGCTGACCAAGACTCGCTTGACGTGCTTAAATCTTATGGGTTTACGCTAAAACCAATAGCGGTTCCAAAAGGTTTTTTACCCGGTATCTTGACGATGGCCATAGACATAGAGTCGGCAGCGGCCTTCGAGCCGTTAACACGGTCTAATGCTGTTGACAAAATGGTGCGGCAAACCAAAGACGCTTGGCCACATGTTTTCCGGGTTGGGCATATGCGTCCGGCGGTGGCTTATGTGCAGGCAAGCCGGATTCGCACCCAATTAATGTTAGCAATGGATGACCTATTCCAAGACATAGATGTATTGGTGACCCCCTCTTTTGGGGGCGAAATCCTGCAAATTACGAACCTCACGGGCCATCCGGCAGTTTGTGTGCCCAATCGTTTCGATCCGATAAAAGAACAGCCCAATTCACCGTATCGAGAAGCGGGAAGCATCTCGTTTATTGCTGGCCTATACAAGGACGATCAGGCGCTGGCGGTGGCTCATGCCTTCCAAACCCAAACCGATTGGCACAAAAAACGTCCTCCCATTGGTGGATGAGGACGTCGGTAAAAGGTAGTTGTGAGTGTTAAATCATTTTAAACAAGCATTTACTTGGATAAATTAGGTCTATATGTTTCACTTATACACATGATTGGGATGATACGAAAGTTATTCAAGAATAAGAGTTCAATTTAAATTCACGAAAAAATTTTTGTTTATTACTTACATTTACACCATACATAACTAATGTGTGCACCATACATAACTAATGTGTGCACCATACATAACTAATGTGTGCACCATACATAACTAATGTGTGCACTATTATGAAATCATTTGTTGCTTTTGTCCAATCTTTGCAACTTCCCCCCTCTATTAAGACCCAACTCATTTCCCCTCGGCTTTTTCAAGCACATGCGTTTTATATTCATATCTTTGAGGAACTTTACCCCGCTTTCATAAATACACCACAAACCGATTTGAATCGTTTGGCTCTGTCTGGATATTGCTATTTTCGCTCCTTATTGGCATTCGACCAAGTGATTGATGAAACGCAAATCAAAACGAATGCAGAACATTTGTACATGGGTACGTTGTTGCATGAAAAGGCAATTAAAGAATTGGCATATTTGTTTGGGGAAGAGTGTGGTTTTTGGAATGATTTTGATGCTTTGAAGCACCAATATTATATCACATTAAAACAAGAAAAAATGCTTCAAAAACATCATATTACTGATGAAATAGAGGCATTAAACCTTTTTGAAGACATTGCATCGGGCAAATCTGTGATGGGCGTAACAGCCATTGCAGCTTTGGCGCATCTCAATAAAAATCATGAACATACAGCCGATTTAGAAAAATCATTGTTGCTTTATCACATTGGGTTGCAAATTTTAGATGATATAGACGATTTTAGGGAGGATATAGGACATAAACAATGGAGTTATGCTCAATATAAAGTGCATGAATGGTTGAAAAAAGAAGGGATTGATACAATAGACTTGTCTGCGGAAACGTTAAACAAATACTTGTACCTTTCGGGAGTTGCGGTTTCTCTGTTAGAAATGGCACAAAATTATTTTGAACGAAGCGCTGAAATTGCGCAGAAATACAACTTAGAAGCCCTTTGCCGTCGTTTGCAGAATCAACAAGAAGAATGTAAATCACAAATAAAAGCGATTCAGCAAGTTGTGGCAAAAACACACGCCAAAGCCTCTTTGAGTATGACATTCGAACCAAAATTGAATATAGAAGATGCGATAAATGCAGGGATTTTATTTTTGGAACGAAACTTTGATTCGGAAAAGGGGTGGACGGATTTTTTAACAAGCGCAGGTTTAAGCAACCGATGGGTTACGGGATATGTGGCTTATCAGTTGGCACAACTACACGATAAAACAAAGAACTGGGATGAAGTATTATCCCTAATTCTAGCATGGGGAAACGAAGGTTTTGGGTATAATGCAACGATTATGCAAGATGGCGATTCATCAGCATTGTGCATCGGAGCTTTAACGCATGCAAATGTACCTATACCACACAATTTACTTACGTCTTGGTTGGCATTTTACCAAAAAGGAGGGTGGCAGACTTATTTTAATGCACCATATTTGCGAAAAATGTTGAAAATTGCATCCAATAGCCATGTAGATGGCTGGACTTCACCTCATGTTTGTGTAACAGCTCTGGCCGCTAGTGTATTAAAAATCTTACCGGAACAAGCCTTTTTATACAAGGAAACATTGGCATACTTGGCGAATCAACAAACAAAAGACGGAGCATTCCAAAGTTATTGGTGGACAAGCGATGTGTACGCCACCGCTTTTTCGGTGCAAGCATTTTCTCAACAACCTTTTTATCAAGAAGTGTATAATCGAGCAAAAACTTGGCTCCTAACCGCACAAGCCCAAAATGGAGTGTGGATTGATGTAGCAAACGGAGTGGAAAGTGCCTTTTATACTGCATTGGCATTGAAAGCGTTTTGTGCAGACAGAAGTGTTCAAGATGAACAACATACGAGGGCGGTGCAGAGAGCAATGGACTGGTTATTACGAACACAAATGGAAGATGGCTCATGGCAGACGCAACGAATTTTACGCATTCCTGCACCTGAAGTCCATGATCCAAAGCTCGTTACGAAATGGCGCAAAAGTGCTTTTGGCGTCAATACCTTGATTGATGATCACAACCGCATTTTTACAACGGCTACCGTTTTAAATGCGTTGCATCATGGCGCACAATTCATTCAGGAAACTCAAACATCTCAAAATGTAGAAAGTGGAGGCTATGCTTTGAGATAAAACACAACCTCCACCATAGTAATTGGAGTTACTATAATAGAGATTATATTAGGTTAAATTTTTAAATTACGCGCGCGCGAAGCTATGAAATACGATCAATGGTTAAAAAATCCGATTCGCTTCTTAGCCATGACAGGCTATACGCTTGAGCAGTTCCGTACTTT
>Ga0209573_1001401_pt1 | contig 37629 bp, 28 predicted proteins | sample TNRBio252014_DNA_FD_185870 | JGI IMG/M metagenome (GOLD analysis project Ga0209573, IMG submission 185870) | Wastewater treatment Type I Accumulibacter community from EBPR Bioreactor in Madison, WI, USA - TNR Reactor_6/25/2014_ DNA (SPAdes)... | ecosystem: Engineered > Bioreactor > EBPR >...
GAGGAGTCTCTCCCCGCGAAGGCCTGGCGCAAGCTGACGAGCTGCCTGGAGGAGGGTCACAGCGTCGAGGTCGAGCTTCGTCCCGAGGCGACGGTCTGGGTGCGGGTCGCGGGACGCCTCAACGCCGCCGGGGCCGAGGAGCTGGCCGCGGGCCTCAGAGATGGCCTTCGGAAGCGCAAAGAACGGCTCGTCCTCGACTTCGATAGCCTCACGCACATAGATCCGGCAACGCTCGAAGACCTCGCCGGGCGGCTGCAGGCCTACAGGGACCGCATCCGCGTCGTGGTCCCTCCCGCCCGGGAGTTCGCGGCGATCGCCGCGGTCTTCGCGATCTACCGCTGACCGGCCGCCCCGCTCGCAACACTCGCCTCGATGGCCGCGCCGAGAGGCGCGTCGGTGCGCCCTTTCCTCACGCAGAAGCAGGACGACTCGAGGTCGACGTCGGCCCGCGCCCACGCCGCCTCGAAGCGCTTCTCCACGCGCGCGGCTTCGCCAGCCTTCTTCTTCATCTCGAGGGCGGTCGCGAGCCCCCGGAGGGCCCAGCCGTTCTCCGGGTACTTCACGAGGTCCTCGCGGTAGACGGCCTCGGCCTCGTCGGGCTTCTTCGCGGCGAGCAGCACCGCGCCGAGGGCGTGCCGTGACGGAACGGTCCACCCGGGCGGCTCGTCGTACTTGAGGGCGTCCTCGAGGCGAACGGCTTCGCGGAGCTTCGCGATGGCGTTCTCGTGATCCCCCTTCCGGTAGGCGATCTCGCCATCGAGGAAGGGGAGGGTTCCTGCGAGGACGTCGACGGCCGCATTCGAGCCCCAGTAAGACTCCTTTGGGACCTTCGGGAGGGCCGCGGCGAGGGCGGCGCGCTCCTTCTCGGCCTCGGGAATCTGCCCGAGGGCGGCGTGCGCCACGCCCCGGAGGAAGTGCCGGTGCGCGGTCGAGACGGGGAGCCCTGCGGGCGGCGCCGTCGCCTCGAGGATCTCCTTCCAGAGGCCGAACCGCTTCTGCGCCTCACCGACGACGGTGAGGAACGCGTCGGCGAAGGCCGCGTTCGCGGTCACGAATTCCGGGGCGAGACCGGCGACGACGCCTTTCGCGGTCGCGAGGGCCACGTCGCGCCGGCCTTCCATCATGGCGGTGTAGGCGAGGAAGTGGGCGTTGTGCGCCATGTAGATCCGGTAGAAGCCGATCTCCGCGCTCCGGGCCTGGTACTTCCGGTCGGCGGCGATCGCCCGCTCGTTCGCCTCGGCCGCCGCCTTCCAGCGTCCCGTCCTCACGTCGATGTGCGACGGCATGTGGACGAGATGGCTCGAATCCGGAACGAGGGCCCGGAGGCGGTCGGCGGCAGCGGCCGCCTGCTCCGGGCGCGGCGAGGCCTCGAGCGCGTGAATGGTCAGGTGAAGCGCTCCGGGGTGGTCCGGAGCGAGCTTTCGCGCCGTCTCGAGGGCGGCGAGGACCTCTGCCGTTCCAGGCTGCGGCTTGCCGTCCTTCGTCCACTGGTCCCAGGGGCGCGTGTCCATGAGCGCCTCGGCGGCGAGCGTCGCAACGTCGGCGTCGGCGGGGTAGCGATCCCGGACCTTCAGCATCGCCCGGGAGTACGCGGCGTCGAGGGGAGACCTATCGGCCGGCGCGGGCCAGGCGTAACGGGCGCCGAGAGCCTCTATGAGAGCCTTCTCGACCTCGCTCGCCCCGGCGGCGAGGGCCCGCGCTCTCTGCAGTGCGTCCCAGGCCTTCTTCGACTGTTCCTCGCTCATGGTCGGGTTGTTGATGTGCGGGCCATTGACGAGCGCGATTCCCCACCAGGCCAGGGCGAGGGAGGGGTCCCGTCGGGATGCTTCGGCAAAGGCCCGCTCGGATTCGTCGTGGTTGAAGGCGTACGCCCAGACGAGTCCCTGGTCGAAGGCGCGTTGGGCCTCGGGTATACGGGTCGAGACCGGGCGCGTCCACGAGCCGAGGTCGAAGGGGCTCCACGAGGCGGCCTCCTGTCGGTCCTCGGGAAGGGACGCACGCGGTGCGGAGGATGCGGGCAGGAGGAGAACGAGAACGGCGCAAGGCACGGCCAGAGACGCAGAGTGGACCTTCATCGGCACCCCCCATGTAGAGAAGTCTTCTCAAAATTTGGGCCCTGCGCCCGCTGACGTCAACCCTCCAGCCCGGGTTTTGGACCTCAGGCCGTGGCGAGGGCGAGCGTTCGCGCGACCGCGCTGCGGGCGGCCACGGCGATGGCGTCGGCCTGCGGGACGAAGGCCTGCTCCAGGACCCAGCTCGCCGCGGCCGGCGCGTCGGGCCCGGCGAGGCGGACGATCGGGGCGCGGAGGGAGTCGAACGCCTTCTCCGCGACGGTGGCCGCGATCTCGGCGCCGACGCCGCAGGTCCGGCTCGCCTCGTGGACGACCACGAGCCGGCCCGTCTTCCTCACGGAGGCGAGGACCGCCTCCTCGTCCCACGGCTTGAGAGAGCGCAGGTCGACGACCTCGGCGGAGATTCCCTCGGCGGCGAGCGTCTCGGCGGCCGCGGAGCAGCTGTGCACGGTCTTGGCGTAAGAGACCAGGGTCACATCGGTCCCCGGGCGCCGGATCGCGGCCTTCCCGAGGGGCACGATGTGGTCGCCCTCGGGAACCTCGCCCGGGGTATGGAGGAGAGCGACGTCGAGGAAGAAGAGGACCGGGTTGTCGTCGCGGATCGACGCTTTCATGAGGCTCTTGAAATCGGCCGCCGTCGAGGGCATGACGACCTTCAGGCCGGGGCTGTGGACGAACCAGGCCTCGACGTTGTGGTTGTGCTGGGCGCCGACGCCCCAGCCCGCGCCGGTCATCGCCATGGCGACCATCGGGAACGAGAACTGGCCGCCGGAAAGGAAGCGGAGCTTGCCGGCGCTGTTGACGATCTCTTCCATCGAGAACGTCAGGAACGGGGCGAAGAGGAGGTCGACGACTGGACGCAGGCCCGTGGCGGCGGCTCCGGCGGCGGTGCCCGCGATGATCCCCTCGGCGAGCGGGGTGTTGCGGACGCGCGCGGCTCCGAACTCCGCGACGAGGTCGTGGCGCTTCGTGGCGATCCCTTCCCCGAAGGCGAGGACGGTGGCGTCGCGGCGCATCTCCTCGGCGAGGGCTTCTCCGATGGCGTCGTAGGGCGTGATCGTTCTCATGGCGATGTCCTTCTCAGGCGTAAACGTGGGTCGTGAGCTGGTCGAGAGAGGGCCATGGGGATTCCGCGGCGAAGGCGAAGGCGGTGTCCAGGCGGTCTGCCACGCGCCGGTCGATCGCGGCCGCTTCGGCGGCGCTCAGCGCTCCGCTTTCGACGAGGCGCGCACGGAGCGTCGCGATCGGGTCGCGTGCCTTCCACGAGGCGAGCTCGTCCTTGTCGACGTAGCCCTGGTCGTCGGGCTCGAAGTGGCCGCGGAGGCGGTAGGTCTTCGTTTCGAGAAGGAACGGCATCTTCGTCTCGCGAATCCGGCCCACCGCTTCGGCGGCCGCGGCGAAGACGGCTTCGGCGTCGTTTCCGTCGACGGTCCGTCCCTCTATCCCGTAACCCGCGGCGCGCGACGCGATGTTCTCTGTCAGCATCGTCTCGCGGCGGTGGACGAAGGCCTGCCACTCGTTGTTCTCGCACACGAAGAGGACCGGGAGCTTCCAGACGGCGGCGAGGTTCAGGGCCTCGTGGAAGATCCCCTCGCAGGCGGCGCCGTCTCCGAAGAAGCAGGCGACGACGGCGTCGCTGCCTGACATCGAGAGGGACAGTGCGACCCCGGGCGCGAGCGAGAGCTCGCCGCCGACGATCGTCGAGGTCAGGATCACGCCCAGCTCCTTCGCCGAAACGTGAAGCGTGCCGCTCTTGCCGCCGCAGTAGCCGGTGGCGCGCCCCATGATCTCGGCCATGAGGCGTCCGGGGTCTGCGCCCCGGGCGAGGAGGTGCCCGGCGCTCCGGTGGTTCGTGAGGATCAGGTCGTCAGGCCGGAGGGCGGCGACGACGCCGACGGCGGACGCCTCCTGCCCCACGCAGGTGCAGGTGCCGGGGGAACGCCCCGCGGCGAAGGAGGCGGCGCTGCGTTCCTCGAAGGAGCGGATGAGCGTCATCTGCTCGAGAAACGTGGCCGGACTGGGGACGGCGGAGCTCGTCGACATTGTTCACCTCTCGTGCGGCGCGGTGCGCCTGTTCGCCGGGGATGCGGCGCGTGCCCCCGACGTCCATCAAGATGCGGTCGAGAGTGCCTGCCTGCCACCTAAGAATCGACTAAGCGACCCTAAGAGGTTCCTATTTTCTGTGCTCTTCTTTCGGTCGACCGATTGTCTCCCGCTGGCATACTCGGGGTGTGAGGAGAATCGGGGGCGTCCTCGTCCTCGTGTTGGCGGTAGTGGGCGCGGGGTCCTGCCGCCGGCCGCCCGCCCGCGTGCGCGTGGCCATCCACAGCCTGCCACAGAGTTTCGACCCGCACCTTCAGAACGAGGTGCTGACATCCGCGGTCCTGGCCAACCTCTACGACGGCCTCACGGAGTTCGACGCGGGCTCCCGCATCCGGCCGGCCCTTGCGTCGGAGTGGCGGAATCCCGACGACCGGACGTGGGTCTTCCGGCTGAGGCAGGGGGTTCGGTTTCACGACGGACGGCCCCTGACGGCGGACGACGTCGTCTTCAGCCTGAACCGGGCCCGGAATCACCCCGGATCGGGACTGGCGAGCTACCTCGTCGAGGTGGAGACGGTCCGGGCGATCGACCCGGCGACGGTCGAGATCAGGACGAAGCGCCCCTTCGCGGCGCTTCTTGCCAAAATCATGCCGATCGGCATCGTTCCGCGTAACGCGCCGGAGACGATCATTCAGCCCGTCGGAACGGGTTCCTACCGGCTCGGGCGGGCGAGGCCTGACGGTCTCGACCTCCTGCCCTTCGAAGGTGGGTGGCGCGGGGAGAAGGCGCTGCTTCCCCTGACCTTCGTCGTCGACGGGAGCCCGCGGCGACGGGTCGAGAGACTTCTCGCCAGGGAGGTCGACGTCGCGGCGAACCTCTCGGAGGACGCCGTCGCCGCGTTGCGCGGCTCGGCCTGCTGCCGCGAGGAGGTCATTCCGGGGTCGACGGTGGAGTACCTCCGGCTCTCGCCACTCGAGCCTCCGTTCCGGGACCTTCGGGTGAGGCAGGCGATCGACCTGGCCATCGACCGGCCCGCGTACATCGAGAAAGCGCACCACGGAATGGGCCAGGCCGTCGGCCAGCTCGTCGTTCCGGGGGTTTTCGGTTTCGCACCCGACCTGAGGGCGACCCGCCGCGACCTCCCCCGGGCGCGGCAGCTATTGGCCGAGGCGGGCTACCCCGACGGTTTCGACGTCGTCCTGGAGTTCCGGAAGGGGCGCCGGGGCGCCCTTCTCGCGGAGCAGCTCGCCGAGGCGGGTGTGCGGGCCACGCCCCGCGAGACGCTCTGGACCGACCTTCACCCCCGCGTGCGACGGGGAGACGTAGGGTTCTACCTCGGGGGCGTGGTCGCGCAGACGGCCGAGGCGAGCGACGTCCTCGACGGGTTCGTCCACACGCGGGACGAAGAGAGGGGCTACGGCGTCACGAACCACTCCCGCTATTCGAATCCGAGGGCAGACGAGCTGATCGAAGCCGCCGCCTCGTCGCTCGAGATGGTCCGGCGGCGGGAGCTGCTCCAGAAGGCGATGCGGGTCGTCATGGGCGACCTGAACATCATCCCGATCGCGGGCCTCTACGAGGTCTACGGAGTCCGCAAGGAGATCCGGTTCTCCCCCCGTCTCGACGGCAAGATCCTGGGCCGGGAGATGTCCCGGGAGTAGGAGAGCCCCCGGCCGCATCCAGGGGAGCCGCGCCAGGGCGCCGGAGCGCTCTCCTATACTCCGCTCGCCGTGCGTACCGCCGCGATCCTCTTCCTCGGCCTCCTTCTGCCCGCCGTCCAGAGCGCCCCGGCCACCGCGGCCGAGGTTCCACCCGTCTCGCCCGTCGAGCTCGGCGCGCACATACGGTTCCTCGCCGACGACCTCCTGGAGGGGCGTGCGCCGGGGACACGAGGCGACCGGCTGACGCAGGCCTACATCGAGGCGGCGTTTCGCGTGAACGGGCTCCTGCCTGGGTTCGGCGCGCTCTACCGGCAGGACGTGCCGATCCGCCTCGTGACTCCCGATCCGAAGACCTCGCTCACGTTCGCCGGCGCGGCGGCGGGCGCACCCGCCGGGCGCTTCGGCGACGATTTCGTGATCGCCTTCCCGAAGCCGGAGGCGGGCGGGAACGTGAACGCGGAGGTCGTCTTCGGGGGATTCGGAATCGAGGCCCAGGAGTGGGGCTGGGACGACTTCAAGGGCGAGGACGTGAAGGGGAAGATCCTGCTCCTCCTCTCGGGCGAGCCGGGAGGCGACGACCCGGCGCTCTTCGCGGGCAAAGTCCTGACGCATCACGGCCGCTGGCGGACCAAGCTCGAAGTGGCGGCGCGCCGCGGTGCGGCCGGAGTTCTCTTCGTCCACACGCGCGAGGGGGCCGGATACGGCTGGGAGGTCGTCCGCAACGGCTGGACCCGGCCGGTGGCGTTCGACCCGGGACACCCGGGCCTCCTGTCGCTCGAAGGCTGGCTCACCGAGCCGTCCGCCGCGGGCGCCGTGCGGTCGGCGGGCGTCACCCTGGATGAGCTGCGGGCTGCCGCGAACCGTCGCGATTTCCGACCCCGGCCGCTCGCACTGAGAGTCCAGGCGCGCAGCCTTCCGAAGTACGAGACGGTCGTTTCTGGCAACGTCGCCGGAATCGTCCGGGGCAGCGGACCCGCCTCGTCGGCGCCGGTCGTCGTCGTCAGCGCCCACCACGACCATCTGGGCATCGGGACGACGGAGAACGGCGACTCCATCTACAACGGCGCGATGGACAACGGCTCCGCGCTGGCCGTCCTCCTGGCGCTGGCCCGAAGGATCGCCGCGCGGGAGGGGGAGCTGCCGGTGGATGTTCTCTTCCTCGCCCCGGCAGCCGAGGAGGCGGGCCTACTCGGGTCGGAGCGTTTCGTGTCGCAGCCGCCCGTGCCCCTCGCCCGGATGGCGGCCTGCCTCAACCTGGAGATGTCGGCGGTGTGGGGCCCGGCCCGCGACCTCGTGGCCATCGGCGCTTCCGAGAGCGCGCTCGGCTCCGTCGTCGAGGCGGTCGCGAAGCGGGAAGGACTGGTGGTCGCTCCCGAGCCGGCGCCCGACCAGGGGTTCTTCTACCGTTCCGACCAGTTCTCGTTCGCGCGGGCGGGTGTCCCGGGCATCTGGATCGACCTCGGTGACGACCTCGTTGGGACCCCGGCCGGGACGGGCCTCGCCCGCCGGGAGGAGTACCGGGCGAAGCGGTATCACCGCCCGACGGACGAGTTCGATCCCGCGTGGGAGCTGACCGGAGCGGCGCAGCTCGCCCGGATCGTGGAGCTCGCCATCGAGGAGATTGCGGCGCGGGGGGGCAAGGTGCCCTGGAGGGCCGGTTCGCCGTACCGTCGCTGATGAGGCCGAGGCCCCGGAGAGTCCCGGGGCGTAGCATGGAGGCGTGAGCGACGCGCCCGACAGCACTCCGTCCCCCGAAGCGAACGACCCCAACGGCCCCATCGACGGCGGATTCGCCTCACTGGGCCTCGACCCGCGCCTCCTCTCGGCGCTCTCTTCACTCGGATACGAGGAGCCGACCCCGATCCAGCGGCAGGCGATCCCGCCGCTCCTCGCGAAACGCGACCTGCTCGCGCAGGCGGCGACGGGAACGGGCAAGACTGCCGCGTTCGCTCTCCCGATGCTCGACCGGCTGGTGCGCGAGGGTGGAGACCGGAAGGCGGTGTTCGGCCTCGTCCTGGTCCCGACCCGCGAGCTCGCGATGCAGGTGGCCGAGGCGGTCCATCGGTACGGACGGGGGACCGGGGTCCGGGTCCTCGCCGTCTACGGCGGTTCCTCGATGGGGCTCCAGCTCCGGGAGCTCGCGCGGGGGGTCGACGTCGTCGTCGCGACGCCGGGACGGGCGCTCGACCACGTGAAACGGGGAACGCTGAACCTCTCCGGCGTGAAGCTCGTCGTCCTGGACGAAGCCGACGAGATGCTCGACATGGGCTTCTCCGAGGACCTTGAGGCGATCCTCGACGCGACGCCGGCGGGGCACCCGATGGCGCTCTTCTCGGCGACGTTCCCCGCGCGGATCGCTGGCCTGGCGGGGCGGCGCCTCTCCTCTCCGGTCGAGCTGCGCCTCGGGGCAGCGCGAGACGGAGCGGGAGCGAAGGACGATGGCAGCGTCAGGGTGAAGCAGACGGCGTACGTCGTCCCCCGGGCGCACAAGCTGGCGGCCCTCTCGCGCATCCTGGACCTCGAGGACCCGACGTCGGCCATCGTCTTCTGCCGGACCCGGACCGAGGTCGACGAGATCTCCGAGAAGCTGAACGCGCGGGGCCGCCGGGCCGAGGCGCTCCACGGAGGCTTCACGCAGGACCAGCGCGACCGGGTGATGAAACGCTTCCGCTCGGGCGCGGCGGATCTCCTCATCGCGACCGACGTCGCCGCGCGCGGCCTCGACGTCGAGCAGATCTCGCACGTCTTCAACTACGACGTCCCGAGCGAGGCCGAGGCGTACGTCCACCGCATCGGGCGGACGGCGCGCGCCGGCCGTGCGGGGACGGCGATCACGCTCTTCGAGCCGCGCGAGCAGTGGCTCCTGGCGAACGTCGAGCGGCTGACGAAGAAGAAGATCGAGAGGGCGACCGTCCCGACCGTCGCCGACCTCAGGGCCCGGCGGCTCGAGCTGACGCGCGCGTCTCTCCGGGAGGCGATCCTCGGCGGAGGGCTCGAGTCGTTTCGCGTCGCGGTGGACTCCCTCGCCGACGAATTCGACATCCTCGACGTCGCGGCCGCGGGCGTGAAACTCGCCCACGAGGCGGCGGGATCGCCCGGCGAGGAGGAGGAGATCCCGGCGGTTCCCGTTCCGCAGGACCGGCCTCGTTTCGTCCCGCGGGCCGAGACGGGCGGGATGATCCGCCCGGTTCGCCGCACCCCGCGGCTGCCTGGCGCGGTGAGCCTCTTCATCGGCGCGGGACGGGACGCCGGCATCCGCCCGGCGGACCTCTTCGGCGCCATCACGAACGAGGCGAAGCTCCCGTCACGCGCGATCGGCGCCATCGAGATCGCCGACCGGTTCTCGCTCGTCGAGGTGCCGGGGGAATCGGCCGACGCCGTCATCGAGGCGCTCCGGAAGACGACGGTGAGGGGGCGGAAGGTCATGGTGCGGCGCGAACGGCCGGCGCCACCGCGGCGGTAGAAGCTCTTCGGGGCCGCCCCGACTCTGCTATGTTCCGCGCGAAATCGACGCGGTGCCGGGTGGGAATCGTGGGCAATGCACGATTCGAGACCTGACCCCGTGGAGAACGTGACCCCGTGGAGAACGTGGAGAACGGGAGGGGTGCGATGGCGACGAAGAAGGAAAAGCCCGTTGCGGAGAAGTTCGCGGAGGCCAAGGGACGGGTGGAGGGGCTGAAGAAGCGCCCGTCCAACGACCAGCTCCTGGAGCTCTACGCGTACTACAAGCAGGCGACCGACGGAGACGTCTCGGGATCGCGGCCGGGCATGCTCGACCTGAAGGGGCGGGCGAAGTTCGATGCCTGGGCCAGGGCGAAGGGGACCGGGAAAGACGACGCGATGAAGAAGTACGTCGCGCTCGTCGACAAGCTCGCCGCCGAGCTCGGCTGACACGGGCCGTGCGCCTCCTCGAGGAGCTGCGCGCCGAGCACGAGCTGATCGACCGGGTCGCGGGCTCGCTGCGACGCTACGCGGCCGCCCGGGCGAGAGGGGAGGGCGACGCCGCGGACGGCGCCGCCTTCCGGCGGTTCTTCCGCCTCTGGGCCGGGGCGTGGCACCACGCGCGCGAGGAGGAGACGCTCTTCCCTGCGCTGGCCTCGAAGGCCGAGCTCTCCCCGGCGCACGGGCCGATCGCCGCGTTCGTCGGGCAGCACCACGAGATGGGGAGGGTCCTCGACGAGCTCGACCCGCTCCTCGACCGCGTGCCGCTCGAGGCGGACGACGCGCGGCGCCTCGTCGACCTCGCGACGACGTATACGCGCGACCTGGGGCAGCACATCGACGCCGAGAACTCGGTCCTCCTTCCGGAGAGCGAGGTCCGGCTCCGGCAGGCGAACGTCCTCGAGCTCGAGGGCCGCAGCCCGACGGCGGCGGAGCTCGCAGCGCGCGCGGACGGCGAGCGGCTCACGGGAAGCTGGCGGTTCGCACCCGACGCCGGTGGCGTGCGCGGCGAGGGGTGCGTCGTCTGCCCGTCCTACGGGACGACCTGCCGGGGCGTCGAGGCGGAGTGGTGGAACGCGAGCGAGTGGGAGGAGTTCTCGGACCACCTGGGCTGACGAGGCCCGGTTGCGGGACGGTATGCTGATCGGCCCGGGGGCTCAGGCGGCTTCCCTCGGTGCAGACCGACCTCATGGAGGACGCTCGTGATCACTGACCTCGTTGGCGACCTGGCCCTTTCCGTCGGCCTTCCCGCCCTGAAGCGTGCCGTCGGCGTCGTGACGCGGGTGCTTCCCATTCCGCAGCCGACCCTGATGGTCGGCCCGGGCTCGAGCGCGCGGCTCGGAGAGACGGTCGCGGGTCTCGGGCACCGCCGGATACTCGTCGTCACCGACGCCGTGATCACGCGGCTCGGGCTCATGAAGCCCCTCCTGGATGCCCTGACGCGCGGCGGCTCGGCGTTCGTCGTCTTCGACGAGGTGCCGCCCGACGCCCCGATCCCGTCGATCGAGAAGGGGATCGACACCTACCTCGGCCAGGATTGCGACGCGATCGTCGCCTTCGGCGGCGGCTCGGTCATGGACTCGGCGAAGGCGATCGGCGCCGCGGTCGCCAACGGCAAGCACCCCCGCGAGCTGGTCGGCTACTTCAGGGGGTGGAATCCGCCGCCGCCGCTCTACGCCGTGCCGACCACCGCCGGAACGGGGTCGGAGGTGACCGTGGCCGCCGTGATCTCGGACCCGGAGAACGGCACCAAGCTCGTCATCGCCGACACGCGCCTCGTCCCCCGCCTGGCAGCGCTCGACCCCAGCCTGATGACGGGGCTCCCCGCACCGATCACCGCGGCCACGGGAATGGACGCCCTGACGCACGCGATCGAGGCCTTCATCGGCGAATGGGGCACCGACTTCACCGACCGGATGGCGCTCGCCGCCGTTTCGATGGTCTACGAGAACCTCCCCCTCGTCTTCGCGAACGGCCAGGACCTCGCCGCCCGCGAGAAGATGGCGCTGGCTTCGACGTACGCAGGCCTGTCCTTCACGCGCGCCAACGTGGGAAACGTCCACGCCATCGCGCACCAGCTCGGCGGTCGCTACCACACGCCGCACGGCCTGGCCAACGCCATCGTGCTCCCCGCGGTGCTGCGCTTCTCCAGCCCGGCCATCACCCGCAAGCTCGCCGCGCTGGCGGAGCGGGCGGGAGTGGGCGACCGAGATCGGCCCGAGGCCGAGCAGGCGCGGGCGTTCGTGGAGTCGGTGGATGCGATGAACGCCTCGCTCGGGATACCCGCTCGGCTCGACGCCCTGCGGGAGGAGGACATCCCGGCCCTGGCGAAGGCCGCCTGCTGGGAGGCCGACACCAACTACCCGGTGCCGAGGCGCATGTCTCTGGCCGACTGCGAGGGGCTGCTGCGTCAGATCCTGCCGGTGCCGGGCGGTCCCGGGAGGGTCGTGCGCGAAGGTGCCAGCGAGGCGGAGGTTCCGCTTCGGAAGGCGCGTACTCCACGCGGGGTGAAGAGCGGGAAGGGCAAGGGCGCAACGCCAGGACGGTCGGCGAAGAAGCCGCGTTAGCCCGCGCTGGAACCGGGCGCGTCGCCGCGAACGACTCCCTGAACTCCTGACGCCCGTCATGGCGGGCACGCGGGACACGTGGGAGGATCTGCGCAAAGAGAGACTCAGCCATGCCGAACGCCCCGTCGGAGAGGCCGCTTTCGTCCTGGTGGCGCCACGCCGTCATCCTCGTCATGGCGCTCGGTTTCACTCTGCTCACCGTGGTGACCGTCCTGACCTACACCAACGCCCCGCCGATCCCCGAGCGGGTGACCAGCGTTTCCGGAGCCACCCTCTTCACGCGGGAAGACATCGAGCACGGGCAGGAGGTCTTCCTCAAGTACGGCCTCATGGAGCACGGCTCGCTCTGGGGCCACGGGGCGTACCTCGGCCCGGACTACAGCGCCGAGTACCTGCACCGGCTGGCCGAGATCGCGCGGGACACGCTCGCCCGGGAACGGTACCGCCGGCCATATGCGGAGCTGGACCCGGACACGGCCGCGAGCCTGGATGCCGGAGTGCAGCGCCTCCTGAAGGAGAATCGCTACGACCCCGGCACCGCCACGCTGCGGTTCTCGCCGGCCGAGGAGGCGTCCTGGGAGACGCAGAAGGCCGAGTGGGCCGAGTACTTCTCGGGAGACGAGCCCGCGCCGGGCCTGCCCGCGAAGTACATTCGCGGCCCGGGCGACCTCGCAGACCTCAACACCTACTTCGCGTGGGCGGCCTGGGCCACGGTCGCGAACCGGCCCGGGAAGGACTACTCCTACACGAACAACTGGCCCTACGAACCTGCCGTCGGCAACCGGCCGAGCGCGTCCACGTATCTCTGGAGCGCGCTCAGCCTCGTCACCCTCCTCGCCGGGCTCGGAGCCGTCCTCTTCGCGTTCGGCCGGTTCGATTTCCTCGGGTGGCACGGCGCGCCGGAGAGCGGACACGCCCACGACAGCGCGTTGTCCCGCTGGACCCTGACCCCGAGCCAGAAGGTGGCCGGCCTCTACTTCGGCGTCGTCGCCCTCCTGTTCCTGCTCCAGACGCTGGCGGGGGGCGCCCTCGCGCACTATCGTGTCGAGTCCGGCGCCTTCTTCGGGATCGACCTGGCGCGATTCCTGCCTTACAACCTGCTGCGGACGTTCCACCTCCAGCTCGCCATCTTCTGGATCGCGACGTCGTGGGTGGCCGGGGGCCTCTTCCTCGCGCCGATCGTGGGAGGTGCCGAGCCCCGAGGCCAGCGGGCGGGCGCCCTCGCGCTGCTCGTGGCCCTCGCCGTCGTCGTCTTCGGGAGTCTCGGCGGCGAGTGGCTGGGCATCAACGACCGGCTGGGCACGCTCTGGTTCTGGTTCGGTCACCAGGGGTCCGAGTACCTGGACCTGGGACGCTTCTGGCAGCTCCTGCTGGCGGCCGGTCTCGGGGGCTGGCTCGTCCTCATGTACCGGGCCCTGCGGCCGGCGATTCGCGACCGCCAGCGCTCCGAGCTCGCCTCGCTCTTCCTCTACGCCGCGGCCGCGATCCCCCTCTTCTACCTGCCTGCTCTCTTCTTCGGCCCCCGCACCAATTTCGCCGTCATCGACAACTGGCGCTTCTGGATCATCCACCTCTGGGTGGAGGGCTTCTTCGAGCTCTTCGCCACCGTTCTCGTCGCCGTGATCTTCGTCGTCCTGGGGCTGGTCACGGCCCGCACGGCCACGCGCGTCATCTATCTCGACGCCATCCTCTACCTGGGCGGCGGGATCGTCGGGATCGGACACCACTGGTACTTCACGGGCCAGGGGACGCTGAACATGGGCCTCGCCGCGTGCTTCTCGGCGCTGGAGGTGGTCCCGCTCACGCTGCTCACGCTCGACGCCTGGGATTTCGTCCGCCTTCGCGAGCGGCGCTGCGAGGACTGCCAGACGGCCTTCGCCGACCGTCACCGCTGGACGGTCTACTTCCTGATGGCGGTCGGCTTCTGGAATTTCGTCGGCGCCGGGATTTTCGGTTTCCTGATCAATCTGCCGATCGTCTCCTACTTCGAGGTGGGCACCTCGCTCACCAGCAACCACGGCCACGCGGCGCTCTTCGGCGTCTTCGGCATGCTCGCGCTGGCGGTGCTCGTCTTCTGTCTGCGATCTCTGGCCGAGGACGCGGCGTGGGCCCGCGCCGAGCGCTGGATCAGGACGGGCTTCTGGGGTCTCAACGCGGGGCTCGCGCTCATGATGGCGATCGATCTCTTCCCGGCGGGCGTCCTGCAGCTCTGGGACGTCCTTCAGAACGGCTACTGGCACGCCCGCCGGCTCACCTGGCTTATGAGCGGGACGTTTCACAGGCTCGAGTGGGCACGCTCCGCCGCGGATGGCGTCTTCCTGCTCGCCGGCGTCGTGCCGCTCGTCCTGGCGGTCGCGGCCCTGCTCCTGGGCTCGCGCAAGGGTGGAGCAGCCGCTCGGTGACGCTATGCTCTCCGGGCGATGGCTGACGAATTCTTCGTGATCTGCCCCTACTGCGGCGAGGAAGTCGAGGTCCGGCTGGAGGCGGACGTGGAAGGCTCCCTCGTGCAGGACTGCGAGGTCTGCTGCAACCCGTGGTCGCTGCGCGTGTCGGGCCGGGACGAGGAGCGGCGCGTCGACGTGTCGCGTGCCGACGGGTCGGAATAGAGGCCCGCCCGGGTCGCCTCGTGGCCAGAGGCGGGAGGGACCGCCGGGGCCTTCAGCTGGCGCGGTAGCTCGCGCACACCGGTGACGGAAGCGAGCTTTCGGGCGCCGTTGTCCCAGGCTCGTCTCCTGGTGGTGGGGCGAAGGCTTACGCTACGGAGCCCGCGACCGAGCCGGCGACAGCCTTCGCGAATGCGGAGCACGAGGTGGCCGGACTCCCAGGGGTGGCCAGGTCCGGGGTGCGAAGACCCTCCGCCAGGACCTTCTCCACGGCCGCCTCGATCACTGCTGCGGGGCGTGGGAGGGCGCAGCCGTCGCGCAGGAGCATCGCCATCGAGAGGATCGCCCCGATCGGGTTCGCGACGTCCTTTCCCGCGAGCGTCGGGGCCGAGCCGTGGACAGGCTCGAAGAGGCCGGGGCCGGCGCCGAGGCTCGCCGAGGGGAGAAGGCCGAGCGAGCCGACGAGGGCTCCGGCGAGGTCGGAGAGGATGTCGCCGAAGAGGTTCTCGGTGAGGAGGACGTCGAAGCGGGAGGGGGTCAGGACGAGGGCCATCGCGCAGGAGTCGACGTACTGGTGCTCGAGGCGAACGGCCGGGTGGCGGGTCGCGACCTCCTCGACGACGCGCCGCCAGAGGACCGACGTCTCGAGGACGTTCGCCTTGTCGACCGAGGTGACGAGGCCGCGGCGTCCTTCGGAGGCGCGAAAGGCGAGCTCGGCGATCCGTTCGACCTCCTCGCGCGTGTAGGGGAGAGTGTTCACGGCGCGGCCGGCGGCCAGGTCGAGGGAACGCGGCTCGCCGAAGTAGAGGCCGCCCGTCAGCTCGCGGAAGACGACGAGGTCGAGGCCCGCGGCGATCTCGGGCTTCAGCGGCCCGGCGGCCGAAAGGCCCGGGACGGCTTTCGCAGGCCGGACGTTCGCGAAGACGCCGAGCGATTTGCGGAGGCGGAGAAGGCCGGTCTCGGGCTTTCTCTCCCGCGGCTCGCCGTCGAACGCCGGGTCGCCGACGGCGCCGAGAAAAACGGCATCGGAGGCGAGGCAGGCTGCGAGCGTGGCGTCGGGGAGCGGTGAACCGGTCGCGCGGAGCGCAGCTCCGCCGATCGGATACTCGGCGGCCTCGACGTCGATCCCTCCGAGCGAGCAGGCTGCTCGAAGGACGCCGAGGGCGGCCCGGGTCACTTCCGGGCCGATCCCGTCACCCGGCAGGACGGCGATGCGCAGCGCCACGAGAGCCTAGACGCCCCAGCCGTAGCCGGACATGTCGCGCAGGTCGTCGTCCTCGGCCGTCCGCGCGAAGGGGAAGGCCGGGGTGGCTTCGGTGGGTGAGGCGCTCGTGGGGCGCTGGGCGGGCGGGCTCGCGGAGGCCTGCCGGGGCTCCGGGCGGGGGGCGGGGCGCTTGCTGGACGGGGTTCTGGCCATGGGGTTCTCCTTCTTTCGTTGCCGTTCGTTCAGGCGGCGGCTTCCAGGACCGCCGCGCGGGCGGCCGAGACAGCCGAGAGGTAAGACTTCAGGGACGCGTCGATGGAGTCGGTCGAGGCCGCGTGGCCGGCGGCTTCGTTGCCGGCGTGCCGCACGCGGACGACGACCTCTGCGAGAGCGTCCTTGCCGCCGGTCACGGCGCGCGTCGTCAGCTCGAGGAGCTCCACTTCGAGCCCCAGGGCCGCGTCGCAGGCCTTCAGCGCGGCGTCGAGCGGGCCGTTGCCGCCGGCCGACGCGGAGCGCCGTTCCCCGTCGACCTCGATCTCGACGGTGGCCATCGGGAGGAGCTGGTTCCCCGAGAGGGTCTGGTAGCGGACGAGGCGTACGTGGCTGTCGGGGACGCAGGCGACCAGGGCGAGGAGGTCCTCGTCCCAGACGTACTTCTTCCGGTCGGCGAGCTCCTTCACGCGGGCGGTGAGCTCCTCGACCTCGTCCTTGGGAAGAGCGAGTCCCAGAGCCTTCAGGCGGGACTCGACCGCGTGCCGGCCGGAGTGCTTGCCGAGGACGAGGCTGCTGTCGCCGGCGCCGACGGAGGCCGGAGTCATGATCTCGTAGGTCAGCGGGTTGGCGAGCATGCCGTGCTGGTGGATCCCCGCCTCGTGCGCGAAGGCATTCCGGCCGACGACGGCCTTGTTCGGCTGCGGCCAGATGCCGGTGATGGAGGAGAGGAGGTGGCTCGCGGTCGCGATCTCCTCGCTCTTCACACCCGTCTCGAGGCCGAGCGACTCGCCCCTCACGCGCAGCGTCATCACGAATTCCTCGAGCGAGGTGTTGCCGGCCCGCTCGCCGACGCCGTTGATCGTCACCTCGACCTGCCGCGCGCCGTTCTTCACGGCCGCGAGCGAGTTCGCGTTGGCGAGGCCGAGGTCGTCGTGGCAGTGGGCCGAGAGGGTGACGCCCGGGACGTCGCGCGTCAGCTTCGCGAAGATCTCCCCGTACTCGTCGGGGAGGGCGTAGCCGACCGTATCGGGAATGTTGACGATGGTCGCGCCCGCCTCGTGGACGGCCGCCACGACGTCGCGCAGGAAACCGTAGTCGCTCCGCGAGGCGTCCTCGGCGGAGAACTCGACCTCGGGGTAGAAGGTCCGGGCGAAGCGCACAGCCGCGACGGCCTGGCGGAGCGCCTCCTCGCGCGGCATCTTCAGCTTGTGCGCGAGGTGGAGGTCGGAGGTGGCGATGAACGTGTGGATACGGGGGCGGGCCGCGCCCTCGAGCGCCTTTGCCGCGGTGCGGATGTCTTCCTCGCGGGTCCGGCAGAGGGCGGCGACGGTGCAGGCGACTTCGTTCGCGACGGCCCTCACCGACTCCCGCTCGCCCACGGAGGCGGCGGGGAAGCCGGCTTCGATCACGTCGACCCCGAGCCGCTCGAGCTGCCGCGCGAGCCGGACTTTCTCGACGCCGTGCATCGAGCAGCCGGGCGACTGCTCGCCGTCGCGGAGGGTCGTGTCGAAGATGAGGACCCGCCCGCTCATACGCTGGCGCTCGCCGGTACGGCGACCGGGGAGCCCTCCTGAGGGTCCGAAGTTGTTCTCGAGGTCTTCACGACGTCGCCCTCGGGCGTGACGGCGACGGCGTCGAGGAACGGCATCATTCCGCGGAGGACCGCCCCGACCGCCTCGATCGGGTGCTCCCGCTCCGCCCTTCGGCGGGCCTCGTACTCGGGCCGGCCGGTCTCGTTCTCGGCGATCCAGCGGGCGGCGAAGGAGCCGTCGCGAATCTCGGCGAGGAGGCGCGCCATCGCCGCCTTCGTCTCGTCCGTGACGATGCGCGGCCCGGCCGTGTAGTCGCCCCACTCGGCGGTGTCGGAGACGGAGTGGCGCATGTAGCCGAGGCCGCCCCGGTACATCAGGTCGACGATGAGCTTCAGCTCGTGGAGGCACTCGAAGTAGGCGACCTCGGGCTGGTAGCCGGCCGTGACGAGCGTGTCGAAGCCCGCCTTCACGAGGGCCGAGACGCCGCCGCAGAGGACCGCCTGCTCGCCGAAGAGGTCGGTCTCGGTCTCCTCGGTGAACGTCGTCTCGAGGACGCCGGCGCGGGTGCAGCCGAGGGCCCGCGCGTAGGCGAGAGCGTTCGCGAGAGCCTTCCCGCTCGCGTCGCGGTGGACGGCGACGAGGGCCGGAGTGCCCTGCCCGTCGATGTAGAGCTCGCGGACGCGGTGGCCCGGCGCTTTCGGCGCGACCATCGAGACGTCGACTCCCTCGGGCGGGTCGATCGTCCCGAAACGGATGTTGAAGCCGTGCGCGAACATGAGCGTCTTCCCGGGCTTGAGGGCGGGGGCGACCTCCTCGCGGTAGAGGCGCGCCTGCGAGGTGTCGGGTGCCAGGATCATGATCACGTCGGCCTTCTCGGAGGCTTCGCGCGGCGCGAGGACCGTCAGGCCAGCCGCCTCGGCCCTGGCGCGCGAGCGGCTGCCAGCCGGGAGGCCGACGACGACGGCGATCCCGCTGTCGCGCAGGTTCAGGGCGTGGGCGTGTCCCTGACTTCCGTAGCCGAGGATGGCCACGGTCTTTCCCGAGATGTCTTCGAGGAGGGCGTCGGCGTCGTAGTGGATCCGGGCCATGGGTGTCTCCTTCGTGCGTCTTCTTCTCTTGGCGTCAGCTGGCGAGCTCGAGCGGATCGGCGTCGGCTTCGTGCTCGTGCGCGAGGGCCCGCCGGGCCGAGGCGCCGCGCGTCATGGCGACCTTGCCGGTCCGCACCATCTCCACAATGCCGCGCGGGCGGAGGAGCTCGACGAGCCCATCGACCTTTTCCGGGTCGCCGGTGATCTCGACGATGACGGTGTCGGTCGACACGTCGACGATCCGTGCGCGGAAGATCGAGATCAGGTCGTTCACCTGCGAGCGCTCTCCCTCGGCGCACTTCACGCGGATCAGAGCGAGCTCGCGCGAGACGGTCGGCACGTGGGTGACGTCGTGGACGTCGAGGACGGGAACGAGCTTGCGCAGGTTCGCCTCGACGATCCGCGAGGAGATCCGCGACGTATCGACGACGAACGTCATCCGCGAGACGCCTGCGGTCTCGCTGTGGCCGACGGTGAGGCTCTCCACGTTGAACGCGCGCCGGCGGAACATCCCCATGACCCTCACGAGGACGCCCGGCTGGTCCTGAACGCTGGCGATCAGGGTGTGCTTCACGCCGCCACCTCCGTCGCGCCGGCGGCGCCGCTGGCATCGGTCTTTTCGGGAGGGGTTTCGTGGGGACGCCGGATCATCGACTGGAGGTCGGCGCCGGCCGGGACCATCGGGTAGACGGCTTCCTCGGCCTGGACGACGAAGTGGAGGAGGGCCGGCCCCGGCTGGCTCCTGACGCGCTCGACGGTGGGGATGACGTCCGCTCGGGCGTCGACCCGGTGCGCCGGAAGGCCGTAGGCGGCGGCGAGCTTAACGAAGTCGGGGGAGAGGAGCGGCGTGGCGGCGTAGCGGCGGTTGTAGAAGAACTCCTGCCACTGCCGGACCATGCCGAGGTAACCGTTGTCGATGATCGCGATCTTGATGTCGAGCTTCTCCTGCATCAGCGTCGCGAGCTCGCACTGCGTCATCTGGAAGCCGCCGTCGCCGGCGACGACCCAGACCTCCGCTTCGGGGCGGGCGAGCTTGGCGCCGATGGCGGCAGGAAGCGCGAACCCCATCGTCCCGAGGCCACCGGAGGTCAGGAGCGTCCGTGGCGCCTCGTGCGGGAAGTACTGCGCCTCGAACATCTGGTGCTGGCCGACGTCGGAGACGACGACGGCGCCCCCCTTCGTCGCCCTCCAGATGTCGTGGATGACATGGGCGGCGTAGAGCGCGTCGCCGCTCTCGCGGTGGACGATGTCGCGCGAACGGGTGTCGTTCCGGCCTTCCTCGATGCGGGCCATCCACGGCTCGTTGGCCCTTGCCTCCACCGACGGGAGGAGGGCCTCGAGGACCTGCTTCAGGTCGCCGGCGAGGCCGAGGTCGACGGGGACGTTCTTGCCGATCTCGGAAACGTCGATCTCGACGTGGATCTTCTTCGACCCCGGCGCGTAGTTCTTCAGGTTCCCGGTCACACGGTCGTCGAACCGCATACCGAAGGCGAGGAGGAGATCGGCCTCCTGGATGGCCGTGTTCACGTACGCCTCGCCGTGCATACCCATCATCCCGAGGCAGAGCGGGTGGCTGCGCGGGAACCCGCCGAGGCCGAGGAGCGTCAGGGCAACGGGGGTCCCGGTCTTCTCGGCGAAGGCCTGGAGGACCTGCGTCGCCCCCGACTCGATGACGCCGTGGCCCGCGAGGATGAGGGGCCGCCGGGCTCCGGCGATCAGGTCGGCCGCCTTCCTCAAGTCGCTCCGCTTGAGCTGGGGGAGCGAGCGGCGGCGGGTCGACTCGACCGTCTCGGGCCAGCGGAGCTCCGTCGTCGCCTGCTGTACGTCCTTGCAGACGTCGACGAGGACGGGACCGGGGCGGCCCGAGCGGGCGATCTGGAATGCTTCGACGAGGGCGGGGGCGAGGTCCTCGATCTGCGTCACGAGGACGTTGTGCTTCGTGATCGGCATCGTGATGCCGACGATGTCCGCTTCCTGGAACGCGTCCGTCCCGAGGACCTTCGAGGGGACCTGGCCGGTGATGAAGACGACGGGGATCGAGTCGAGCATCGCCGTCGCGATGCCCGTGACGAGGTTCGTGGCGCCGGGACCCGAGGTGCCGAGGGCGACGCCGATGCGGCCGCTGGCGCGGGCGTAGCCGTCGGCCGCGTGCGCAGCCCCCTGTTCGTGCCGCACGAGGACGTGGTGGATCGGGTACTCCGTCATCGCGTCGTAGATCGGCAGGATCGCCCCGCCGGGGTAGCCGAAGACGGTGTCGACTCCTTCGCGGACGAGACATTCCCAGACGATCTGAGCTCCGGTCTTCTTCATGAGGTCCTCCCGGCCGTCCGGCCGATGCGATGGGCTTTCTCCCGGGTCACCGCCCCGCTGGCGGCGAGGAGGTCGTCGCCGTCGCAGAGGACGGCGCCGCTTGCTGCGTTCGTGACGAGGGCGCGGTAGCGGCGAAGCCAGGGGCTTGCAACGGCGCGGCGTGGCGGCAGCGGGGATTCCCGGCGGCGCTCCATCTCCTCGGCTCCGACCTCGAGGTCGAGAGTCCGGGCGTCGAGGTCGAGGGAGATGAGGTCGCCCTCCCTCACGTAGCCGATCGGCCCGCCCTCGGCCGCCTCGGGGCTGACGTGGCCGACGCACGCGCCGCGCGTCCCGCCGGAGAAACGGCCATCTGTCACGAGCGCGACGGACTCGCCGAGGCCCATCCCCATGATCGCGGAGGTGGGGGAGAGCATCTCCTGCATCCCCGGTCCGCCTCGCGGGCCTTCGTTGCGCAGGACGACGACGTCCCCCATCTTCACGAGGCCCGACGTGATTCCCTCCATCGCAGCTTCCTGGCTCTCGAAGACGACGGCCGGGCCGCGGTGCCTGCGCATCGCGGGCGTCACGCCCGCTGTCTTGACGACGGCTCCCTCCGGAGCGAGCGACCCGAAGAGGACAGCGAGGCCGCCGCGCGCCGAGTGGGGATTCGCCACGGGGCGAATCACGTCGTCGTTCGTCGCGGGCTCCTTCGCCACGTGGTCGCGGAACGTGCCGGCCACGGTCGGACGGTCGAGATGGAGGAGGCCGAGACGCGCGAGGCGCTCGAGGATCGCCGGGACGCCGCCGGCGGCGTGGACGTCGTCCATGTGCCACGGGCCGCTCGGCGCGACCTTCGTCAGGTGGGGAGTCCGGTCGGCGACGTCGTTGATCCGCTCTATCGGGTAGTTCAGGCCCGCCTCGCGGGCGATCGCGAGCGTGTGGAGGACGGTGTTCGTCGAGCCCCCCATCGCCACGTCGAGGGCGAAGGCGTCGTCGATCGCCTCGCGGGTGACGATCTTGCGGGGCGTCAGGTCGGCGGCGATGAGATCGACGATCCGCGCGGCGGCGGCCCTGGCGATCTCGTCGCGCTCGCTCGTCCGCGCGAGCGCGGTCCCGTTGAACGGGAGCGCCAGGCCGAGCGCCTCCATCAGGCAGTTCATCGAGTTCGCCGTGAAGAGCCCCGAGCAGGAGCCGCAGGAGGGGCACGCGTTCTTCTCCAGCTCGGAGAGCCGCCCTTCGCCGATCGCGCCGGCGCGGTAGGCGCCGACGCCTTCGAAGACCGAGACGAGGTCGATCGCCTTGCCGGCGTCGTCGCGGCCGGTCGCCATCGGGCCGCCCGAGACGAAGACGGCCGGGACGTCGAGGCGGACGGCCGCCATGAGCATCCCGGGGGTGATCTTGTCGCAGTTGGGGATGCAGACCATCCCGTCGAAGCGGTGGGCCGAGAGCATGGTCTCCACGCAGTCGGCGATCAGCTCGCGAGACGGGAGGGAGAATTTCATCCCCTCGTGCCCCATCGCGATGCCGTCGTCGACGCCGATGGTGTTGAACTCGAAGGGGACGGCTCCTGCGGCCCGCACGGCCGCCTTCACCAGGGCGCCGAACTCGCGGAGGTGGACGTGGCCGGGGACGACGTCGACGTAGGAGTTGACGATCGCGACGAACGGCCTGTCCCAGTCGTCCTCGCCGACGACTCCCGTGGCGCGCAGCAGGCTCCGGTGCGGCGCCCTCTCGATTCCCTTCTTGATCTCGTCCGATCTCATCGTGTCTCCGTTCCGTTGCGACAGGCCCAAAAACGAAGACCCCCGGGTTTCCCCGGGGGTCGTTTGATCTCTTGTGGCTGCTGGCCTAGATCAACCGAACCCCGGAGGGCCGATAACGAGGACCAGAAGAAGGACGAGGACGAGCAGCGAAAGCGCGACCGTGCCCGGGACGAACGACGGGGTGTTCGTCTCGGAGGTGTGTGGGGCGATGGTTTTCGTCGCGTCGCTCATGTCGGTAAAGTTGGCGGACTTTGCGGGAAACCGGGATGGGAAGTCAAGGAAAAGCGAAAAGCGCGGGAAATCGGCGAGCGGGGCATGGGTGGGGAGAGGTCGCAGGACAGGAGTTTTGTGTCCCTGGCGAGCAGGCGCCCTCTCTCACGAATCGCTCCCGGGTGGGGTGTCCCACGGCGACGCCTGCGCGCCCGCGACCCGCATCGGTCCCGCTGCGCGGGCCGCCGGGGCGAGCGCGAACGCCTCGCTGCGCTCGTTGCACGCGCGCGCTCGCCTGATCCGGCGGCCTGCTCGCGGTCCCGTGCGGGTGCCCCGCGGGTGCTCGAGCGCCGCTCGCGGGACACCCCACCCGTACGCTCACATCACGCCAGTTTCAGGTTCCGCAAAGAGGGACTCTTCGGAATGGCTCTCCGCTGATCGCCGGTCCGCCGTCCGGAAGCATGCATTCCGACAGGCCCGATGAGCCTGGTGCTCAGCTCCGGTCGGCCGAGCCTCGGGGGTGGGTCCCCCGAGCCGACCTCGAGCACGGACGGGGACCCGCTCGCCGGCGCGAGGACCGGGCGGGTATCAGGCCCGCGCGCCGATTCGAGCAGGGCGCGAGCTCGCGCGGGCCGCCCGCCCGGCCGGAGTGCCGGCGGAAGCGGGTCGGCCGCGCACAGCCGAAGGCGAGGGGGCCTCGCCCACGGGGCTCGGCTTCCCTCCCCGGCGCGGCTCCTCTCTTCGGGGTCTCTATCATTGGCCTTCCAGCCTCTGGGCGACAGCGCGCACGTCCTCGAAGCGGTCGAGCAGCAGGTTGAGCCCGTCCCAGCGGCCGGTGATAAAGGCGTCGCGTGCGGCGGCGGGCATGGTCACTGCCGCCTCGAAGGCTCCCGCCGTGAGGCGTTGCGCCTCGAGGTCGACGACGAGCTCCGTTGCCGGCTCGCGTTCGACGAGCTCCTGGAGCGCCGCGGCGTCGTCGCGCGAGACGGTGACGCACGGGAGCCCGAGGGCGACGGAGTTGCCGAAGAAGATCTCGGAGAATCCCTCTCCGACGACGGCGCGCAGGCTGCGGCGGTAGAGCGCCTGCGGAGCGTGCTCGCGCGACGAGCCGCAGCCGAAGTTGCGGTTTACGAGGAGGATCGTCGCTCCGGCGAATCGCGGGGAGTCGAACGGGTGAGCCCCCGCGAGCGCGATCCGGTCGTCCTCGAAGGCGTGCTCGCCGAGCCCCTCGAACGTCACGGCCTTGAGGTAACGGGCGGGGATGATCCGGTCGGTGTCCACGTCGTCGCCGCGGAGGGGAAGGCCCGTGCCGCGAATCCGGTCGATGCGGCTCATCGCGTTCCTTCTGCCGGCGCGAGGGCCGTTCTCACGTCGACGACCTCGCCCGCGACGGCGGCAGCCGCGACCATCGCGGGGCTCATCAGGAGCGTCCGGCCCGTTGGGCTTCCCTGGCGCCCCTTGAAGTTGCGGTTCGAGGACGATGCGCACACCTGCCGCCCCTCGAGCCGGTCGGGGTTCATCGCGAGGCACATCGAGCAGCCGGCGCTGCGCCACTCGAAGCAGGCGGCGCGGAAGACGTCGTCGAGGCCCTCGCGTTCTGCGGCGGCCTTCACGGCGACGGAGCCCGGGACGACGAGCGCCTTCACGTGCGGCGCGACGCGGCGACCCCGCGCGACCTCGGCCGCGGCGCGCAGGTCGGAGAGGCGCCCGTTCGTACAGGAGCCGATGAAGGCGACGTCGATACGCGTCCCGGCGATCTGCTCGCCGCCGGAGAAACCCATGTAGTCGAGGGCCTCGGCCACGGAGGCGCGTTCGCCGTCGGGGACGTCTGCGGCGCGCGGCACGCGCCCGGAGACGGGAACGGACTGACCCGGGTTGATCCCCCAGGTCACGTTCGGCTCGATGTCCGCGGCGTCGAGTCGGAAACGGTCGTCGTAGGCAGCGGCGGCATCCGAGGCGAGTGAACGCCACCGCGCGACGGCCACGGGCCACGCGTCGCCTTGTGGCGCGAAGGGGCGCCCCTCGAGGTAGGCGAACGTCGTCTCGTCGGGATTGACGTAGCCCGCGCGGGCGGCCCCCTCGATCGACATGTTGCAGAGGGTCATCCGCTCCTCCATCGACATCGCTTCGACCGCCGAGCCACCGTACTCGTAGGCGTATCCGGCGCCGCCGTTCACGCCGATGCGGCGGATGATCTCGAGGACGACGTCCTTGGCGGTGACACCTGGTCCGAGAACGCCGTCGACGTCGATGCGCCGGACCTTCAGTGGATCGAGCGCGAGGCACTGGGACGCGAGGACGTCGCGCACCTGCGAGGTGCCGATTCCGAACGCGATCGCGCCGAACGCCCCGTGCGTCGAGGTGTGGCTGTCGCCGCAGGCGATCGTCGTTCCGGGCTGTGTCAGGCCGAGCTCGGGCCCGATGACGTGGACGATGCCCTGCGCGGCGGAGCCGAGGGTGTGAAGGCGGATGCCGAACTCGGCGCAGTTCCTCTCGAGAGCCGAGAGCATCTCCTCGGCCATCGCGTCGCGGAAGGGACGCTCCTGGGAGTCCGTCGGGACGATGTGGTCGACGGTCGCCACCGTTCGCTCCGGGAAGGCGACCCTGAGCCCGCGGAGCCGGAGCATGTCGAACGCCTGCGGGCTCGTCACCTCGTGGACGAGGTGGAGACCCACGAAGAGCTGCGTCTGCCCGGTGGGGAGGACTCTGACCGTGTGGGCGTCCCACACTTTCGAGAAGAGCGTCGCGGCCATGAGGTCGGAAAAGGTAGCACTCCCGTCAAGCGTGCCCGCCGTGACGGCAGGCACGAAACCCGGGGAGCCGTTCCACCGTAACTGTCCTCGAACCCGGCACCGAGCTTCAGGAGGCCCCATGCCCGCCGACGTCACGAGAATACTGGCTGCGGCCAGCAACGCCGTCACCTACGTGAAGACGAACGTCCCGTTCGGCGCGTCGAATCGCGCGGGGGACTACGTCGAGAGCTACGAGAAGAACCGGAAGGCGATCGAAGGCGCGAACCCGAACGCCCTCGACAAGCTCCTGGGTGGCATGACCGCGTTCCTGCCCCTCCTGACGGGTGCGAACCGGGCCCTGCAGATCAAGGACGAGCTGAGCGGAAGGGCCGCGACCGACGTGATCGGACGTTTTCGCCAGATCTCGGCCCTCACGATCCGGACGAAGGCCGGGAACTGCAACGAGCAGAGCATCACGGCGTTCATCTTCCTCTACGACCTCGGGATCCGGCCGCTCGCGTGGATGCACCTCACGAACGGCAAGCACGCGTTCGTCGTCATCGGGCGCAAGCCCGGGAGCGGCGACGATCCGTCGGGGTGGGGCGACGAGGCCGTCGTCTGCGACCCGTGGAACCGCGAGGCCTACCCTCTCCCGGCGGTCCAGGGCCCCGGCATCCTGCAGGCGAAGTGGAGCTGCAGTACCGCCACGGCGGTCTTCGGCGTCGAGTAGCGCGCTGGCGGGGGTTCTGGCCTAGCCGGGCTGCCCCCGCTCGAGGGCGAGGCGGACGAAATCGGCAACGAGCGCGGCGAGACGCTCGTCGCCGCGCGCCTTCGCCGCGGAAAGCTCCTCGCCCTGGCCGGGGGTCTCACGCAGCTCGAAGTAATACTTGATCTTCGGCTCGGTTCCCGATGGCCGGAGCGTGACGCGCGACCCTCCTTCGAGCAGGTAGGCGACGACGTTGGACGTCGGCAGGCCCGGCACGCCGGCGCGGTAGTCGCGGGTCTCGACGACGGAAAGGCCCCCGATCGCCGCAGGAGGACGGGCGCGGAAGCCGTCCACGACGGCCGCGATCGTCGCGGCCCCTTCGGCGCCGGGGATCGTCACGCTCTTCTGCGCGGAGAGGAAGAGGCCGTGGGCGCGCTGGATCTCCTCGAGATAGCCCCACGCCGTCACGCCGCGGGCCCGGCACCAGCCGGCGAGGTCGGCGAAGACGAGGGCGGCCGAGATGCCGTCCTTGTCGCGCACGACGTCGGCGACGGAGTAGCCGAGCGCCTCCTCGTAGCCGAAGACGGTCGTCCGGCCCTCGCTCTGCTCCAGCTCGAGGGCGCGGTTCTCGATCCACTTGAATCCGGTCAGCGTCTCGGCGTACGCCGCGCCGAGGTCGCGCGCGATGACGCCGAGCTGGCTGGAGGAGACGATCGTCGTCAGGACGAGCGGATTCGCGGGTCTCGGGGTCCGCCACGTGAGGCAGTACGCGCCGAGGAGGACGCCGAGCTCGTTGCCCGAGAATAGGCGCATCCGGCCTTCCCGGTCCCGTGCGCCGGCGGCGAGGCGGTCGGCGTCCGGGTCGTTGGCGAGGAGGAGGTCGGCCTTCGTCTCCTCGCAGAGGGCGAGGGCGAGGTCGAGGGCGCCGGGCTCCTCGGGGTTCGGGAACGCGACGGTCGGGAAGGCGCCGTCGGGCGCGTGCTGGGCGGGGACGGAGTGGACGTTCGCGAAACCGGATCGACGGAGGGCCTCCAGCGTGAAGCGGGCTCCGACGCCGTGCATCGCGGTGTAGACGATGCCGAGGTCGCGCCCCTCTCCCGGGTGGAGGACGAGGCCCGCGATCGCGTGTTGGTAGCGGAGCGCCAGCTCGTCCCCGAGGGGAACGAAGAGCCCGTGCGCTTCGGCCTCGGCGCGTGGGAGGAACGGGATCTCGTTCGCGGGGCCCGACGACGCGATCGCGGCGGCGATCCCGGCGTCGACCGGCGGGACGATCTGCGCGGCGTTGTCCCAGTAGACCTTGTAGCCGTTGTAGGCCGGCGGGTTGTGGCTCGCGGTCACGACGACCCCGGCGGCCGCGCCGAGCTCCTTCACGGCGAATGCGCCGAGCGGGGTCGGGGCGAGGTCGACGAAGAAGTGGACGCGGATGCCGTGGCCCGCGAGGACTCCCGCGGTCTCCAGGGCGAAATCGTCGCTCCCGCTGCGGGCGTCCCGCGCGACGACCACTCCCCGGCGGGCGGCGTCGGGGACGGTGGCGATGAGGTGGCGGGCGACACCGGCGGTGGCCCGGCGGACGACGGCCCGGTTCATCCGGTTCGGACCCGCGCCGAGGAGGCCGCGGAGGCCCGCCGTACCGAACTCGAGCTCGCCGCGAAAGCGATCGAGCAGCTCGGCTTCGTCACCGGCGGCACAGAGGCGGTCCACCTCGCGAGCCGTTTCGGGGTCGGGGTCGGTGTCGCGCCACGCGCGGGCTCTGGCGAGAAGGGCGGAGTCCATCCGGCGGATGGTATCGCCGTCGGGGCTCAGGGGCCCGATGGATCGGGTGAGCCTGCAGCCTTCACCACCGCGAACCCGGCGTCGTTGCTCTTCTCGTCCCAGACGCCGACGCAGACCCGGGCCTGGGGCCCGGAACTGTCGATCTCGAGCTCGTAGGTGTAGTGCCCGGCCTTCGCCGTCTCGAGGTCCTGCGCGGGGACCTCGAACGTCTGGCTCCTGCGCGTGACCTCGGAGAAGTCCCCCTCGGGTGCGACGGAGGCCACGAAGACCGAGAAGGCCCCTGCCATGCCCTTCGCCGTCGGGAGGAGCACGAGCGAGGCGATGGGAATCCGGATCTCGACGCGGACCCGGTACTTCCCCTTCTGGTCCGGCGCAACGGTGGAGGACGCCTGGATCGGAATCCGCGCGCGGCCGTCGGGCTTGAAGAGGTGCGCGAGCACCCGGTCGCTCATCTGCTCCTCGGGGGTCTTCTCCACCAGCGAGCCGCGCACCCTCACGGTCACCTTTCGGCCCGGGACACGCACCGTCACGGAAGCCGCGCGCCTGGCGCCGGTCGGGCCGGGATAGCCGAGGGAATACCAGGAGTCGAGGTCTGCCGAAACGCGGTCGATGAAGGCCGGAATGCTGCCGGCACCCACGGCGGCGACGCCGCCGGTCTTCTCGGCGATGAAGGAGAGCGCGTCCATCTCGTTCTTCAGCGCGAGGTGCTCGCGTCCCCCGAGGGGCCCGCTCGTGAGGCCCGGAGAGGCCGTGTCCGTCGCCGACGGCATGGACCCGTCCATCCCGGCGGGGAAGACCGCGTAGAGCGTCACCCCGTTCGCGTTGGCCGACCGGGTGACGTCCTCCAGGAGCCTCCTGGCGTCGAACTCCTGCCTCGTCGCACCGTCCAGGGCCGACGCGTCGGAACGGGGCTTCAGGAAGTACTCCATTCCGGCGTACCGGGAGAAGCGATGGGAGAACAGGACCAGGATCTTCCGTCCGTCCATCCCTCCGAGCGTGGCTGTGAGCCCCTTGAGAGCGTTCGTCTTCGCCCTCATCTCGAAGAGAGCCTGCTGGGCGAAGGCCAGCGCCTTCAGGGAGGCCCCCCCGGCCCCCCCGGCGTCCGGCCCGATACGCGGGTCGAGTGCCAGGGAGGTGAACCAGGCGTCCTCGTTCTCGAGCAGGTCGAGCTCCGCCTCCTCGGACGGGATCCGGCTGCTCTGTTTCTCGACCGCGGCCAGCGAGCTCTCGAGCTTCTCGGGGTCGTTGGTGAACGAGAGAACGGTCTGGATCGAACGGTTCCAGGTCACGATCATCGCCTCGTCGCCTTCCCCGAGCGTTCCCTCGAGGAAGCCGCGGATCGAGTCGAAGAGCTCGCCGCGCTGTTTGGCGTCGGGAATCTGGAGCCGGTCGATGAAGAGGACGATGCGCCGGGGCGGGCGGGGCGCCGCCGGTGCCGCGTCCGGCGGGGTGCCGGGCGTGGCCGTCCCGGACGGTCGAACGGTCGCGGACGGGAACGCCTCTCCCCGGATCTCGCTGAAGTTCGTCACGCCGACGGTCTTGCCGTCGTGGCGGACCTCGAAGTCCCGGGCCGTGAGGCCGTGAACGGGGCGCCCCGCCGGGTCCGTCACGATGACGTCGAGGTTGAAGAGGGTCAGCTCCGCCGACGCCGTCGAGCGAGGGACCGGCGCCGGCGCCTGCGCCAGCGAAAGCCCCGGGTGGAGGAGAGCTGCAAGGAGGAGCCCAGGAGGAAACTTCATGTTCACCGCCGATACGCATGCCAGGTGCCAGACCGCACCGTACTCCGCAGATTACGATAGAGAGCCATGATCTCGTTCGCCTCCCTCTTCGTCGGCCTCGTCTTCGGGATCGTCAACGTTCAGCTCGTTGCGGCCGCGAACGTTCACCAGGTCGAACTCTTCCTCGACGGCAGACCGGTGGCCAACCTGAGCGCACCCTTCGCGGCGCCGCTCGATCTCGGGTGCGATCCGGCCCCGCACGAGCTCGTCGCCGTCGCCTTCGACGCGAAGGGCCGGCGGCTCGAGGAGGCGCGGCAGTGGATCAACCGGCCGCGGTCCGCCGCCGAGGCGAGCTTCAATCTCGAGCCGGGCCGGGGAGACCGGGAGCGGATTGCGCGACTGACGTGGCGCAGCCTGACGGGGGAAGTCCCACGTTCGGTCTCTGTGACGTTCGACGGAAAGCCGGTTCCGGTGACCGACCCCTCCCGGTTCGAGGTCCCGCCCCACGACCCGAGCCAGGTCCACTCCCTGCGGGCCGAGCTCGACTTCGGCGGGGACGTCCGCGCCACGGCCGAGGCGATCTTCGGGGGGCCGCGGAGGATCGAGGCTTTCACCGAGATGACGGCGGTGGCGGTCGAGCTCGACGAGGGGCTCGTCCTTCCCTCCCCGGAACTCCTCTCGGGCTGGTTCGAGAAGGACGGCGCCGGGCTGGAGGTCGCCGCGGTGGAGGAAGGGCCCGCCGACGTCGTTCTCGTCTTCGAAGGGAGCGCGCTCGCGCGGTTCCGGCGTTCCTACAGGGCACCCGTCGTACCGAACCCGTCGGGCCTCCCGGACGATTTCTCGTACCGCTTTCTCTTTCCGGTCGGGCAGATGACCGCGCAGTCGACGATGGTCGCGAACGTCTACCCGATCTCGCGCCGGCTCGGCCGGGTCGACGGCGCGACCAGCTGGATCGCCGGGAAGCTCATCGACGGCCCCGTCTGGACCCGCAAGGGCCAGCGTCTTGCGGACGCGGTGGCCGTGGCGGCGCTCGCCGCTGCCGAAGGTGAGAGGCGCCGTGCCGTGGTGCTCATCCTCGGCCCCGAGGCCGAGGACGGGAGCCTCCTGTCCGCCGGCGAGGCCATGAGCTTTCTCGAGAAGCTCCGGGTGCCGCTGCACGTCTGGTCGATCGGGCTGAAGCTCTCCCCCGAAGCGGACCGGTGGGGGGGAGGGCGGAAGATCTCCAGCACCCGCCAGCTCGACCTCGCCGTCACCGAGCTCGCCGACAGGCTGAAGCGTCAGCGAATCGTCTGGGTGGAAGGAACCCACCTTCCACAGTCCGTGACGCCGGCCGCGTCAGTGTCCGGCGTCCGCCTGGCCCGCTGAGGCTCAGGAGCCCGAGGGTTTCACGACGGCGAAACCGGCTTCGTTGCCCTTCTCGTCCCAGACCCCGACGCAGACGCGCGCCTCCGGTCCCGCGCTCTCGATCTCGAGCTCGTAGGTGTAGTGCCCCGCCTTCGCGGTCTCGACGTCCTGCCCCGGCATCTCGAAGGGCTGGCTCTTCCGGGTGACCTCGGAGAAGTCCCCTTCGGGCGCAACGGAGGCCACGAAGACCGAGAACGCGCCTCCCACTCCTTTCGCCGTGGGCATGAGCACGAGCGAGGCGATGGGGATGTGGATCTCCACCCGGATCCGGTACTTCCCCTTCGGACCAGGGGCCGCGGTCGAGGTCGCCCAGATCGGAATGCGCGCCTGACCGTCGGGCTTGAAAAGGTGGGCGAGGACGCGGTCCTTCATCTGCTCCTCGAGGGTCTTCTCCACGAGGGAGCCGCGCACGCGCACCTTCAGCTCGCGGTTGCGCAGACGCACCGAGACCGAGGCGGCACGGCCGCCGCCGGCCGGCGCCGGATACCCGAGGGAGTACGAGGAGTCGAGATCGGCCGACACTCGGTCGATGAATGCCGGAACGCTCCCGGCCCCCACGGTGGCAACGCCGCCCGTCTTCTCGGCGACGAAGGCGAGCGCCTCCATCTCGTTGTTCAGCGCGAGCTCTTCGCGTCCGCCGAGCGCCCCGCTCGTGGCCTCGGGCGCGATGCCGAGCGTCTCGGCCGCGGATGGCTGAGGCGGCTCCAGCCCGGAGGGGAGGACAGTGTAGAGCGTGACGCCGTTCGCGTTTGCCGATCGGGTCACGTCCTCGAGGTACCGCTTCGTGTCGAACTGTCTCGTCCGAGGATCGCCGAGGTCCGACACGTCGGAGCGGCTCTTGAGGAAGAACTCGAGGCCGGCGTACCGGGAGAAGCGGTGGGACACGAAGACGAGGATCTTCCTACCGTCCATCCCGCCGAGCGTCGCGGTGAGCCCCTTGAGCGCCGCCGTCTTCGCCTTCATTTCGAAGTACGCCTGCTGGGCGGCCAGCTCGGCCGACGGCTTGTACCCGCCGAAGTCCGTCCCGACGATCGGCTGAAGGCTTCCGCTTCCGGGGTCCGGCTCCTCGGCCAGCTGCGTGAACCAGGAATCCTCGGCCCGCAGCATGTCGAGCTCGGCCTTCTCGGTCGCGATGCGGCCGCTCTGACGCTCGATGGCCTGGAGGGTCTCCTCGAGCCGGTCCGGGTCGCCCGTGAACGGCTGAACCGTGCGGATCGTCCGGCTCCAGGTGACGATCATCGACTCGTCGCCCTCCCCGAGCGACTTCTCCAGGAACCCGCGAATCGAGCCGAAGAGCTCTCCCCGCTGCCGGGCGTCAGGGATCTGAAGCCGATCGAAAAAGAGGACGATGCGACGCGGCGGGCGCGACCCGGCGGTCGCGGCTCCGGGCTCGCCGCCTGTCGGCGTCGGCGTCTCGGGCAGCACGGGCGTGCCCGTGCTCGCGGCAGGCATGGCCCCTCCCCGGATCTCGCTGAAGTTCGTGACCTGGACGGGCTTGCCGTCGTGCCGGACCTCGAAGTCGACGGCTTTCAGGCCGTGAACCGGCTTCCCCTGCGCGTCGGTCACGACGACGTCGAGGTTGAAGAGGTTCAGCTCGACCGACGCTGCCGTTCGGGGAACCGCCTCCGGCTGCTGCGCTGATGCAACCCCCGGCAGGAGGAGTGCTGCGAGGAGGAGTCCTGCAGGGCTCTTCATGTTCACCGCCCGTGAGCACCTCGTGTGCCAGACGGCACAGTGCCTCGCAGGATACGACGAGGTCTACGCCCGCGCTCGATTGGCACGGACCTCGCGTAGTTGCAGACAGTGTGCTCACGGGAGTACGCGGAGGCTCCATGATCTCGTTTGCGTCCCTCTTCGTGGGATTCGTCCTCGGGATCGTTCACGTCGAGCTCATGGCGAACGGCGGAGTCGACAGGGTGGAGCTCCTCCTCGACGGGCGGCTGGTGGCCGAGCTCAGAGAGCCGTTCACGGCACCTCTCGACCTCGGGTGCGAACCTTCCCCGCACGAGCTCGTCGCCGTGGCCTACGACGCGCGGGGGAAGGAGCTCGATCGGGCGCGCCAGTGGATCAACCGCCCGCGCACGACGGCCGAGGCGAGTCTCGTCCTGGAAGAGGGCCACGGTGGCCGGGGACGCGCCGCACGACTGGCGTGGCGCGCTCTCGCGGGAGAGGTGCCGACCAGGGTGTCCGTGACGTTCGACGGGGTGCCGATCGCGATCGACGATCCTGCGCGCATTCTCCTGCCTGCGTACGAGCCTGCAGAGGTCCACATCCTGCGGGCGGACCTGGAGTTCGGGAGGGGTGTCTCGACCTCCACGGAGCTGGTCTTCGGCGGCTGGAGGACGGTCGGGACTCTCGCGGAGCTGACGGCGATCCCGGTCGAGCTCGAAGCGAAGGCCTCTCTCCCGCCGATGGACGGCCTCGCGGGATGGTTCGAGGCGAGGGGCGTGCCCCTGGAGGTGGCGGCAGTCGAGGTCGGGGGCGTCGACGTCGTCTTCGTCGCGGAGGGGAGCGCCGTTCCGGAGCTGAAGCGGGTACTGGAGCAGATCGAGCTCGAGGTGGGGCCCAGGAGGACTGCGATCATCACCGTGGAAGAGCTGGAGGAGGAGCGCGTAAGGGCCAAGGCCTATCACCGAAGCGGGACGACCGCGGGCGAGGACTTCCGGTCCCGCGTGATCTGGCCTGTCGCAACCATGTCCAACCAGAGCGGCATGGTCGCGAACGTCTATCCGACGACTCACTGGTTCGATGGGGGAGCCTCCGGAATCGAGAGGATCGCGACCGTACCCCGCGTGTGGCCTCCCTGGCACCGGGAGGGCCAGCGCATCGCGGATGCCGTCGTCGTCGCGGGCCTCTCCGCGGCGGAGGGGAACCGCCGGCGAGCGGTCGTTCTCGTACTCGGCCCCGCCGCCCAGGACGGGAGCCTCCTCGCGCCCGAAGAGGCGACGCGCTTCCTGCATCGCATCGGGGTTCCGCTCCACGTCTGGTCGGCCGGCAGGAAGCGCTCACCGGAAGCCACACGGTGGGGTGCATCGACGACGATACGTCGCTCCCGGGATTTCGACGCCGCCCTCCGCCAGGTCCTGCGTGCGACGGAGGTCCAGCGCATCGTGTGGGTACAGGGGTCTCACCTTCCGCAGGACCTCGAAGTCGCCCCTCTCGCCAGGGGAATCCGGCTCGCGCGCTGAGACGGCGGAGAAGGAGAACGCCCCGGCGCGACGGGGCGCGACGGGGCGTTCCGATTCCGGGAGGGGGCCGCCCCCAATGGGCGGGTGAACGGATCCGTCTATTTCACCTCGCAGAAGCAGCGGGCGTAGATGCCGCGGGGGTCGTTCCAGACGGAGAGGCGGCCGGCCTCGTCCGCGACGGCCCGAATGATGGCGGCGCCCGCTCCCGCGACCGGCTCCGGGCTGGGCGCGAGGGTGTAGCCGAACGCCGCGGCGACCCGGGCCGAGCGGACCGAAAGGCTCGCCATCAGCTTCTCCTTGAGAGACCGCTCCTTCTCGACGTACGTCACCTGGTACGTCTTGCCGAGCTTCGCCTTCTCGGCCGCCGAGGCGATGGCTTCCTGCAGACCGCCGAGCTTGTCGACGAGCCCCCGCTCCTTCGCGTCGGCGCCGCTCCAGACCCGGCCCCGGGCGATCCTGTCCACGTCGTCGCGGCTCATCTTCCGGGCCTTGCCCACGCGGACGAGGAACTCCTCGTAGCCGTGGTTGATCATCTGCTGGATCGACTCGCCGACCTTCGGCTGCAGCTCGCGGTCGATTCGCAGGGCGCCCGCCCAGGAGGTCGTGCCGACGCCGTCGACGTGCATGCCGAGGTACTTCGCGAGCGGCTTCTCGATGGTGGGGAACATCCCGAAGATGCCGATCGAGCCCGTGATGGTCTCGGGGCTGGCCCAGATCTCGTCGGAAGAGGTCGCGATCCAGTAGCCGCCCGAGGCGGCAACGCTCCCCATCGAGACGACGACGGGCTTCTTGGCCTCCTGGGCGAGCTGGAGCTCGCGGCGGATGACCTCGGAGGCGAAGGCGCTGCCGCCGCCGCTGTCGACCCGGAGGACGATCGCCTTGACCTTCTCGTCCTGCCGGGCCTTCCGGATCAGGGCAGCGGTCGAGTCGCCGCCGATCCGCCCCGGTCCGGCCGTGCCGTCGACGATCTCGCCCTTCGCGACGACGACGGCGACCTTGTCACCCTTGCCCTTCGCCCCTGGCCGGTCGCTGCCGAGCGCCTCGAGGTAGTCGGCCATCGCGACCTGCTTGAACGACTTCGACTTCTCGTCCTCGCCGGCGAGGGCGATCATTCGCTTGCGCACCTCGTCGCGGGCGGCGAGCTTGTCCACCAGCTTCGCTTCGAGAGCGATCTTCGCCGTGTCGCCGCCGGCGGCCTTCAGGAGGTCCGGCATCCCTTCGATGTAGGCAGTGAGGGCCTCTGGCGTCGTCTTGCGCGCCGTGGCGGCCCCGGCGAGGTAGGCCCGCCAGATGTCGCCGAGCCACTCGAGATCGGCCTCCTTCGCCTCGGGAGACATGTCGTTTCTCAGGTAGGGCTCGACGGCCGACTTGTACTCGCCGACGCGGAAGACGTTCCAGGTGATGCCGAGCTTGTCGATCCCCTCGCGGTAGTAGGTCCTGTAGCGGCCGAAGCCCTCGATCAGGACCATTCCATCGGGGTTGAGGAGGACCTCGTCGGCCTGTGCGGCGAGGTAGTAGCCGCGCATGTCGAAGGCGTCGCCCGCGGCGATCACTTTCTTGCCCGACTTGCGGAAGTCCCGGATGGCGGCCGCGGCGTCCTCGAGGACCGTCATTCCGGCCCCGCCCATCTCGTCGAGGTCGAGGTAGACGGAGGAGATCCGCTTGTCGTCCTTTGCGGCGGCGAGGGCGTCGAGGACGTCTTTCAGGAGAGTCTCCTCGGCTCTGCCGCCCCCGGCGAGCCCGGCGACGAGGTCCTGCGGCGAGCGGGACGCGACCTGTTCGACGAGGTTCCCCTTCGGGGCCACGACGAGCGCGGCGCCCTTCGGCACTTTCGGTCCTCCCGCAAGGGCGGCCGCCAGAAGTCCGATGACGATCGCGAGGAAGAATAGGTTCACGAAGACGCGGCGGGACTGGTCGAGGCCGCGACCCACGGAGGAAAGGACGCGGCGGGGGAGGGAGCGGGGACGGTTGTCATTCATCTGGAGCATTCCTCTTTCGCCGTGACTGTACGGCGGAACGGGCCTCCGGGGTTCGAGAGCGAATCGCAACGGGAAACGCGACGTCCGGGACGTCACGCCCGGGGCACGAGGTGGATGGCCGGTGCCTTGACGACGGCGACGACCTCGACGCCTTCTTCCAGGCCGAGGTCGGTCCGGGAGGCACGGGTGACGAGAGCCGAAAGGCGGGTGCCCCCGCAGGCCAGGACGACCCTCACGAGCGGTCCCTCGGGCGTGACGGCCGTGACTATGCCTGGGAGGTGGTTTCGGGCGCTGCTCCGGGCCCCGCCGCCCCGTTCGAGGACGACGTCCTCGGCGCGGAGCAGGACCCAGACGTCTCCTTCGAGCCCGCAGTCCACGGCGGCGAGGTGCAGGCCGTGCGCTTCCACGGTGACGAGGCCCTCGCCCGTCCCCACGACCCGCCCGGCGAGCACCGTGTCGACGCCGACGCAGCGGGCGACGTCCCGGTTGGCCGGGCGTTCGAAAACGTCCGCCACCGACCCGTGCTGCCGGATCCCTCCGTCCACCATGACGGCCATCCGGTCGCCGAGCGCGAGCGCCTCGATCCGGTCGTGCGTGACGACGATCGCCGGGACGCCGAGCCGCAGGAGGAGAGCGCGAAGCTCCCCGCGCAGCTCCTCGCGGGTCGGCGTGTCCAGGGCCGAGAGGGGTTCGTCCAGCAGGAGGAGCCGGGGCGAGGGGGCGATGGCGCGGGCGAGGGCGACTCTCTGCCTCTGGCCGCCCGAGAGCTCCGCTGGACGCCGATCGCCGAGGCCGTCGAGCTTCAGGATCGCGAGCGTCTCCGCCGTCCGCCGCGCCCGCTCGGCGGTTCCGGCCCGGTGCAGGCCAAAAGCAACGTTCTCTCGCGCCGTGAGGTGCGGGAAGAGGGCGTAGTCCTGGAAGAGGAGCCCGACCCTGCGGCGGCGGGCAGGGACGAAGACGCCCCGCGCCGTGTCGAGCCAGGTCTCGTCCCCCTGAAGGATCGTCCCCTCGTCGGGGCGGTCGAGGCCCGCGAGCGCGCGAAGGACGGTCGTCTTTCCGGAGCCCGAGGGACCGAACAGGACCGTCACGGGGCCATCGTTTCCGGAGACGACGAGATCGGCGTGGATCGCCAACCCTCCCCGGAATCGCCTTACGAATCGCGCTTCGAGGTCTGCGGCCATGCGGAGACGGTCCGGCGCTGCAGGGCGTACGTGGTGGCGAGGACGGCGAACGACACGGCGAGGAGCACCAGCGACGTGGCCCCGGCGGCGTCGTAGTCGAGCGCCTGGACGTGGTCGTAGATGGCGACGGAGACGGTCCGGGTCTCCCCGGGAATGTTGCCGCCGATCATGAGGACGACCCCGAACTCCCCGAGAGTGTGGGCGAACGAAAGGACGATGCCCGTGACGACCCCCGCGCGGGAGAGGGGAAGGACGACCCGGC
>Ga0209573_1001402_pt1 | contig 37565 bp, 67 predicted proteins | sample TNRBio252014_DNA_FD_185870 | JGI IMG/M metagenome (GOLD analysis project Ga0209573, IMG submission 185870) | Wastewater treatment Type I Accumulibacter community from EBPR Bioreactor in Madison, WI, USA - TNR Reactor_6/25/2014_ DNA (SPAdes)... | ecosystem: Engineered > Bioreactor > EBPR >...
TGATCCTGTCATACTAGACCCTAGTGGCATTGATGTTGGAATCATTGGTGTTGATACTTGTATGTCAATCCCTGTTTGTGCTGTTGTCCATGTGAGATTGTTAGATGTATTGTTGTTCATATTGTTGCTATCATTGCTTGATGATATTGATCGATAGACTGTTGCTGTATCTGGATTTGCGCTGTATAAGTTGACATTGAATGATATTCCGCTACAAGATCCTATATTTCCTAGATTCCATGTCACGGTATTCATCATACTATCATATACTCATCATGAATAATTATAATTATTATATGAAGATGCATAGTATGCATTTCCACTAGATGTTGACCATGATGCAGTAACTGTAACGTTTTCTGCATTTGCAGAACAGCTGTTGTATACATAGGTATTTGAACTCAATTGTGAGCCTGCTGTTCCATTTGATCACCCCATATCGCTTATATATATATCGCTTGTTGATCCAGTTTGAGCTCCTCATCAGCTTGTTGTTCGGCTTACGTATTGTGTTGTATAGTTATTCATTGGATTTCCATCATTGCTTCATGAAGATGCTGGTCCTATATTCCAATATATAGTGTCGTTGCCGCTCATTGTACCATACAAACTTACGCTGTATGTCGCATTGCTTGCGAGGTATGAACATTGCATAGAATTGGTTCCTGTATATATTCGTGTTACACTTGATCCATTATATGATCCTGGTACATTCATCATTCATCCGCTTGATGTAATATAACTGGCTGTTGCTGTCGGAAGCGTGGCTGATACTTGTATTCCATAGCCTGCTGTACATCCGTTGTAAGCATCTCATCAAACTATAATTGATGGAGAAAGTGTTCCTGGTGATGTCGTACTAAATGATGATCCGTTTCCTGAATAGATACTATAATCATAATTTGCTCATCCTCCTCATTGTTGTGCTTGCCATGTACCATACTGTGACATAGTGTCATTACCTGGGTTTGCATCTCCAGCTATAGATACTGTCCAATCTACCGTAACTTGTCCCAGTGCACCATTGTATAATGTTACTGATAAAGGAATTTCAGAACATGATATGTACATAGGATCAATTGTCCATGTTGCTGTATTTCCTGCTACATTGGCTGGTCCATATATAGATGAAGCAGTTATGTATGATGGACTTATGCCACTTGTTGTGTTCCATGTTGCTGTTACAGTGACGGCGCTACTTGCTGCATCTGCACACATTGCGTTATTTATTGCACTAGAGAACATGATGTTTGATCCAGTGTTTGCGCTATACACAGCACTTGATCATGACGCGAAGTACATATCTACTTGTGTTGGGAGAGTACAAGATCCATCGTCAAGATTTGCTTGAGGATCATAATTTTCTGCATCGGTATCTGTACATCATGTTACAAATTCTCCACATATATAGACAAACATATCATCGTTTTCTGCTACAACTCCTCACAAAATCGATCTTCCTGTCGTCTTGGTTACCATCATATTGTTTCCATTGAGTGGTATAAGTCCACTTGGTGTCATGTATAGCGTGCCATATAGTTTACTTTCATCAAATAATGATCTTTCTCCAGCAGACAATACTCTATTGTTGTTACCATCTATGATAATAGCTCACTGTACATAAAATGGTACTCATGCGATAGTAGCCATTCATAGTAAATTTTCTGGTTCTGATGCTTTTATTGTCAAATCGGTTCCATTATTTCCCACGCTATAAAATCCTGCACCAAACTGTAGCATAGGATCCAATTGTGTATCTTGTATTTGTACTATCGATACTGATGGACATGCAGCACCTACTCCGTGCCAGTATTCTGCTTGATTTCCACTTGGTCCGTTGTATGATTGGTGAAAACCAAGGTCAGTATTGAAGATAATTAGCCCTCTTGCTGGATTGGAGATATTGTCTCTTTGCGCTGTTGTCAAACGAGGTGGCAGAAATCATCTTGTTGTCGAATTGACTAATAGTGCAGCAGAGCTATCCATGTTGTTGATATCAACAACTACTTGTCCATCGGGACCACCAGTTGTGGTTACAAGTATACGATTCATATACAGTGTAAATGAATTGATCGCAGCTTCGATAGCTACAGGTGCTGCATACGTAGCTAGTGCGGTGATGGATAAACCTGCTATAAACATAGCAAATAATTTGATGTTCTTCATTGAGACAATAAACAAGAAATAAAATTCTTTTGTTTAATTTTATTGACGAAGGTGAAAAAATGCAAATTTTTGCATACTTTTTGCAAAAGACGATAGTTGTTGGTTGTATATTAAGATATTGTTAATTATTTTTCTTTGATTGTCTGTGGATTTGCTTGCATTTGCTCATAAATGAAATATAAGGAAGAGGTCAAGAGGTAAAGAAGCGAAAAGTTAAGGTTTTATTTTTCCTGTGACTATGCATAAAAAATACTGGTTTACGCCAAAAACCTATGGACGATGATTTGTTCCTATTAGTTGGGAAGGATGGTTATTTACTCTGTTTCTTCTTGTGTTGGTGGGTGTAGCGATGATACGTAATGGACTGTGGTTACCAGGATTTCCACTCGAATATGATGTGAATGCGTTGCAGATGGTAAGTTTTGCATTTGATATTGTTCTTATTGTCTTTGCTCTTTCATGGTTTATGGAGAAGAAATGTGATGGAGAGTTAAAGTGGAGACGAGGGAATAAAATGGTGAGTGGTGAATGATCAATTATGAATGCTACAAAAAAATCTAACCGTAAGTCATAGTATTTGCGGTTTTTTGTTGCTTTACTTTTTAAAGAGATGCATAATGCAAAGTACGATGTTTTTGGCGCAGTTATTGTGTTGGGTTTTTGCTGTATTGGGAGTGAGTTTGCTCGTAGCTCCTGTGTGGTATGATGCGATCACTAAAGATATCCTGAAGAGCCCATCTATGATCCATATGGGATCGTTTTTGAGTCTGGCAATGGGTATAGCGATTGTGTTGGTCCATAATGTCTGGGATCGGTCGTTTGTGCTGATTATTACCTTATTTGGTCGAGCAAATATAGTAAAGGCGATTATTCCTCTTTGGTTTCCTGAATGGACAGTTACTATGACAAAAAAATTACCAATGGATGCGCTATTGGTAAGAGTAGGTGGAATATGATTTATTGTTGCTGCTGTATTGTTGTATAGTGTGTGATATGGGTTCTAACCTTGTTTTATTTTTTATGATTATATACCATGGAAAATTCTATTATGATTGGTCAGCTTATTGCTGTTGTTATGGCTTTTGTGACCTTGAGTTTATTTATCAATCCAGGACAGTATCAAGAGATTATTAAAGATTTAGGAAAGAGTTCTGTTCTGCTGTATTTTATGGGTTTGACGGCAACTGTTCTTGGTGCAGCGATTGTCTTTGCTCATAATATTTGGATAGCAAATTGGACCGTAATTGTGACCCTTGTGGGGTGGATTTCTTTGGTAAAATGATGAGCAATGTTGCTCTTTCCATCATGGTTTGTTGCACAGAAAAAAAACTGGACAAAAAAAAGTCTCTTATATGTCTATGCACTTGCTTCTGCGATCATTACTATCGTATTGATTCGAGGAATCTATGGAGGATAGTCTTGTACTAAGACTGTAAATGATTATATTGTAGTTATGAATATATTGACTGTAACCACAACAACCACGACGAGCCAAAATGTTTGGTAGGGGTTGTATGTTGCATCAAAATTGCTACACTCCTGCTGAAAAGTGGGAGTGTTTTTTATTTGGTATGTTGTCTCTGTATGGAATTGTATGCTCAACGTCATAGTCTTGCTCATATTTTAGCACAAGCAGTGCAAAGAAGTATTGATCCTATGGTTCAATTAGGAACTTGACCAGCGGTGGAAAATGGATTTTATTATGATATGTTGTTCTCTGACGGCACTACTTTTGGTGAAGAGCAGATAAAGCCACTCCAAAAAATAATGGAATGAGTTGTAAAAGAATGACAATGATTTGCTTGTTATACTGCAAAAAATATTGATGATGCAAAAGCTTTGGTCGCTGTGATGGGGCAAAATTTCAAAGTAGAATTGCTTGATAAGTTTTTTGCACAAGATAAGGATGCAGCGTATACGTTTTGGTATAATTATGTCGATGTGCAGATGTTGCCAAGATTGGAGAAAAACTGTAAACCCGAGTATATCGAGTATTATAAAAAGATAACAAACTATTTGGCTCAAATAGATTCTTCATTTGCCTCGGCATGACGTTTTGTAACGTTTATTGATCTATGTGAGGGTGGTCATTGTGAGACGACAAAGGATATCGTTGATGGTTCCTTTATGTTGGAAAAAATAGCTGGTGCCTACCGACAGGCGAAGGATACCAATCCTATGATGACGAGAATTTATGGCTTGGCATTTGCTGATAAGCAATCATTGAAAGATCATCAGGCGATGATGGAAGAGGCGAAGAAAAGAGATCATAGAGTATTGGGACAGAAATTACACTTGTTTGCGTTTGATGATGAAGTTGGTCCTGGACTGCCTTTATGGTTGCCTAATGGAACTATAATTGTCGAAGAATTGGAAAGGCTTGCTAAAGAAAAAGAACATGAATATGGCTATCAAAGAGTACGTTCCCCACATATTGCAAAAGATAAGCTGTATCTGCGTTCTGGTCACTTGCCATACTATGCAGAGAGTATGTTTCCTCCGATGGAAATGGATGGAGAAACATATTATCTCAAAGCGATGAACTGTCCACATCATCACAAAATCTATGCAGCGACACCTAAGAGTTATAGAGACTTACCAGTAAGATATGGTGAATATGGACACTGTTATAGATATGAAGATAGTGGTGCATTGTTTGGTTTGATGAGAGTACGTAGTTTGTGCATGAATGATGCGCATATCTACTGTACAGAAGAACAGTTTGCAGAAGAATTTATGAAGGTGATAGAGATGTATGTGTATTACTTCAAGTTGTTTGGTATTGAAAAATATCAGATGCGTCTGAGTAAACATAGCAAAGAAGGTTTAGGAAAGAAATATGTCGACAATGAAGCGTTATGGATCAAGACTGAAGCGCAAGTAAGAGATGTTTTAGAACAATCAGAAGTGCCATTTTTTGAAGCAGAAGATGAAGCAGCTTTTTATGGTCCAAAGATCGATGTACAGATATGGTCAGTGATAGGACGTGAGTTTACGCTTGCGACTAATCAGCTTGATTTTGCGGTTCCTGAGAGATTTAATCTCACCTATGTAGACAAAGATGGTCAAGATAAGACACCGATTTGTATTCATCGTGCGCCGTTAAGTACTCATGAAAGATTTGTGTGATTTTTGATAGAGCATTTTGCTGGAGCATTCCCTGTTTGGCTATCGCCAATACAGGTACAAATTATTCCTGTTGCAGAGAAGTTCGTGTGATATGCACAAAAGTTGCATGAAAAGTTATACACTAAAAATCTAAGATCGTTGGTGGATGATAGTAGTGATAGTTTTAGTAAGAAAATTAGAAATGCTGAGTTGATGAAAGTGCCATATATTGTGATTGTTGGAGAGGAAGAAGAAACTAACAACACCGTATCGATAAGAGTATTTAAGACAAAAGAACAATCCGTGATGTGAGTAGAAAAGTTTGTGTCACAGATGGAGAAAGAGTATGCAGAGAGAAGTCTGTAATGGTGAATTATTAATGGTTAATGATGAATGTATTGAAAATATTTACTTTTTGTTTGGTTGTCGATGAGAAAGTTACTCGTTCCTATTTTGGTGCTAATTATATTAGTGCAGTTTATCTTGCTTTGGTTATCTCGCGATACTGCAAATGTTTATCCACGTGTTGGTGTGCAGGATGCGGTCCATATTGTTGAAATACTTGATGAAGACATAGAAGATGATAGTGTAAGAGCTGTAAAGTATCGTCTCGAACTTTTGGTTGATGAATTTGGTCAATGGTATATAGATGAGCAATCTTCGACATGGGCTTGTTGGCCAGGAAGAGGACATGAGGAGTTTAGTAGTGAATTTTGTGAATAATGCCTCGTGTTAAAAACAGAAGATTTCTCTCTAATCATAGTGATGATCGTATTGTGCAGTCAGGTAAGGACTTTTTTGATAATGCAAAAGGAAATTGGGGGAAAGAGTTTTTTGGCAATGATTCTCCAATAGTTTTAGAGTTGGCTTGCGGAAGAGGTGAATATACGGTAGGACTTGCGCAGCATTTTCCGGAAAAAAATTTCTTGGGTGTGGATAAAAAATGAGATAGGATGTGGGTGTGATTGCAGAATGCTGCAGAAAAGTGACTGACAAATATCTGATTTTTACGTACAATTATCCATCATCTGGATAGATTTTTTGCTCCTGCTGAAGTAGATGAAATACGAATAGTGCATCCTGATCCTAGACCAAAAGGGGCTGATGCGAGAAGAAGATTGACGAATACTCGCTTCCTTACGATGTATGAACAAATCCTTGTGCCGTGATGATTGGTGCGTTTAAAAACGGATGACGCTGATTTGTTTGCGTATTCGCTAGAAATGTTTGTCCAGGAATGATGGGACATCATAACTCAAACGACTGATTTATATACAAGCGATTTGTTGGCTGATCATTATGGCATACAGACGCACTATGAACAGAAGTTTGTTTGACAATGAAGAACGATTTGTTATGGTGTGTTTAGAAAGAAGGGCACAGAGTTACACAGGTAAAGGGTTCGATTTTATTATTAGGTTGTATCATGAGGATATTAAAAGAGTTTCAGCAGTTTGCTATCAAGGGAAATGTTGTCGATATGGCGATAGGTATTATTATTTGATGAGCTTTTGGAAAGGTCGTTAGTTCATTGGTTGCAGATGTTATCATGCCTCCAATTGGAGCGATCGTTGGATGAGTGGATTTTACGGGTATTAGAATATTGCTTTCTTGACCATTGTTGGATGAAGCGGGCGCTGTTATAAAGGAAGCCGTGTATCTCAATATTGGTATGTTTGCACAACATGTCTTCGATTTTACTATTGTTGCATTTGCAATGTTTATGGTTATTAAGACTATGAATAGATTAAAGAAAAAAGAGGAGAAAAAAGAAGAAAAAGTTAAAGAAGAAAAACTTAGTAAGGATCAAGAATTGTTGACTGAAATACGTGATTTGCTGAAAAAAACAAAAAAATAGTTTTATCTGTTATTGTTGCGTGATGAAACAATCTTGGCAGGATGCAATACGACAAACCGTAGTACAAATATCGTCGTTTCCTGGATTTGCACTTCCTATTGCTTTGTATGCTTTGTTGGTGCAAGATGTGAGTTCTATTGTTGCGTTTTTGATAAGTTTGTTTGTGCTTGCTGTGTTACATTTGTTTTTAAAAGCATTGCTTCGTACTTCGAGACCAGTTGGATATACAAAAGATCATGTTCGCGTTCCGTCAATTGTTGATGGGTCGTTTCCTAGTAATCACACAGGATGAGCTTTTTTATTATATTTCTTTGTCCAAGCAACTATTCCACCACTGCATTTTCTTTTTCTATTTTTTGCAATGTTGGTAGCTCTTTCAAGGCTACAGCTACATAAGCATCATCCAATTGATGTGGTTGGTGGGTTTATTACGGCGTATGTTGTCTTCTTTTTTGCAGTGTATATAGTGGGGATATTGGGGTAGTTCTCTTATATTATGGTGTTTTGTAGATTAAAATTATATGTCATTTCGACCGACTGAAAGGAGCGGAGAAATCTTGGGGATACGAAATTTTTGCCAGAAAGTAGTTAGGTAAGCATCAAAGATGGACAGAGATCTCTCCACTTCGTTCGCTGTGCTCACTACGGTCGAGATGACGAATGTTTTGTTTTTGTATTGTTTATGATGATTAGACTTGATAGATATATTGCAAATTTGGGGTTGATGTCTAGGAGAGATGTGAAGCCGTATATGAAAAGATATGAGGTATTGGTTAATGGGGTGTTAGCGAACTCTTCGGATCAGAAGATTGATTATGGTGATGTGATACATTTTGGCGGAGAAGATATTGTGGTCAAAGAGTTTGTCACTGTCTTGATTCATAAGCCAGCTGGCTATGTAAGTAGTGATGTGCCTGAAGCAAACTATCCTTCGTATAGAGAACTGCTTGATGGGTGTCCGTATGTACATATGTTACATGTTGCAGGAAGATTGGATCAAGATACCGAAGGATTGCTTCTGGCGTCCAATGATGGTTGATTGATTCATCGTATTATTTCTCCTAAGAAAAAATTGCCAAAGGTCTATTTTGTTTCTTTGTGAAAAGAGATTTCTGATAAAGCTATTGCTCAGCTTGAAGCTGGAGTAGAGTTAGATGGTGGAGATGTCACACTGCCTGCGCAGATAGAGAGGATTGATGAAAAAGCGATTCGTCTGACTATCTATGAGGGGAAATTTCATCAAGTAAAAAGAATGATGGAGGCTGTTGATAACAACGTTGCGTATCTTAAGCGTGAGTCGATTGGTGAATGGACCTTGGAGGGGTTGGAGAAAGGGGAGTGGAGGTATGTTAATGGTTAATTATCAATGATAAATGGTGAATGATGAATGTTTTTTGCTTGTTTTTCATTGCCCAATATCCATATATGATGTAGGTTTTTTATCTTTTTATATTTTGGATTGATGGATTTGGAAAGAGCTATTTCACAGTTTTTTGCATCACTTGGGCAGTCAGTGAGAAAGATTTTGAAAGTTGTAGGAGTCTTGTTGGTAATTTATATCCTTTCATCAAGTGCGTGGTTTATTGTCGAACCAGGAGAGAGAGGACTTATCGTGCGTCTGGGGACATTGGTAGATACAACGTATGGCGAATGATTCCATTTTAAGATGCCGTTTATTACGTCAGCAGTTATGATGAATGTACAAACTCAGAAGGCAGAAGTACAAGCTGATAGTGCATCCAAAGATTTGCAAGCAGTAAGAACGACTATTGCTGTCAATTATAACCTTGATCCAGCAGCGGTGAGAACCTTGTATCAAACTGTTGGAGACAATGACACTATCACATTTAAAATAGTTGGACCGTCTATCCAGGAGGCGGTGAAGGCTACTACGGCTAAGTTTACTGCTGAGGAATTGATCACTGAAAGAAGTGCAGTTGCTGTAGATATCAAGGCGAACTTGACGAATAAACTTGGTAAACTGTGAATATTAGTTAGTGATATCAATATCGTTGAATTCCGTTTCTCTCCAGAATTTGATGCGGCGATTGAAAGTAAAGTAAGAGCAGAACAAGATGCACTTGCACAGAAAAACTTGCTTGAAAAAGTAAAATATGAAGCACAACAGAAGATAGAAACAGCCAAAGCTGAAGCTGAATCTATTAGAATCCAAGCAGAAGCAGTCAGAAGCCAATGAGGTGCTGATTACGTGAAACTGAAATGGATAGAAAAGTGGGATGGGAAGTTGCCAGCTACGACACTTGGAGAACAGGGGTTTATGGTTAATATTGGTAATTAGTGTATTGCTTCGCCTAGGCGAAGCTTTTTATATTATGGTTCTGTATTATGAAAAAATTATTACTTTTGGGGCTTAGTGGCTTGTTGTTTTCTACTGTATTTGGACAAAATGTTGATCATGAATCAAAACAATCGGTGTATGTACTTGAACAACATGGTCTAGGTTCTTCCTCAATGCAACATAGTTTGCTGTATACACCACTTGCTAGATGGGAAGCAGCGATATTGTTTGGACAGTATGCTGATATTATTCTTGATCGTGATGTGGATACCACGGCTTCTTGTACTTTTTGGGATGTGACGACTGTTTCTATTGTGTATGCTGATATTGTTAAAAGTTGTCAGCTGGGATTATTAAAATGATCCAATGGTAGTTTCAATCCTTATGGATCTATGACAAGGTGACAGCTTATTATCGTCGTAGCGAGAATGCTTTCTCAAGATCCATCACTGGAGCTTAACGCTGCATATAATTATCTTTTGCAGCAATGAGTTATTAAGGTAGACGATAGGACAAATTCTACGAGAATTCCTGGAAGAAATGAAGTATATATTATGTTGGCAAGGTTTTTACATAATCCATCGTCTGCGTCTGCCGGCTCTCCTGTCAAACAAATATTGCTCGTAAGAACATATAAGGAAGACCCACTCTTTGGGGCGTTTACGATGTATGCCGAATGAAGTGCCGTCTTACTTTCCTCAACGACATTATTAACCAATGCGCATGTTGTTTCTGATGATATGGGTGAACCTACTGGGTTGTATGAAGTGTGTAGGGTTGAGTCTATTAATAAAGATCCTGTCTGTTTTTCTTCGGCAGTACTGCAGCGTGTTGATGAGTATAATGATCTGGCAGTGCTTGTCTTGCCTCAGGCCTATACTCAAGGACAGACTACGACATTTCGTAGTAGAGATGTAAAAGCTGGTGAAGCATTGACGGTTGTTTGATTTCCTTATGATGGTGGAACAACAATTACTACAACCAAGGGTATTATCGCATGATTTGATGGCGATGCAATCAAAACGGATGCTGCTGTCAACTATGGAAATTCTGGTGGATGAGCATATGATGGACAATGAAACCTGATTGGTGTGCCTACTGCATTGTATGGAAATATTGGGTATGTAGTTCCTATTAGTACAATCACATTATTTCTTGCTGATGATACAGTTTTGTATACTACACCATCGTCTGTACAAGAGCAATTACCAGCATTTAAACAGTTTATGCAAGCACAACATGCTCGTGTAGCTGATAGTAATACATCTTTGGATACTGACTTTTTCTCGGTATGAACATTGGATGGATTTACTTTGTCTGCGAGTAGTGAATATCGCTACAACGACATCCGTTCTGCGTCGTATATTCTTTCGAGTTCTGACAAAAAAACAACTATCTCTATGGATGTATATTATATAGTTGGACAAAAGAGTATTGATGCACATGTGGCTGAAGTACGTAGCAATCTTGAACCAGAATATGCTGATGTTACCTATGGGACTAAAGAAACTCCTGATGGCGTTCGACATATATTAACAGCAAAAGATTCTTCCTACAGTAAAAATGACGTATCAGTTTTCTATCTGTATGAGAAAAATGGATGATTGTTTACCGTGAGTATAAATGGTTCTCAGCTGCAATTGGCTGCTATCCAAAAGGCTGAATCTCTTGTGAGTTCTATCGATATACAAACTATCCCTGCGGCGGTTTCTGGTCCGGTGTCATTACCTCATGTAAGTCTGCCTTTGCCGTCATTTGCGGTTATGGAGTTGTCCGTCAACGCTAGCAATAATCAGCCATATGTTACCTATGATTTATCATTTGCTGATGACGCGTATGCGTATATATGGGTAGAGGAATGCGGTTGTTCTGTTGATGGATATGATGGCTTGACGATACAAGATTTTCTTAACGATGAATTAGATTGGTATGGAGAAGACACGTTGATTAGTACAGGTACATTTGTTACTATGGATGGGTTGCAGTGATATTATATTGATAGTAGGGAAACTGATGACCGCTCAGTATCTGCTACAGTAAAAGTTGTGGATTGGAGAGATCCAACCAAAGCATTCTCTTTTGTCTTGTATGCTTATGGTGCAGAACTGACTGATCAACAGGTAACGCAGTTGATTGATTATATGAAAACTATCCGCATTAGCTGAGATAATCCGTTTACTCAATAATCTATATGTATGCCAAGCAAAGAACGATTAGCTCAACAAAAACTTTTGCAACAATTTGCTCAACAGTATCGTGATCATGCTACTGCTAGAAAGACGATTAACATTCTTGGGATATCGTGCTCTACCGTTAATACGGATGATGAGACTCCGAGGATTCCTTCGAGTGAAAAAGTTCTCATAGATGCTTTGGGTTATGCCAAGGATAGCTATGATCTTGCACATTGTGAGGCAAATTATAGCATCAAAGGTGAATATTGTACCTGGCCATGTTGGTTGTCCCAACGTAAAAAAGAAGATGAACTTATGGGAGTGTATAACCTGCTGGTGGATCGAGCTGATGTGATTATTATCGCAACGCCGATACGTCGAGGATCGCCTGCAAGTTTGTATTTCAAGTTTATTGAAAGACTGAATTGCCTAGAAAATCAGAAAGAAGTGTATGGTGTGGACCTACTCGGGAATCAACAAATGGGATTTGTGATTGTGTGAGCGCAAGATGGTGTACAGGCTTGTCTTGGACAGATGATGGCACAGTGTGCTCAGATGGGATTTGGCTTTGCAAAACATCCGTATGTGGGCTACACATCAGGAAATTATACCAATGGCGCAATGGAATTATCAGTGCAACAGATGCAGAAAGAATATGATGCTGTTAAAAAGCAATATATAGAAATGATTGATAATCAGATAGTTGCCGTAAAAAATTATCGTAGATAGCCTTTATTTTTGTTTGTATTATGCAGGAGAGAATAGAGACAGAACGTTGTATACTCAGAAAGGTATCTGTGGATGATGCGGAGGCTGTTTTTTCTCACTATGCACAGGATGATGAAGTGGTGAGGTATTTGGATTGGGCAAAACATAAATCGATACAAGATACGATAGATTTTTTGCGTTTATGTCAGCAATGGTGGATGGATGGAAAGGAATATACCTTTGCAATACTTCATAAAGATACGTGATGATTTATGGGTATGTTCGCATTGAGACCCCGTGGTGAGGTATGAGATTTTGGTTATGTATTGGCAAAGGATTGGTGGGGAAAATGATATATGACAGAAGTCTTACAAAAAATGCTCGCTGTGTGATTTGCCACATTTGGATTGCAAAAAATTGTTGGCTATTGTGATGTGGATAATATCGCTTCAGCAAAAGTTATGGAGAAAGCTGGGATGCAGTTTGTTGGCGTAGAAAAGGAGCGTGGTGTAAGGCCTGCGTTTTGAAACGTGAAGAGAGATGCAAATGTTTATGAGATTTATCCTGAATAATAGTAATGATAGAAATAGAAAAAAGATATTTGGCAAAGTATTTACCTGTGGATTTATCTACATTGCCGTCGTATTACTTGGAGGATGTGTATATATCTTTTGAAGTTTGAGAGGTATTACGTTTGCGTCGCCAAGATGATACATATGTTATTACTAAAAAAGTTCGTGTTAATATCAATGATGCATCATCATCACATGAGGACAGTATTCATCTTACGTCAGCTGAGTATATGGCGCTTGTATGAGCAGGCGGTCGCCGTGTTTCCAAGAGAAGATATACATATGTTTTCGATGGAGTATTGTATGAAATTGGTGTTTTTGATGGAGATCTTACTGGATTGGTTACTATAGATGTTGAATTTGATAATCGTGTAGATTTTGATCAATTTATCCCACCGGATTTTTGTGGTGCGGATGTGACGCAAGAGTTATGGGTGCTTGGACATATGTTGGCTGGTAAAACATATGCTGATATTTCTCGAGAGTTAGATCGTTTTGGGTATAAGGCTATTGAGTAGGAACAATCGTTGTTAATTCGCTAAACGTTTCTCCTGAGAAATATGCTTCAATAAATCTTTTTGCTTCTCCTGTAATGTAGTTTGGTAACTTATCCTTGTGATGTCGTTCGAGCGCTTCACATTTTTCAGGTTCAGTGTTTACTATTTCTCCTGTTCGTTCCGTAATAAGATAGGCAATGTCTATGTATTGTCTATCGGTGGCTATTCTATGGATAGTATGAAAAGGTTTCCTATTTTTTGTGTCTATATCTATTCACAGCTCTTCTTTCATTTCTTTCACGATGGCTATCGATGCAAATTCTCCATCTTCTACATGTCCAGCTGGGAGAGAATATCATCAATCATAATAGCCGGTATTTTTTCTTTTAAGGAGCAAAATTTCATCATTTTTATTTATTATAAGTCCAAATACTGCAGCATGGAGATGGGGTAGCCTTGTCATGGATAGTTGTGGGTAGGTAAAATATATGGTGTTTGTATGTAAATTGTGTTGATAGTGAAGGGGATTTTTTTGATAAATTAATCTCTGCAATTGGTCTTTGTTCTTTTGGGCATTATTACAAAGAATTTCCCTTACTTTTTGCCATTGTTGCAAAAAGTAACAAAAAGATCTAGGACTTTACAGTCTTCTGCTTGCTTCGTTATTTGTTTTTGGGCATACGAACAATCCTCCTCCCCATCCTTCGGACGGGACCCAGTCGGATTGTTTAGTTGAGAATAGTTGTCCTGTTCAGACTTTTAGATTCAGACAGTGTAAAGTCCGGCTTAGTGTATTGATTAATTTATTCATTAGCTACTTCTTCTTATCTTATTCTCTTTTTGATTTGTATTTTTTGCGCTGTTTCGTAGAAGGAGGGTATATTTATTTTGTTTGTGGTAGAGGGATGTTGATATCGCATATTACTGGAGAAGATGTTGGAAAGGAAATTACCTTACAAGGATGGATCAAGCATGCTCGTGGATCGGGAAAGATTGCGTTTATCGAATTGCGTGATGGAAGTGGATTTATCCAATGTGTTGCTGAAGCAAAAAATTTAGGCGACGAGAAGTTTGCTGCATTGGCAGGACTCAATATTGAATCTGCACTTTCGTTGACAGGAACAGTGAGCAAACATCCTAAGAAGGAAGAATATGAATTGCAGGTGTCGGCATTTCATGTCTACTGTGCGACCAAGGATTATCCCCTGGGACAGAAGGAACACAATCCAGATTTTCTTTTTGATATGAGGCATTTGCACTTGCGTGCACCGAGTCAATGGGCGATACAACGTATTAGAGATACGGTGATTCATGCAACGTATGACTGGATGAGAGATCATGATTTTACCAAAATAGATTCACCGATATTCACGCCAAATGCCTGTGAAGGGACGACAGAGTTGTACGAAGTAGAACATGTGAATGGTGAAAAAATGTACTTGTCGCAGTCAGGACAATTGTACTTGGAACCTGCGATTGCGTCGCTTGGTCGTGTGTTTGATTTTGGACCAGTGTTTCGTGCAGAGAAGAGTAAAACGAGAAGACACCTCAATGAGTTTTGGATGATGGATGCAGAAGTTGCCTTTATCCAACAAGAAGAAAATATGCAGATCCAAGAGGATTTGATGTATTATATTATCCAGCAAGTATTGGCAAAAAACAGCAAGGAATTGGAAGTGCTGGGACGTGATGTGACGCCGTTGCAAAATATCAAGCCATGATTTAAACGTGTCAAATATGTTGACTGGGTCAATGAACTGATCGCTATGGGGTTTGATGTAAAACAAGGTGATGATATTGGGTCTGATATAGAAATGCAGTACTGTGAGAAGATTGATCAGCCTATTTTTGTGACGAATTTTCCTACGTCATTTAAAGCATTCTACTTCAAAGAAGATCCAGAAAATCCTGGAACGGTGTTGGGTGCAGATTTGTTGGCTCCTGAAGGATGTGGTGAAATTATCGGAGGAGGGACTCGTGAAGATGATTATGATAAGTTGCTCCATAAGATTAAGGAACATGGTTTGCCTGTGGAGCAGTTTGAACGATACTTAGATACGAGAAAATATGGTGGGGTACCTCATGCAGGGTTCTGATATGGATTGGAGAGAATAGTACGTTGGGTGTGTGGTGTGCATCACATTAGAGAAACAATTCCATTCCCGAGATATGCGAATAGGATTAGACCGTAGGGTTTCTTTCCATTGAATGTGTTCCACTGTCTATTTGCTCTTGTATTTTGTTTGGTTTTGTGTATCATTCGTGCCTTCTGAAATTTTACGTTTGACGTACGATTTCGGGAGATTTTCGCAAAAATAAAAAAATATAAAAAACAGGTACAATGCAAAACAACCAAAAATCGTCCTTTGAGACGTTAAAAGAACTGGGACAGTGTTTACTGTTCGTGTCCTTATGTATCGGATCGTTCTATTTCCTTACGTGTGAGGATAGAACATATCACGTTCATCTGGGCGTATCCCTCGCCATATGGGCTTATGGAGTAGCGATGCACATCGCTTCTCCTAAGGAGATAGTGGAACTTACTTCAACAACATCCAAAACTTATCAGCATGAACAGCTTTGATGTAAAGTGCACTATTGCTGTTATTGTTGGTATAGCGTTGCTGTTTTTGGCTGACATTACTGCTAAACAAATCGGTTTTCTATTAGCGGTATCTGCTCTAGTTTCTTGGCTGCGTGTTCGGGTTACCGGACCATACCTAGAAACAAAAAAACGGAATGGACAAGAGTAATGCACTCTTTTCATTCTCACACGTTAGTTGTATGCCTGGAGGTTTTCTCTAGGCATTTTTTATTTGCAACACATTTAAGAATAGCTATTTATATGTTATACTATTTATTTTTGCTTATTTTCTGATGGATTGGAGTCATGTATTTATGTTAGTGTGATTTGCACTGGCAGCGTATTCGGTAATAGCCAACGATAGTATTCAAACGTTAGGAACGTTTATTGAATCCAATAAAAAAATAAAACGATATTATCTTGCTACTGCTGCGAGCACTGTCGCCATTGCTGTGATTAGTTATAGTTGGATAGTTAATGGTGGTGATATATCATGGTGAAGATTGTCAGACAAAATACCTTTCCCTGAAGTATTTACTGTGTGGCATACTATTGCTCCTCTTATCTTGTTGGTGTTGACGAGATTTGGGATCCCTGTGAGTACGTCATTGTTGGTACTCAGTGTTTTTGCTACCGACTCTGCTGTGGTAAGTATGGTTTCTAAGAGTGTGCGATGATATGTGATAGCGTTTGCTGTTGCTTATATTCTCTGGCATTTGGTAGCTCGCATGATTGATCGATTAACGAGTCGTTATCCTGTACTACAATTCTCCTCTCTTCGCATCAATCGAAAGCTTATGCAGGCATTATCAACAGCATATCTGTGGTCGGTGTGGTTGATGCATGATATGGCAAATATTGCTGTATATCTTCCTCGTCAGATGTCGATTAATTATCTTGTATTCACGTTGGTTCTTGTTGTGGCAGGACTCTTTTTCATTTTTTGGAGAAAGTGAGGTAAAATTCAACATATCGTGAGTTCCAAGACAAATACAGCCTTTATCAAACACGCAACGATCATAGATTTTGTCTATGCATGTGTGTTGTTATACTTCAAAGAACTTAATAATATTCCTATGTCTACAACATGGGTTTTTGTATGATTGTTGGCAGGAAGAGAATTGGCTATCGCTGCGTATCGCAATGCGCATCATCGTTTTCCTCATATATTTCAGTTGATTGGAAAGGATTTGTTTAAGGTAACACTTGGTCTGGTAATAAGTATTGCGTTGGCATTAAAAATCTCCTCTTTGGGTTAGTCTATTTTCTCCATAGCTATTTTTGGGGAAATCGGTATAATCGTGTATTGTTTTAGTTTTTCTTATTCTATGCAGTTTTCAGATCTACCCCTTATTGCTCCTATTCTCAAGGCACTCGCTGAGACAGGGTACACGAAACCTACACCTATTCAATCGCAATCTATCCCTATTCTTCTGGAAGGAAAGGATCTTTTCTGATGTGCACAAACAGGAACGGGAAAAACAGCGTCGTTCGCTATTCCTACTTTGCAAAGACTTGCTAGACAACCACAGGAATGAAAAAAACATATCCGCGCATTGGTATTGACGCCAACCAGAGAGCTTGCTATTCAGATAGGAGAAAGTTTCTTGACGTATGGAAAATATGTCGCACTCAGACACACTGTTATTTACGGATGAGTGTCACAAGTGCCACAATTGACAGCGTTGCGTAGAGGTGCTGATATCGTGGTAGCAACACCAGGAAGATTGATTGATTTGATTAATCAATGACATATTGACTTGAGTCATTTGCAAATTTTCATCTTAGATGAAGCAGATAGAATGTTGGATATGTGATTTATCCGTGATGTCAAAAAAGTGGTTGCTTTGCTTCCTAAAAAGAGACAAACGTTGCTGTTTTCTGCGACGATGCCACCCGTTATTATGGAATTGGCTAACTCGATGTTACGTGAACCAGTATCGGTTAAGGTAACGCCTGTATCATCTACTGTTGATACCGTAAAACAATCATTGTATTATGTTGATAAGCCACATAAGAGAAATCTATTGTTGCATATATTAGAAAATCGTGATGTAAAAACTGCTCTTGTCTTTACTAAAACGAAGCATGGTGCAAATAAAGTTGCTGAGGTACTTGCAAAGGCAGGCATCCCATCAGCAGCGATCCACGGAAACAAATCACAGACAGCCAGACAAAAAGCACTTGCAGACTTAAAAAGTAATAAGATTAGAGTCTTGGTAGCGACTGATATTGCTGCGAGAGGTATTGATATTGATCTACTTTCACATGTGATTATTTATGATATTCCTGAAGAACCAGAAACATATGTGCATCGTATTGGGCGTACAGGAAGAGCAGGAGCTCGCGGTACGGCAATTGTGTTTTGTGATCATGAAGAGAAAAAATATCTGCAACAAATTACTCGTTTGATTAAAAAAGATATTCCGGTGGTAGACAATCATCCGTTCCCTGCATCAATAGGAACAAGACAACATACGACGCGCGCATTCTCTGAAAAGCCACGTGGAAGGGGGAAAGTAGGTAAGGTGAGGAGAAGAAGATAGATTTTGTCTGTTTTTTTTGGCTGAAATCGTTATAGTTTTTTCATTTAGTTTTGTTTTTTTGCGTATGTCACAATCAAGTAATCCAGTTATTTTACGTTTTGATACGGTGTCGTTTTCTTTTGGTGAAGATAAAAAGAAGGTTATCTTAGATGAAGCAGATTTTTCTATCCGTCAAAATACCAAGATCACTGTCATGGGACAAAATGGTGCATGAAAATCCACTATTTTTAAGATGATTACAGGTGAAATTAAGCCTAATGAATGAAAAATCAATATTGTGCAGGGAAATAGTATCGCTATTGCAAAACAAGTTATCCCGAGAGATCAGATCGAATTTTCTCTCAGAGAGTATTTCGCGACAGCGTTTGCAGAAAAAGATTATCAGCTTGATAGAAAAATTGCTGATGTTCTTGAGGTAGTTAATCTTCCTATCACTGATTTGGATAAGAAATTGAACACTTTGTCAGGAGGACAGCAAGCAAGAGTATTGCTCGCGTATGCCTTGATTCAAAAGCCTGATATATTGCTTTTGGATGAGCCAACTAACAATCTTGATGCTGAAGGAATTGGTCACTTGATTACCTTCCTTATGGGATATGAAAAGACTGTGGTGGTGATCAGTCACGATGCGGACTTTTTGAATATGTTTACCGATGGTGTCTTATATTTAAATGTGAATACACACAAAGTAGAACAATATCGATGAGATTATTATGATGTGGTTGAACAAATTGCTGCGCAAATTGAAAAAGAAAAAATGCTCAATGCCAGAGAAGAAAAGAGAATTGCTGATGCAAAGGCAAAGATAAACTTCTTCTCTAACAAATGAGGAAAGATGCGTAAACTTGCGAGTAAGATGAGAGATGAGGTTGCTGATGCTGAAGAAAATAAGGTAGAAGTAAGAAAAGATGATAAAACCATTACGCCATTTGACATAGAGTTTGAAAATTTTGTGGGGCCGATCGTTACTGTTAATAATTTATCATTGATGAGTCCATCGGGAGAAATTGTCCATAAAAAAATCAATCTTTCCATCAAAAAAGGAGAAAGATATATCCTCAAATGACCAAATGGTATTGGAAAATCAACATTACTCAAAAGACTTGTGAATGCACATGATGCAGATGCGATGATTGCTGATGGTGTAAGAGTATGATATTACAGTCAGGATTTTAATGCACTTGATATGGATATGACTGTCCGAGATTCGTTGCACGCAATGTCTGATGCGATCAAAGATCAAGATGTCTATCGTGTGGCTGCGCAATTTTTGTTGACAGGAGATTTGCTAAAAAACCCTATCCACTTTTTGTCTGAAGGGCAAAAAGGATTGTTGTGTTATGCGAGATTTGTTATTCAAAAACCACATTTGTTGATCCTTGATGAACCAACTAACCATATTAATTTCCGTCATCTTCCGGTGATTGCCGAGAGTTTGAGTCAATACAAAGGTGCTATGATTATGGTGAGTCATGATACCTGATTTGTCTCGGAAATGAAAAATTTACAGACGATAGATTTGGGGCATTTGATGGGGAAATAATCTTCTTGTGTTTTGTTTACTATTGCGTATCGTAGCGCTGTTTATTTTTCCTAACGCAATGGCTTTGGACAATAATTATCTTAATACTTGCAAGGCAGATCAGACTCTTGTTTGACCTTTTGATGTACGATTGAAAAATTTTCTTATACCTTCTATTCCTGCTCGAGTTCATCCAAACCATCTCACAATGGCTTCGATTGTGTGGATAATTTTTACTTGTCTATCTTCATATTTGGTTATTTATACCTGATCTATTTCTTGGTTGTATCTCATTGTGGTGGCATTGTTTGGTCATTATCTTACGGATTTGCTTGATGGGGAATTGTGAAGAGTGAGAAAAACATGATATATTTTGTGGGGATTTTATATGGATCATTTTTTTGATTATATTTTTTTTGTTAGTATTATAGGAGCGTTGTATTTTATTATCCCCTTGTCTCGACAAGGGTTGTTTGTTGTATTTGGGTTGTTGCTCACTATGCTTTTTGTGCATTTGCATATTGTCACTATTGTACAAAAAACTTTTTCTATTTCATTTCACCGTATTGGACCTAGCGAATTGAGGATGATGGGTGTTGTGTTTGTATTGCTTATTATGTATATGCCAACTGTCGTGTTTTATATTGTTGGTGTTGCGACTATAATTGTTTGCATTGTTCTTGTTCGCACTTTGTATACAACACAGAAATTATTAGCTCAGAAAGATATGGAGAATAAGATGAGTTAGTTTTTTTGCAGGAAATAGCTTATTGATGCTATAAAATTGTAGTTTTCTTTGTTTAGAATAATATCATTGGACTGGTGAATTATATTTTTTTATGATTCCGGAAGAGCGCATATTGTAGGGGTATGGCTACTAACATCAGCATTATAGGTATGAGCAATAATTCATTATAAGGGAATATATAGAACAATACAGCTAACAGTCCCAATGCTATCGTTTTTATGACATGGTGAGCCATTTCATATCAGACAATCATATATGCAGGATTTAGTTTATTATCATGAGCATATACATACATATTTTTTGATAGCGTTGCTTCTGTAGATTTGCAACTTAGGCTATGTCCAATATCGAGCAATATAATGATGGCATTGGTAAATAGCGATAATGCTATTGTTACGGAGGCAGCAAATCGATTGACGGATTCAAAAAATAATGCTGCTTTAATTATTTCTTTGTCTCTATTGCGATCCATATACTTTCCCAATACAAAGATAAGTAAGATCGTAATGATTGTTGTTGCTGTGTTTATCAGTCCCAGCTTGGTGTAGCTTCATACGAAAATAAATATGACAAGAGGTCGGATTATGACACTTACTGTTTTGTAATATGATAGCGCTCAAAATGTTACAAACGAACGAAGCCCTATTCCTTGATATAGGAGTGCTCTGGATAGCTTATTATCAAAAGCTTGTTTTTTATGTATACGATGTGAACGCATAAGTGGTATGAGCGATAGTCATACGATAATAATAGCAATTGCTAAGTTGGTTTGAAGCCCTATATTATCTATGATGAGTCCGGCTATAATTGGAGCGATCGCTGAGCTTATGGTTACAATGATATTGAGATTTGCAATCTTACTACCAAAGTGGTCAGTTTTGGCATATTCGGACATGTCATAGTGATATCAGGTTCGAAAAAATGTTGTAAATCAACCTGAAAGTATGGCCGATGCTATGAGTATTTGATAATTCATATCTACTTGCAATCCATATAATGATCATAGAAATCCCATGAGGAAAATAACTCCCATCATCATAGATATTTTACTTCCATATTTACTTATTAGTTTTCCTGTTATTGTCAAATGTAGTATAACTATGACCAGGGATGATGCACCAAAAAATCAGAATATTGCGTATAGTGGAAGCCCGTATGTTTTGAATAATAATGCAGGAAGAAATATGCCAATTAATCACACTCAAAAATACCTTATTGCTGCATGGATAAAGAGATCTTTTTTATCTTTGACGTCGTATCCGATGATGTGATGGTTGTGTGTGAGCATGCGTAAGTGTTATACAATAATATTAATAATTTTTCCTGGAACATAGATGATTTTTTTGGGTGTTGATTGTATGCGAGCAGCCAAGGATGCGTCATTTTGTATGATTTGCATCACTTCGTCTTGCGTAGCGTTCGGTGTGATTTGAATTGTTCCTCTTACTTTTCCACTAAATTGTACTGCTATTTTAACGGTATCATCTACGAGGAGTTTTTGGTCGTAGGATGGTCGCTTTCCTTTGGTAAATATGGAAAATTCATTTCCAAGTTTTTCTCGGATGGTTTCTGCTAGATGTGGTGCAAATGGTGATACCAACAATGTTAGTGTTTCCATGGTTTTAGTATCCAGACTATCTTGGTCTGATAATGTATTTACTAAGATCATCAACTGCGATATAGCAGTATTAAATCTGAAATTTTCGATGTCTTCGGTGACTTTTTTTATGGTTTTGTGGAGAAGCGATTCGATGTCTTTTGCTATTACTCAGTCTGGCGATGCTTTTTGGCTGAGTTTTTCTATTTTATCGAGGAATTTTTTGACTCCCTTGACTCAAGCAGTACTTCGGGCTACTTCATTTTCAAATGGTCACATAAACATCTCATATGTTCTGAATGCATCTGCTCCGTATTGTGCGATGACATCATCTGGATTGACAACGTTTCATCGCCTTTTGGACATCTTACGTCCGTCTTCAGCGAGCACGAGTCCGACACCATAGAGTTTCTTGAATGGTTCGCTGGTGCTGACAACGCTGATGTCGTACAAGAATTTGTGCCAGAAACGAGCATAGATAAGGTGTCTGGTCGCGTGTTCCATCCCTCCGACGTAGACATCAACTTGTCATCGATACTTTTCTTTGGCTGGATCGACGAGGTTTTTAGGGTTTTTTGGATCCATATAACGAAGTCGGTATCGTGAAGATCAGGCTCGTTGTGGCATCGTGTTGGTTTCTCTCTTTCATTCGGGTGTATTGACCCAATCAGTGATATTTGCTAGTGGACCTTCTTCGGTTCCTGTTGGTTCGTAGTGTTCGACTTCAGGAAGTTTGATTGGGAGATCTTTTTCGTCGACTGTTTTGATGCCGTCAGCTGTGTGGATCATTGGAATCGGTTCTCCTCGGTATCTTTGACGAGAAAATACTCGGTCTTGGAGTTTGTATTGGACTTTTTTGCCACCGATTCATTGTTTTTCGAGTCGTGCTTGCATAGCAGTAATTGCTTGGTCGGAGGTCATTCCTGTGTACTCTTCGCAGTCAATGAGTACTCACTTTTCTGTATAATGTCATTTTCCTAAATTATGATTTTTAATTGCTTCTGCTACAAATTTTCGTCACAGTGGTCTTCCATCTTGATATCAATCTTTATCATTTGATTGTATATTGTTCATATCTTTTTCTAATTCGTCCCATGATACTTTTATTATTTCATCGTCACTTTCAAATTCTGTTAGTTGTTTCTTTTCTTGTCTATCTGAATGTAGTTTGAACAATAATACTTTTGCATTATTTTCTCTTCGTGTGTTTTTTCCATCAGCGTAGTAAAATGTTTGTACACAACAAACTTCTTTTTCAAACTCTATGTCTGTGTATCATGTTTCTTCTATTATCTCGCGTCTGGTTCATTCAATAACTGTTTCATTATTTTCTATTGTTCCTCAAGGTGTCCACAAATATTTATTTTTTCATACAAGTATTTTTTTGTCTTTATCATAAATAATGGCATATCCTGATAATTTTGCTTCGGCGTCTGTATGTTTTTCCCCAAATGATGGTCATACAACATATTTGACAGGAAGATTGTATTTTTTCGCAAAGATACAGTCTCTTTCATCGTGTGCGGGAACTGCCATGACTGCTCCTGTTCCGTATCCACCTAAGACATAATCAGCGACTCGGATAGGAACTGATTGCTTGTTGAATGGATTGATGGCATAAGCTCCTGTGAATATCCCTGTTTTGTCTTTGTTGAGATCGGTTCTTTGGAGTTCTCATTTGAGTTTCGCTTGTTTGATATATTTTTCTACTTCTTTTTTGTGTTCAGCTGTTGTAATTTTGGACAACAGTGGGTGCTCGGGTGCGAGGGCAATGTAAGACATACCGTAGACGGTGTCGATGCGAGTGGTGTAGATGCCTATAGTATCATCGTATCCTTGTATCTGCATCGTAAATTCTGTTCCTTCGGCTTTTCCGATCCAGTGGCGTTGCATTTGCTTCACGCTGTCTGGTCGTTCGACGAGTTCATCCAGTCACTCAAGCAATCTATCTGCGTAGTCGGTGATTCTAATGACTCGTTGTCTCATTGGTCTTCTTTCTACTGGTCCGCCCGTTCTTTCACAGTTTCCGTTTTCGTCCAAGTCTTCTTGTGCGATAGCGGTTTGGAGGTCTACTGATCGAAGGATAGGTTTGTAGTCAACGTATGCGAGTCTATGGTTATTGATATATTGCTTTTCTTCTTCATCAGACAATCATTTTGGTATTGGAAGTTCTCTGATTGGTTTTGCTTTCTTGGCTGTGGTATCGTAGTAATGTTCGTAGAGCTTGATAAATGTCCATTGTGTCCATTTGTAAAATTCTGGATCAGTGGTATTTACTTCTCTATCCCAATCATAGGTAAATCACATATTTTGGAGTTGTTGTTTGAATCCTGCTACATTTGCTGCTGTGGATACGGTAGGATTGACTTTGTTCTTAATGGCATATTGTTCTGCTGGAAGTCCAAATGCGTCCCAACCCATAGGATGGAGGACATTGTATCCTTGGAGGATCTTGGTTCTTGCAAGGACGTCAGTTGCGACATATCATTTGGGATGTCCAACATGGAGTCCAGCTCCTGATGGATACGGAAACATATCTAGGACATAGAATTTTGGTTTTTTGCTAGATTCATCCGCTTTGTATATGTGTTGTTTTTCTCGTTCTTGTTGTCGATGTTTTGCTTGCGAGGTCATGGTGTTATATATGTAGTATAAAGCTTTTGCTATTAGCTGTTAGCACTTAGCAACGTCTCTTGTTATTTTTTTACTCTAAAAAAACAAGGAGAATATTGGCTTATGTGCTGTCATCTTGTGTACATATTGTATATTTTCTATCGAGAGCTATCCCTTTTGTTCTGCACCATTATTCGATTTTTTTTTAAGTAGACAGGGTTTTTTGTAGCACAAGAAGCGGGATCTGTGTATGTATTTTTTTTAGATGACACTTTGTATGTATTTTCTCTTGATTTTTGTCTACAAATTTGTATGCTTTGATATGTTTGTGAGTTTCATGTTGTAGCAAAAAGAAGAGATATCTCTTTTGGATCCTACTCTTTCTCGTCAGAGATGTTAGTGGGTATGTTTGTTACATATAAAATCACAATATACCTATAGATTTTGTCTGCCTTATAACAGGCCGGGGTAGCTCAGTGGTAGAGCAGAGGCCTGAAAAGCCTCGTGTCGGCAGTTCAATTCTGCCTCCCGGCACCACTTAACTAGAAAAAGTATTGCAATTGATTGACATTTTGCTAAAATTGTCTTCATTGATTTGCGTGCTTGTGGTTCTATGGGCATGTAGCTCAGCTGGTTAGAGCGCGTCTCTGATAAGGACGAGGTCGGTGGTTCGAGTCCACCTATGCCCACCATGTTATTGTTTGGATCGGGAATTAGCTCAGATGGCTAGAGCGCTTGGTTTGGGACCAAGAGGTCGCGAGTTCGAGTCCCGCATTCCCGAAGTTATTGTGACAATGCAAAATATCTTGCATTGACGTACAGGAGTTGTACTATTGTACGTGACACAAGTTTGTGTATTTTTATATATTATATATTGTTATTATGACAAAAGTTCATGTTAACGTTGGTACTATCGGTCACGTAGACCATGGTAAGACTACTTTGACTGCTGCTCTTACATCTGTTGCAGCTACAAAGGGTTGGGCAAAAGCTACTGCTTATGACCAAATCGATAATGCGCCTGAAGAAAAGGCAAGAGGTATTACTATCAACACAAGACACGTTGAATACGAAACTGAATCAAGACACTATGCTCATATCGATTGTCCAGGACATGCTGATTATGTGAAGAACATGATCGTTGGTGCTGCGCAAATGGATGGAGCTATTCTTGTAGTATCGGCTACTGATGGACCTATGCCGCAGACAAGAGAACATATCTTGTTGGCTAGACAAGTTAATGTACCAGAAATCGTTGTATTCTTGAACAAGTGTGATATGGTTGAAGATGCTGATATGATCGACTTGGTTGAAGAAGAAATTAGAGATCTATTGAAAAAACAAGGATACAGAGGAGATGAAACGCCTATTATCAGAGGATCTGCTCTTAAGGCAGTTGAAAATGCTGGTGATGAAGCAGGTGCTGCTAAGCCTATCTGGGATCTTCTTGGGGCATTGGATACATTTGTTCCAGTTCCTGAAAGAGCTACAGATAAGCCTTTCTTGATGCCTATTGAAGATGTATTCTCTATCAAAGGTAGAGGTACAGTTGCAACTGGTAGAATTGAAAGAGGTATGGTTTCTATGAACGATGATGTTGAAGTTATCGGACTTGGAAAAGATCCACAAAAAACAACTGTTACTGGAGTAGAAATGTTCCACAAGCAGTTTGATAAAGCTGAAGCAGGTATGAATGTTGGACTTCTTTTGAGAGGTATCAACAAAGAAGATATTGAAAGAGGACAAGTATTGGTAAAACCAGGATCTGTAAAGACTGGACAAAAATTTGAGGCTGAAGTATACGTATTGAAGAAGGAAGAAGGAGGAAGACATACTCCATTTATGGCTGGATACAGACCACAATTCTTCTTGAGAACAACTGACGTTACTGGAGCTATCTCATTGGGAGCTGGTACAGAAATGATTATGCCTGGTGACAATGCTAACATCGTTGTTGAACTTATCTATCCAGTTGCAATGGAAGAAGGATTGAGATTTGCAATTAGAGAAGGAGGAAGAACGGTAGGTGCTGGAGTTATTACTAAAGTATTGTAATTAAGCTTTTAGCTTTGAGCGATTAGCTTTAGCAAAGGTTATTTAGTATTGTGTTCTATTATATATGGCTACTAAGAAAAAAGATACAACACCAAAATTGAGAATTAAGTTGAAAAGTTATGATGTAAAGATGTTGGAATCTTCTTTGAGTAAGGTTGTCGGGCTTCTTGTGAAGTCTGGCGCCTCTCTCAAAGGGCCTATTCCTTTGCCTAAGCAAAGAAAGGTGTATACTGTCATCAAATCCAACTTTAAACATAAAGATGGAAGAGAGCAGTATGAAAGATTGACGTATACGAGATTGATTGATGTTACTGAAGTAGGAGGAAAGACAATGGAATTTTTGCAAAATCTCTCTATCCCAGTTGGGGTATTGGTTGATGTAAAAGTTTTCTAAAAGAGTCTTAAAATATTGGTTTGATTTTACTAAATATATGTATTGTATTATGCAGAAGTTTGGATTGTTTGGTAAGAAAAAGGAAATGACACAACTTTGGGTCGATGGAGCATACGTTCCTGTAACTTTGGTACAGATTCCTGAACAAGAAGTTGTAAGATACAAAACACAAGAGAAAGATGGATATGAAGCTCTTGTTGTTGGTGTAGATAAGCAAGAATCTGACGCAAAAAAATGACAAAAAGTGTCGTATGGAACAGTAGCTGAATTTGCTGTTACTTCTGATTTTGCTCAAAACTATCCTGCTGGTTCTGTCATGAATGCACAATTATTGGATGGTATTCAAACGATTACCCTTATGTCTTACGGAAAGGGTAAAGGATTTCAATGAGGTATGAAAAGATTTCATTTGAAAGGAGGTAACAAAACTCGTGGATCAAAATTCCATAGATGGATAGGTTCTATGGGTAATAGAAAACCCAGAAGGACACAAAAATGACACCCTCATGCTGGACGTATGTGAGGTGAACACGTTACCTTAAAAAATAGATTGGTTATGGATATGATTGCTCACGATGGACAACATTTTGTTGCTATCAAAGGGTCTGTTCCTGGATCGTACAATACAATGGTTAAAATAGTTGTCTCTTAGTTTTAATGCTATCATACTATAATAAAATGACGTATTCTGTTGATATCTATAACGCAAAAGGAAAAGTAGTTGATACTGTTTCTCTTGACCCAAGTATATTCTCTGATGATAAAATCAATAATGATCTTATCCATGAATATTATCTTTTGCAACAATCCAATGCTCGTCTTCCTATTGCTCATACAAAAACGAGAGCAGAAGTGCAAGGATCTGGAAGGAAGCTCTTTAAGCAAAAAGGTACTGGTAGCGCTAGGCCTGGTACATTGAGATCTCCTGTAAGAAGAAAGTGATGAGTTGCTTTTGGTCCTAGATCAGAAAGAAACTATGTTAAATCTATGACTAAGAAAGCAAGAAAGCTTGCTCTTACTGGATTGCTTACATTGAAGGCAAAAGAAAGTGGTCTTGTGGGATTGGATCAATTTGGTTTGACATCCATTAAGACAAAAGACGCTCTTACTGTTCTTCATGCTATCGGACTACAAAACCAAAAGGTTCTTGTCGTTCTTGATGTAAAAAATGAAGCTGTTGAGAAATCTTTGAGAAATGTTGCGGATGTAAAATACCTCCATGTTGATTATCTTAATCCGTCAGATTTGTTATATTATGATAAAGTATTGTTCCTAAAGCCAGCTTTGGATAAAGTAAATACAGTAGCCTAGTTTATTCATTTATAGTATGTTCTATGACATTCACACAAATACTTCAAAAAAGAGCAAAAAAACAAACTGCAGTAAAGGCTCTCAAATCCTTGACCCCACATGATGTATTATTAGCTCCTATTGTTACTGAGAAAACCTACAAACAACAGGAAATCGCTAATGTATACGCATTCAAGGTTCATAGTGATGCGAATAGAAATGATGTAAAGGTGGCTATTGCTGCTTTGTATAAAGTTTCTCCATTGTCTGTACGTATTGTCTCTGTTCCGTACAAAGGAAGAATGCAAAGAAAACTTGTGAGACGTGCATACAAAAAAGCTATAATCACTCTTGATAAGAAAGATAAAATTGAAGTAGGAGTGTAAATCTCTCTTTGTATATAATAATTATTTATCATTGCTTTTGTTCCAATGCCAGTAAAAAAATACAAACCATATACTCCTTCAAGACGTTTTATGGTCGGATATGACTTTAGTGATATCACTGCTACAAAGCCAGAAAAATCTCTTACAACATCTCTTGGAAAAACGTGAGGAAGAAATAACAAGGGAAGAATTACTATGAGATTTAGAGGAGGAGGACACAAAAGACTTTACAGAGTTGTTGACTTTAAGTGATACGACAAATTAAGTATCCCTGCAAAAGTTGCTACTGTAGAATATGATCCATACAGAACAGCTAGAATCGCGCTTCTTCACTATACAGATGGAGAAAAACGTTATGTTCTTGCTTGGAAGTGAATAGCAGTCGGAGACCAGGTGGTTAATGGACCTGATGCACCTATTCAGGCAGGTAACAGAAAGCAATTGAAGGACATCCCAGAATGAGTGCAAGTGTTCAATATAGAATTTACGCCATTCACTAAAGGAAAGCTCATCAAGTCAGCTGGATTGTTTGCTACTATTGATGGTAAAGATGAGCAACAAAAATTGGTGTTCATTAAGATGCCTTCAGGAGAGGTAAGAAAATTCCATGACACATGTTGGGCAACTATCGGACAGCTTGGAAATGAAGATCATAAAAATGTGATCCTTGGTAAAGCTGGAAGAATGAGATGGTTGTGAAAGAAAGGAAGAGTTCTTGGTATAAATATGAACCCTGTAGATCACCCACACGGTTGATGAGAAGCTCACTCAGATATCTGATTGAAAAGAGGACCTAAGTCATTCTCTGGAAAAATTGTTTCTCCAGGAATTAAGACAAGAAAGAAGAAAAAGTGGTCAACAAGATTTATTGTAAGTAGAAGAAATAAACAAAAATAGTTTTTTATACCTATGTTCACTACGATTATGTCTAGATCGTTTAAAAAAGGTTTCTATGTTCATCCTAAGATAGCAAAAAAAATAGCACAAATGCTTGCGGCATGAGACAAGAAGGTTATTAAAGTTCGAGATAGGGCATCACAAGTTATGCCTGATATGCTAGGATTCACCTTTGCTGTTCACAATGGTAAGCAGTTTGTTAGTGTGTATGTTACTGAAGATATGATTGGTCATAAATTAGGTGAATTTGTTCCTACTAGAACGTTTAGAGGACATCCATTCTAATCCAATTGATCCTGATATATCGGGATGTCGCCTACGGCTCCACTTTAATTATTCGTAAGTACTAATGAAAAATAATAACAGTATGACTGCCACATTGAAATATGCGCTTACTTCTGACAAAAAAATGGTCTTGTTAGCAAAGTTTGTTCAAGGAAAGAAGGTTGATGAGGCATTGAGAATGTTGGAGTTTACTCCAAAAAGAGCTGCAAAGATCCTTTATAAGGTTATTGCTTCTGCCACTGCCAATGCTGTAAATAACGCACAAGCGTCAAAGGATGGATTGTTCGTTGAGACAGTGTTTGTTGGGAGAGGTCCTAAGATAAAGAGAATGAGATTTGCGAGTAGATCAAGAGCTCATCATTATGTTAAACACAGATCGTTTATTAAGGTTGTTTTAAATAGTAAGTAATTGTTCGTATGTGACAAAAAGTACATCCGTTATGAATGAGAGTTGGTATTATGAAATCTTGGCCATGTGAATGGTTTGCTAAAGACAAAAAGTCTCAAGCAGCTTTTGTGGTGGAAGATATTCATATTATGGAATACTTTGAAAAAGAATATAAGCATGCAGGAGTTGCAAAGATTGTTATCAGAAAAACTGCTACTGAAGTAGAGATAATCATCTTCACTTCAAAAGTAGGTGTGATGACAGGAAAAAACGGTGAGAAAATCAAAGAACTTGAAATGCTTCTTAAGAAAAAATTCAATAAAGAATTTAAAGTAAGTCTTAAAGAAGTTAAAGTTCCTGAATTCTCAGCGAAGATCATGGCCGAGTTTATCGTGCAACAACTTGAATGAAGAATGCCTTTTAGAAAAATAGCCAAAACTGTTTTAAAGAAGGTTATGGATAAGTGAGCAGTTGGAATCAAGATACAGGTTGGATGAAGATTGTGAGGAACAGACATCGCAAGAATGGAGAAGTTTATCGATGGAAATGTATCTTTACAAACGTTTAGATCTGATATTGATTATCATTATCTTCAAGCACATACAAAATATGGTGTCTTGGGTGTAAAGGTATGGATTTCAAAAGGTAATGTATATCAAAAATCATTACCAAAAAAATCAAAAGCAGCTTCATTGTTGGATTAGTTCCATTTATATAAAATCTTATTAGGATGTCATTACTTACCCCTAAAAATCGAAAATATAGAAAAGAACACGTTAAACATATTTCTTGAACAGCATCAAGAGGTAATACTGTTGCTTTTGGAGAATTTTGACTCAAAGCCATTACGAGTGATTATATTACTAGTAGACAACTTGAATCAGCCAGAAAGGTTATCGTAAGATATACCAGAAAGGTTGGAAAGGTTTGGTTTAGAGTGTTCCCTAATGTTCCTCTTACAAAATTGGGTTTGGAAATGCCGATGGGTAAAGGAAAGGGAGAAGTTGAGCAATACGCCGCTAGAGTCAAAAGAGGAAAAATTATGTTTGAAGTAAGTGGTGTAACGAGAGAGGAAGCACAAGACCTTCTTATCAAAGCTAGTAAGAAGCTTCCAGTGAAATGTAGAGTTGTAGAAAAAGGAGAGATTAGATAATTTTATTTGTTTGCCATGTTACTATTATGTCTACGAAAAAACAGTTTATGAAAGATCTATGATCACAGACTGTCAAAGAACTTGTCAAGGCAAGAACAAAGCTTCGTGATGAGTTATATACAGCTAAGATGAAGCACGCCATGAAAGGTCTGAAGCAGACTCATAGTTTGAGAGATCTCAGAAAGAAGATTGCGAGAATCAATACTGTTTTAACTATTAAAGTAAAAGCTAGCTATGGCAATAATATGAAATAAAAGTATCAAGGAACTCACGGGAGTTGTAGTGAGCGATAAGATGGCACAAACTATCGTTGTTGAAGTTAGTGTCGTAAGAGCTCACCCTTTGTATAGAAAAAGATTTACTAAGAAGAAGAAATACTACGCTCATGACGCATCTAGTGTTGCAAAAGTAGGAGATGTTGTGAGAATAAGAGAGGTTCGTCCTTTAAGTAAATTGAAGAGATGGAGTCTGGTAGAAGTTGTTTCTACAAGTGTCGCATAAGGAATTTTATTCTTTTGTATAGGTATCATGTTGCAGAACGAGTCAGAAGTGTTGGTTGCTGATAATACAGGAGCAAAGAGAGCTAAAATCTTCAGAATATTGAAGGGTTCGAATGCTAAATCAGCTACTATTGGAGATAGAGTTGTAGTTGCTATTAAGGAAGCATCTCCAACAGGATCAGTAAAAAAATGAGAAGTATCTCAAGCGGTTATCGTAAGAGTTGCTAAAGAAATAAGAAGACCAGATGGTTCTTATGTAAGATTTGGTGATAACGCAGTTGTTCTTCTTTCTAAGAATGACAAGTGAGAAGTCGCTCCTATTGGTAAGAGAGTTTTTGGTCCTGTAGCTAGAGAGTTGAGAAATCTCGGATACAGAGTTATTACCAATATGGCTGAGGAAGTTGTTTAGTATACAGGTATTACTTTAGTACATTATATTAGTTAGCATGAAAAAATTGAAAACAGGAGATCCAGTTATCGTTATTGCTGGAAAGCACAAAGGAAAGATATCTACTATTGAAACTTTTGCTGAAGGTGATAAAGTCTATGTAAAAGGAGTTAATGAAGTGAAAAGAGCTAAAAAGTGAGAATGATTTATCACTAAAACGCTTCCTTTGCACATCTCTAATATTATGTATTACAGTGAAAAAGATGCTAAAGCAACGAGAGTTACTATCAATGTAGCAAAAGGTAAAAGAACAAGAGTACTCAAAACTTCTGGAACAAAAATCTCATAATATATTTTATTGTTATTTGTCGACAATATGGTTACTATACAAGAGTTTAAAAAAACGCATATGCCAAAACTTACACAGGCATTGTGATTAAAAAATGTTAATGAAACACCACAGATAGATAAAGTTATTGTTGCTATCGGTATTGGTTCATTATCGACAAGAAAGTCACAAAAGGACTTTTCTGAACTACAAAACAATCTTGCTACCATTACTGGTCAATATCCACGTATGATATTGTCAAAGCAATCTATCTCTAACTTTAAGTTGAGAGAAGGTCTACCAGTGATGTTACAGGTTACTTTGAGAAAAGGAATGGCCTACGATTTCTTGTGGAGATTGACAACATTGGTATTGCCAAGAGTAAGAGATTTCTCTGGATTGTCTTCGAGAAACTTTGATAAGCAAGCTAACTACAATTTGGGTCTTCCAAATTATGGGATATTCCCAGAGTTAACTGTTGAAGATGTTACTATTCCAGCTGGGATTCAAGTAACTATCGTTCCGACAACCAATAATAAAGATCATGCAAAAGAGCTTCTTAAATCAATAGGGTTCATCTTCAAAGACTAATTTATATATCTACCCATTATTATGGCAAGAAAAGCACTTATTGAAAAACAAAAGAAATTGGCTGCCTTGAGAGAAAAATCTCTTCTAGAAGGCAAGAAAATGCCTCATTCTACGAAATACTATAATAGATGTCAGATTACTGGAAGAACAAAGGCTTATATGAGAGACTTTGGTATTGATAGAGTGACATTTAGAAAGTATGCGAGAGAAGGTAAAATTATGTGATTGAGAAAGGCCAGTTGGTAAACAAGATGACTTTGTCATATTGTGTTAAAAATTATGGTGTATGTGTTGGTATTTTATTATCTGTATTGTGTCGTAATGACCTATGTAAATGCTCCTATTCACGATTTGTTAATCAGAATCAAAAATGCTTATAAAGCAAGAAAAACAGATGTTTCTGATGTACAATACTCTGTTTTTAAGATGGAAGTATTGGATCTTCTTAAACAATATGGTTTTGTTCAAGATGTATCTGTTCGTGAAGAAGGAAAGAAAAAATTTATTGATATCGTATTAAAACCAGTAACGAATGCTGTTGATGATGTTCCTGTTGTTAAATTCTACTCAAAACCATCTAGACCTTGGTATGTAGGATATAAGGAATTGAAAGCAGTTGCTGGATGAAGAGGTATCGGTATACTTTCTACAAGTGCATGACTGCTTCCAGCGCATGTTGCGAAGAAGAGAAAAATATGAGGAGAACTTATCGCAGAAATATATTAATATTATGTTTGTATTGTTTTAATCTTGTGTTGTATTACGATGTCAAAAGTTGGTAAAAAAACTATCCTTGTTCCTGCGGGAGTTGATGTATCTATTGACGCTACAGCTGTTCGTGTAAAATGACCAAAAGGAGAATTAACAGAAAAACTTGTTCCAGGAGTTTCTGTTGTTTTGACTGATGGACATATATCTGTTTCCGTGGAAAATGAAGATCAGTGGAATCTATGGGGACTATATAGAAGCCTAATAGCTAATATGGTTACTGGAGTTACTGAAGGATATACAACTAAACTTCATATTATTGGAGTAGGGTACAATGCCCAAGTGCAAGGTAATAAGATTGTTCTTTCTCTTGGATATTCACACAAAGTTCCTTTTGACTTACCAACATGAGTTACGGCATCTACTGAACAAGATCCAAAAGGTAATACTATTCTAACACTGCAAAGCCACAATAAACAACTTATTGGGCAAACGGCAGCAAAAATAAGAGAATTTAGAAAACCTGAACCATATAAAGGAAAATGAGTGAGATACTTTGGTGAAGAGATTAAACTTAAACCAGGTAAAGCAGCAGCTAAATAACGGTATTATTTATTACATCTTATCTATATTACTATGAGTTATCTTGGAAATAAAGCAAAAAGCGTTCTTCGTAGATATTTGAGAAGAAAGCATAGAATCAATACTGCAGTAAAGGCTAATGCAACTCTTCCGAGAGTTATCATGTCAAAATCAAATCTGTATGTCCAAGCGCAAGTTGTTGCGTTGGATGGAAAGACTGTTGCGACTGGTCGAGATAAGAAAGCGTCTGGTAAAACTAAGACGGAAAGAGCATTTAATGCAGGAAAAGATCTTGCAACATCATTACAAAGTCTTCATATAACTGCTGTTGCTTTTGATAGAAATGGATACTTGTATCATGGAAGAATCAAAGCGTTTGCTGATGGATTAAGAGAAGGAGGTATATCATTGTAGTATATTGGTCACAATTCTATTTTATTATCTATTGTCTGGTTAATGTGCGCTATGCAAAAAGAAAAGCCAAAGAAAGAGTTTGATGAAGTTCTTCTGGAAGTAAGAAGAGTAACGAGAGTTACTACTTGAGGAAGAAGAATGTCATTTAGAGCTACGATCTTGGTTGGAAATAAGAAGGGAAAGATCTGAGTATGATCGGCTAAGGGAGCTGATGTCAGCATTGCTGTACAAAAGGCTACGCATGAAGCATATAAGAACGTTTTTGTAGTTCCTGTTGCTGCATGAAATACTGTTCCATATCCTGTTGTAAGAAAGTTTAAATCAGCTGTTGTTAAACTTCTTCCAGCATCAATCGGTACTGGTATGAAAGCTGGTTCTGCAGTAAGATCTGTTCTTGAACTTGCTGGTTATGAAAATATGCTTTCAAAAATCATATGATCAAACAATAAGATAAATAATGCATTGGCAACTATCTACGCTTTGGCTGCATACAAACATGCTAATCACTTCTCAGCTAATAAAAAAGCTGTTGCAGTAGAAGCTCCTTTAGAAACTGAGGGAAAAGAAGATAAAAAAGTAGAATCTAAGAAGCCAACAACAAAGAAAGCTGCAACTAAAAAAGAGGACGCTGTAGCTTCAGAGAAAAAGACTCCTGCAAAGAAACCTGCTACAAAAAAACCAGCAGCTAAAAAAGCTCCTACAAAAAAGAGTTCATAAATCTTATTTTATTCACTGTATAGTTTCCTATGAAAATCCATGAATTGGTTAGAAGTGCCTGACTATCTGATAAAGCTAATCAAAAAGGAAGATGAAATGCCTGAAAAGGTAATACATCTGGAAAAGGTCATAAATGACAAAAAGCTAGATCATGACATAAGTTCAAATGGTCATTTGAAGGTGGACAAACTCCGCTTATTCAAAGAATGCCAAAGAAGAGATGATTCAAGAGATACTTCAAATTGGTTACTGATATTACAGCTATCAATGTTGCAGACTTAGAAAAAAATACTCGTCTTGCCGCTGGAACTGTTGTTACTAAAGATGTCTTGGTTTCTTTGTGAATCATTTCACAACCAGATCAAAAAGTAAAGATCTTGGGAAATGGAGAATTTACGAAATCTCTTACTTTTGATGGAGTTGATTATTTCTCTGCATCTGCTCAGGCTAAGATTGAAAAAGCTGGAGGGAAAATCAAGCAAGCATCTCAAGAAGAATCAGCATAGTTGCTGTTTTTTCTTTTTTACTCCGATAGTTGATCGCTCATGAAATCATTTGTTCGCAAGCTTAAAGATATATTTGGAAACAAAATTATAAGAAACAAGATATTGTTTACGATAGGTATGTTGGCATTGTATAGACTTTTAGTCTTGATACCTGTACCTTTTGTTGATATTGCAGTTCTTGTTGAAAGAACGTTGGATACAAGTAGTTCTGGACTTGGATATTTTGTAATGTTTCTTGGGTGATCGTTGGAAAATTTTTCATTGATTGCTGTAGGACTTGCCCCATATATCAATGCGTCTATCATATTTCAATTGCTTAGTGCAGTGATTCCTCATTTGGAAGAATTGACTGAACAAGGAGAAGTTGGACAACAAAAGATACAACAATATACAAGATATTTAACTGTGCCATTGGCGTTTGTGCAAGGTATTGGTATGGTATTCTTTATTAACTACCTTCTTGGAGGATCAGTTATTGATACATCTATTGGTACATTGTTGTTATCTGCTTTTGCTATGACAGTGGGTGCTGTGCTCCTTATGTGGTTTGGTGAATTGATTACTGAGAAAGGTATTGCTAATGGTATATCTATTTTGATCTTCTCGTCTATCGTTGCTGGGATGACACAACAAGTTTCTGTGAGTATAGCAGCTTCATCAAATCTTGTTGGTATCTTGCTTTTCATGTTGGTTATTGTTATTGGTCTTATTATATTGTCTATATTTATTCTCAAATCGTTGAAGGAGATACCTATCGTATACGCAAAACAAGGGAAAGTGCAAGAAACATCAATGTTGCCTATTCCTCTCAATCCAGTAGGAATGATTCCTATTATCTTTGCTATTGCTTTTATTACATTTCCATACCTTTTGGGAAGATTGGCAATACAATTTCAACCTATGAATACAAACTTAGTTTCTCTTGCGAACTGGATTGAACTTAACCTCAATATCTATTCGCAACAACCTGCATTACCAGCAATCATACTAT
>Ga0209573_1001403_pt1 | contig 37545 bp, 26 predicted proteins | sample TNRBio252014_DNA_FD_185870 | JGI IMG/M metagenome (GOLD analysis project Ga0209573, IMG submission 185870) | Wastewater treatment Type I Accumulibacter community from EBPR Bioreactor in Madison, WI, USA - TNR Reactor_6/25/2014_ DNA (SPAdes)... | ecosystem: Engineered > Bioreactor > EBPR >...
ACAAGAATGGATAAAGTAGTAGCAGGGGAAAGAGACATCACCTACCATTATACTATCATCGGCGTAGAAGACGCTGATATGTTGAATGCAAAAGAAACCCTTATTCAGAATACAACCAATATATTAAGGACGAACCCAGATACAAAAAAATTACTAGACAATAAAATCATCATGAGTTATGTTTATAAAAGTCAAAGCGGCAAACAATTATTTTCGTTTTCTGTTACAAATTAATTCGTTTCAATTGATACTCATTATTTAAATAGAATATTAACGAAAACTTTACGGGCAGCTATCTTTTTGGGTAGCATGCTGAGTAATTACACCATTTCAAATTTTTTTTGACGATCTGCAGTCCACATATTACACACAGGCAATTCTAGAAATTCCGGATTCCGTAAAACCAAAATACAGTTTTTCTTCGGCTGACATTGCTTTACTTTGTGCTTTTAAATAATGAGCGACAAGATTATTTTGTTCGGGTTTTAAAAAATATTGATATAAGGTGCGCTCCTTTTTGTCATGATTGGCTTGGTTCTGGCATCGAACAACTTCAGAATGCAATTTGCTTAAAGGCACATACAATAATGTCGCAGGGGCATTTTCAACGATAGGGCATGGTTTTTCACCACCAATTTCAGTAAATCCTAAAAGCTCTTTGTAATACAATTTATGACGCGGGTTAACCTCAATTGTCAAACAAGTGTAATTCATAACACGGCTTGCATAAATTGCTAAATAGTTAAACAACAACACTAGAATTTCCTTTGAATTTCTAAATTTAGGGTTAATGATTAATCGTGAAATTTCTGCAACTTTTTCTTTTGATGTTCTTAATATTTGAATTTCCTTGCCATAAATTTTTTGAGCCGGCAATTTGGAATAACCATCAAAAACAAGTGTAACGCTTCCGACGAGTCTATTATTTTTGTCTTTCACAATCAAAATTGTGGTAGATGCATCGGCATCATAATCATTCACTAACCATTCGTTTGAGTTTGCCTTAAGAAACCCCTTACTTAAATAAACCTGATAAGCCAAACGAAAAACATCCGCACGCTCCTCCAAAGTATTCGCAACTTTAATCGTATATTCAGATGGTTTTGGTTTTTCAATTAAAGGTAAGCCCTCATTTTTAAAACGCAAAGTAGAGGCTATCGCCATCGAAATTCCAGAAGATTTATAATTAGTTTTCATAATTACACCTTTCTTAATAATGCCCTTCTTACGATACATTTTTGAAAAATTGGTTTTGCAATTCGTGCCGAAAAAACTCACTTAAAAGAACATGAAATCTTTGCAAAGTTGAACTGTTCTGAAACAAATGCTTGCTATCTTGGGCGTTTTGCGTGTAAGTTTTGTCATTTAAAATTTGCTCAATGCCCGTTTTAATCGTCTTGGTATTTGCTTGGCCAGGTCGCAGCATAATACCCAATTTATTTTTTTCGATAGTTTGCATTGTCAAAAATTGATCTAAATTTTGCGGAATGCCAATCACAGGAACACCCTTTGAAAGAGCCTGATAAACCGTCGCGCTACCTCCATTGCAAATCGCTAATAGAGAGTGCTCTAATACCAATTCACCAGGTAAGAAATCGGCTTGTTTAATTTTGGCATTTTCTGGAACTTTCACTCGATTGGCGGTCGTAATGACAGCATTACATTTTGCCTCTAATATGCTTTTGCAGACCGTCGGCAGCATACTGGCCAACCCCGAAGAACCAAATGTGGCATAAATATTGTTTGGGCTATTCTTTAAATCTTTGAGCCAAATTGGTTCATTGATTTTTGGTGAATAAATAATGGGACCCAAAAAATGATGGTGTAAAGGCAATGTACTCATGTGAATCATTTCAGATGGGTCTAGATAAAGCACTTTGCCCCCTCGCGTATACATATCTCTAATGTCTGATACGGTATCTTGACCATAAAACTTTGCTACTTCATTAAAAGGTTTCGCTTGTAGCTTAAATACCATTGGGTAAGTATATTTAAACACAAAGCCTGATAAAGAATCCCCAAAAAACTTATTATAAATCGTCTCCGGCGCTACATAACTATTCTCTGAATAGGGGCTCCAATGGGCATTGGACAAAGCAAAAAATGGCTTCTTGCAGATGTTGGCACTAATACTTAAAGAGACACGAAAATCACCAATGATTAGATCTGGGTTCACAGAGTTGATAAGCGCAACATCATCTTTAACATAATTGTGCAAGGTCTTTTGGGTATAGATAGTTTTACCATAATACAATGATTTCATAAAAGCCTCAGGCGCTATGCTTTTTAATGGAACATACGCTATGCCTGTGTATTGATTCACAAATTTTTGATAAATAGGGTCGCAAGCAAAAGTCAATTCGTAAACATTCTTATCAAGACTATCTGCTAAAACAAGAGGCCTAGAAATGTGGGCTAAGCTGACCGCTTCACCAATAAATAAAATTTTTATTTTGTTGTGCATAATACATTCCCAATTAAATTGTGTTTTGATAATTCATTAACTGTGTTTTCATACTGATTAGTGCTTTTTTGCTGAAGCGCCCATTTAACAAATTCTTCGATGCCTTGTTGTAAAGTAACTTTGGGCTGATACTGTAATATGCTTTTGCTCTTAGTTATATCAGCAGTACACGCTAGAATATCACCCGCTCGATAAATATTGGTGTTTACCATTTGGGCTTTCTTTTGACAAGCCTTAGCCAACATTTCCGCAGCTTCTCTAATAAAATATTTTTTGCCAGAACCGATATTAAAAGTTTGTGAACCAGTATGATTAAGGCGTAAGGCCAAAAGATTAGCCTGCACTACATCCTTAACATGAACAAAATCTCTAGTCGGTTTGCCTTTCTCATAAATATTAACGGTTTGATTATTTTGTATCTGGTTAAAAAACACCGTCAAAATACCTGTATAAGGGTTTTTGAGAGATTGCTCTGAGCCATATACATTAAAGTATCTTAAAATCGTGACTGGAATTTTATAAAAAAGAGCAAGATATTTTAAATACTCTTCTTGGTTGCGCTTGGTTTCTGCATAAATAGAAAGAGGGCTTAAGCTTCTTTCTTCTGTAACAGGTATTTCTTCTAATGTCGATTGACAAATGGGGCAAGTCATTTCAAAAATACCATTTTGAAGATCTACACTTTTTCTAACAGGGTTAATTTCATTTGGGTGCTGTTTGCAAGCGTGTGTGCCTTCGCCATATACCGCACGCGAAGAAGATAAAATTACTTTCTGTGGCCTATATTTGGCATGAATAATAGCCTCCATCAGGTTAGCCGTGCCATTGCAATTCACATCAATGTAATCTTTGATTTGATACATGCTTTGCCCCACACCTGTTAAAGAAGCAAAGTGATAAATCACATCTTGCCCTTCAACGGCTTTCGATAAAGCTAAATAATCGCGAATATCCCCTTTTATTTTTGTGATTTTTGGGTGAAGACTTTTAGGAAACTGATTGTCGCTGCTATGAACTTGAGATAACAAATTATCATACACTGTGACCTCATGACCCAACTGAATCAATTGATTTGCAGTATGAGAACCTATAAAACCTGCCCCGCCTGTAATTAGTATTTTCATAAATAGCCTCCGCTTTGGGTTTGTGTTATTGCTCTTTCTATAGACCTTAATTAGCAAGATATCTGCCAATGAGAGAAAAAATCATAAGTTCATAAATAACAATAGGTTATAATAAAAAAATGATTTTGACAATTTACAAAATAATCTTAATATAACCTCTAAATATTTTTAAAATACTCTCAAAAGCACTTCAAAATGAATTCATTTATCAAAGAATATGTCGAAACTTTAACCCCACCAGATGAGATCATTAAAAAGTATCTTGATAAGGAACCCGAAAATCGATTATATGCCGAGATGCATAAACTAAGTGTCTTGCTAAAAAACCCACGGCCCACAAATGCTGTTTTTCATTTTGAAGATCAATTTTTGTTTGAAAAAGAATACGATAAAGACCTAATTGGTTTGTATTACCAATATTGTGCGAGGCTTGCTATTTATTACGAAAATTCAGAATTAGCCACCATTTATTACAAGCGCAGTGCTTCTTATTTTGATAAAACAACACCACCCTATGTTATGCTGCCAACAAAAGCCGCTTTAATGGTTGGGAAGCCCTTATATGAGTTCATTGAAGATCATCTATCTAAATATGTAGAAACTTCACCACGATATGCGGTGGCCTTTGAAACCTATTTTCAAAAAAAGGCTTGTGTGGGCTTATTCTCACAAGAAAAATTAATGGGGTTTTACTGTAATAATAATCTATTTAAGCCTAATCAAAGTCGCCTTGATCTTGCTAAATTTGTAAACTATATTGAAACATTTCAGGTAGAAAAAGCGAAAGAATATTACCCTATTATTTATGCAAAAGATTTCTCGATTGGTGTTCTAGCTGGTCAGTACCTAGAAATTCTGCCTCACTACAAACTTTTATATCAAGTGCTATTTGAAACAAATCAATGGCCCGTGGCGCATTTTAGTAGCAACAAAAACATATTAATCATGTATTACCTAATCAATCGCCAAGACCAAAAAGCTTTACAAGTAGCAAAAGAATACTTTGTGAATGATTTATCGCGAATGCTCACCTATAACATGATTCGCTGTGAACTCGTCAATAAGAATTTTGAAAGCGCCTATCAAACTTTAAAAACTTTTTTAGATGAAGGGCAAGATGATTATTTGCTACCATTTTTTATAGCAAGAATTGAAATCTCTAAAGGCAATAAAGAGGTCGCATCAAAATACTTCAATCAATCATTGCATATAAGTCGCAAACACCAAGCAGAAGAAATATTAAACTTTGAAATTAGCTTAGCCCATGAGTTATCTATTGCAGATTTACGCTTTTTATTTAGCAACACTGAAAAAATTGATTTTCCCATAAGCGTCAATCAGCAAACAACATTTGTGAGCCCTAAAAATAATAATGATCTTTTAGTGGGGTCATCTAAAAAGGTGAATGATTTAAGAGGCGAGATTTCTCATTATGCTAATTCTGATATTCCGGTGCTAATCACTGGCGAAACAGGTGTGGGTAAAGACCTCGTTGCAAAAATGATTCACGACCAAAGTAATCGCAAAGAATTTCAATTTGCAGCTGTGAATTGCGGGGCTCTTTCTGAATCTTTGCTACAGTCTGAGCTATTTGGCCATGAAGCCGGTTCATTTACTGGTGCAAATAAGGTTCACAAAGGTTTATTTGAAGCCGTTGGTAAAGGCACTATTTTTCTAGATGAAATTGGCGAGATTTCGCCCCCCCTTCAAATTGCTTTGTTAAGAGTGCTTGATCAAAATGAATACAAACCTGTGGGCAGTAACACCTCCAAAAAATGCAACTGTCGTATTCTCTTTGCAACAAATGCTAATTTAGAACAACTTGTAGAAGAAAACAAATTCAGAAAAGATTTATTGTTTCGCTTAAAGCGTTTAGAAATTATGGTACCGCCTCTACGCACGCGAGCTGAAGATATCCCACAACTAATAAACTATTATCTCAGCATTGGTCGTAGCGATCAAAAATCACCTGTTTTGACATCAGATTTAATGGATGCATTTCAGCGCTATTCTTGGCCAGGCAATATCAGACAGTTAAAAAATGAAATGGAAAAACTAAGAGTTTTACATTCTGAAAAGTTAAGTTATACCTTGCGTGATTTCCCATTCAAAGACGAAATGGAAGCAGCACCTAAAAAAAAATCAGAAACGAAAGAGCAGGCAAAATCGCCTAAAAATGACAAGCAAGAATTAATAGAAACCGTATTAAATAACAGCAAAAACGCCATACGCCGTCTTGATAAATTAAAAGAATTGTTTTTAACCCACAAAAAATTTACACGCAAAGAGCTAATCGCCATAACTGGCGGTGCCCCAAAAACAGTCGCAAATGACCTCGAATCACTACACAACGAAGGCTTTATCATTAGAGTCATGCCATCAACAGCCGCGCGTACCCATTATTTCGAACTGAAATCGTAGATTGTAGACCGTAGACTGTAGAATGTAGACTGTAGACTGTGAAAATAGAAAGACACCAAATAAAAATTATAGGGACATTCGAAGCGTCGCACCGCCCTCGTGGGTGCCCCTGGCAAAATCATAATGTAGGGGCAATTCATGAATTGCCCCTACAGTGCGACTCTCGATGAAAAAAATAAACAACTGTAAATCACAGAGACTATAATTTGTAGAGGCGCACTGCCGTGCGACTCTCACCCTTCAACAAAATATTTTAAATACATGTCTTGTAGGGGCATTCCCCTCGTGGGTGCCCCCCCCAAAAGCCAATGTCATATTGTAGAGGCGTGCTACAAGCGCGACTCTGCAACACAAATGAAATATTATAAGTGCGATTCATAATTCGCAAATAAATTAACACCCCTCTGGGAGCGCCGGCAGCCTGCCGGCCTCTTTATTTTAGCTCTTTCAGCTAATTTATGCCTTTGCAAAATTTAAGTTAAGCCGGCAGGCTGCCAGCGCTCCCAGCGGGGAGAAAAATGGAAAGAAAAAACAGATCGTAGATTTAAAAAGGTGGCATAAAGTAGAGCCAAGGCAGTGCCTTGGCTCTACGATTATTTAATTTTTAAAAGCATATTTTGTAAGGGCATTCGAAGCGTCGAACCGCCCTCGTGGGTGCCGCCAAAAGCACCAATTTGTAGAGGCGTGCTACAGCGCGACTCTGAAGTAAAAATATATTGCAATGATTACAGCGAAAAATTATGTTATCGACTATTTTTTCTCAGCATTCATTAAAACATTGTCAATTTCTTCTTTGCGTTCCGTGGCGATAACGGTATTGCCGTATTTTTTCATAAAGTCTTTAATCATTTGGCTGGCAAGCTGTTTATTGTTTTCGGCAATCGCGGCATTTGCCTTTTCGATAACGCGATCAAATTGCAGATCCAGCCAATTTAAAAAATCATCTGAAATATTTTTTGTGAATTTATTCTGTTCATTTGGCTCAAAGCCCAATGCTTCGGCTTCTTTCATTATAAAATAGGCACCTTCTAAATCACCATTAACATAGGCAAAATGACAAATTCGCATCAAGCGACAACCCTTGCTTCGTTTAGCGATTTTAGTAGCAATTAAAGTATAAGTTTGCGCCCAATCTTCATTAATCGGGGTTAATTGCAATTTTGAATCCAAAAATGAATACTGAATAACCCCGTTTTTGACAGAGATAATATATACATCAATATTTCGATTGCCAATACGGTTTAAAAGTAATTGCTCTTTAAATTCTTTAGCCAAACCCAGTTCAATGCGACCGTATATTTTACCATAATCATCAATTATATTTGCAAAAAAATCGTAGGCATCCGCCGAAAGACCATTTTCTTTAAAACCTTCTAACTTCACTTTTGCAGCTTTGATTTCAGCTATCTTTAATAAACCAAAAATGGCTTCTTTTGTTTGCAAGAACTCTAAACGGTTCTTTTTAGCTACTTCTGCTTCATGCTCCTTTTTTAACCGATGATTTTGTTTCAATTGCGCTTCTAATGCAGAGATAATCTCCTTTTTATAAAAATTATTCTTTTGTGATTCTAAAAATGCGCTACATTGATCAAACTCTTTGTTTTTGTTATATTGGTTTATTTTTTCATGAATATTGTTAGCATACTCCGACTCAATATTACTAATATTTTCGAGCAGCAATTTTACCTTTTCACTTTCGCCAAACTTTTTTTCAGTGAATAAATGTATCGCTTCATTGGCTTGCTTAAATTGGTTGGCTAAAAGAAAATGATTTACTTCAAGAGATAATTGATTTATTGCTTCCTGTTTTGCTTTTTCTGTACTTGCTTCTAAAATTTTATTTTCCTCTTCTCTGATTTGCTTGATTCTAGATTCTAATACCAATATTTTGCTTTTGGCTAATTCAGAATTATTAGGAAATTTTTCAACAATGGCATTTAATTCAGCAACCCCTTTTGTGGAATTTTCAATAGAACCTAAAGCTACAACCATAATTTTTTCAACTGCAAGCGAAGCAATTATCTTTTCAACTTCGTTGGCTTTTTTGATAAGCTCCTCTTGATCTTTTACTGGCGTTTGCTGAATAGCCGCTTTTAAACCGATTAGGCTTTCTTCAAAACGACTTTCTGATAGCAATTGATTGGCTACATCAAGCGATTTCTGAACAGACGAGAAACCATCATTTTGATTATTATTATTGTAGTTCAGAAGAAAAACCCCACCACCAATCAGAATCATTAAACTAACCAAAAGAAATAAACCGTCAAAATAGTTTTTTTCGCGCTTTTTTTCTAGTCGCACATTTTGTTCTGAACTAGGTTTAACCACTTTTTTTCTGGTTGTTGTTCGTTTGGCTTTTGCAAAATCATTTATTTGATCTAAAACCGCTACGATTTCATCTATCGATTGAAACCGCTTGTCAGGCTTTTTTTCTGTCATCCGTAAAATTAATTTATCCATCTCTGGCGAAATTCCTTGTGCAAATGAACTGGGTTTCGGCATAGGCGTCTTGACATGATGTACCAAAATTTCCATAGCAGATTTGGCAGTAAATGGCACTCGGCCCGTCAGCATGTGAAAAGCAGTTATTCCCAAAGAATATTGGTCTGCGCGCATATCAACAGCCAAACCTTGGGCTTGCTCAGGTGACATATAATGAGGGGTACCCATAGCAACTTTCTGCTGGGTTAAACCTGAATCATCGTCAACCTCGCGCGCTAAACCTAAATCAGCTAACTTAACAACTCCCTCTGAAGTAAACATTATATTATCAGGCTTGATGTCACGGTGAATGATATTCATTTTCTCGGCTTCTTTTAAAACCGATAAAATCTGCTTCATGATAGAGATCGTATATTTTTGATCAAACCGACCTTCCTGCATTAATTTTTCTTTTAGACTAACCCCATTCACATATTCCATAATAAAATAAAATTGCTTTTGATTATAACCAATATCAAAAACTTGAATGGCATTTGGGTGACAAAATTTACCCGCTAGACGCGCCTCGCGTTTAAATCTTTCCACATAAACCAAATTGTTGCTAAGCTCCGGGTGCAAAACTTTGATTGCAACAAGCCTTTCCATTGATTTTTGCTGGGCCTTATAAACTTGCCCCATCCCACCACCGCCGAGCTTTTCTAAAATTTCAAAATCGTTTGCTAAAAACTCCAAATTCGTTTGTTTCCCATCAGGCCGTCTAATTACCATAATTCGTAAATTTCCTGTTAATTTTAGGTTAATAAGCAATTCAACTAACAATTACTATGGCAAAAATTGTGCCAAGTAAAATATTTTCTATAAGTCACTGAAATATAATAGCTTAAAAAATAAAATTATTGTAGACAATTACAAAACTCCCCTTATCATACCTCTTTAATCCCTTCAAATTCCCTTCTAAGGAAATTAAAAATGCATCCATTGATCCGAGGCTATATTGAGTCGTCTTCGCCCCCAGAAGTGGTTATGAAACACTTTTTCGATGTAGAGCCGACAAATAAAATAGTCGAAAATTTATATCGAGTAAGTCAGCAATTAAGCATACCTAGAACCGGCCCGCGCGAGTTTGTTTGCGACGATTCATTTTTATTTGAAATGGATTACGACAATGATTTGATTGCCCTTTATTACCAATTGAACGCAAGACTAGCCAATATATGTCATAAAAAAGAAGTGGCCGCTTTGCTCTTTAAAAGAAGTAATGCCTATATTGATGAAAACACCCCACCGCATATTAGGTTGATTACTAAATCAGGCATGCTAACAGGCTCAGCCCTATTTGATTACTACGAAGAACACTTAGCAAAATACGCCGCAACCTCACCTCGCTACGCAAATTCATTTGGGGAACACTACCAAAAACTGGCTTGCTTAGGCCGCTTTTCTCAAGCCAAATTACTTGATTTTTATTTTGATAATAATTTGTTTAAACCCGATTTAAATCGAATGGCGCTTGTTAATTTCGTAAATGGCATCGAAACCTATCAAATTAACATGATCAAACAATTTAAAGAAAAAGTGTTTTCTATCGAACTTGAAAAAGACCCTATTCCTAGTTTGCATGATAGTATACTATGGATCTACAAACTCCTATATCAGGTTTTATTCGAACGCGATTTATGGCCCGCATCGCATTTTGATAAGAATAAAAATATTTTAGCAATGTATTATTTATTAAATCGACAAAATGAAAAGGCCTTGCAAATTGCAAAGGAATTCTTCTATTCCGATGTATCTAACATGATAAGCTATACCTTGCTACGCTGTGAACTTGTCAACAAAAACTATGAAAGCGCATACCAAATCATTCGCGGAATCCTAGAAGCGGATGCGGATGATTTTCTGGCTTATTTTTTTTATGCAAGAACTGAAATTTCCATCGGCAATAAACAAAACGCTTCCAAATATTTTAATCATTCCCTACATTTGGCGCGAAAATACCAAGCCGAGGAACTAATTAACTTTGAAATCAGCCTTGCCTATGAATTGTCAATAGCCGATTTAAGGTTTTTTCTGGAAAATAGCAGCAAGCCTGATGTTGTTACTTCTCCAATAATTGTTTCATCGCCCCCTGAAGAAGCCTTAAAAGGTACATCCAAAAACGCTATTGAAGTTAAGGCAAAAATTAATTCCTATGCGAATTCTGATTTGCCGGTTTTGATTACTGGCGAAACGGGCGTAGGCAAAGATTTGGTAGCAAAGATGTTACATGATCAAAGTAATCGTAAGCATCTGGAATTTTATGCGGTAAATTGCGGTGCCATTTCTGAATCTCTTTTACAATCTGAATTGTTTGGTCATGTTGCTGGTTCTTTTACAGGCGCCAATAAAACCCATAAAGGTGTATTTGAAGCGGTTGGCAAAGGCACTATTTTATTAGATGAAATCGGTGAAATTTCCCCTGCGTTACAAGTTGCTTTATTACGAGTGTTGGATCAAAATGAATTCAAACCGATAGGTAGCAGTACAGCCAAAAAGTGCCAATGCCGAATTCTTTTTGCAACCAATGCCAGCCTCGAAAAATTAGTGGATGAAAACAAATTTCGCAAAGACCTATTGTTTCGGTTAAAGCGGTTAGAAATTAATATTCCGCCTTTACGCGAGCGGGCTCAAGATATACCTGAACTAGTATTACATTTTTTAAGTGTTGGGCGCAGTGATGCAAAAGTGCCTGTGGTTTCGAGTGATTTAATGAAGGCCTTTCAAGAATATTCTTGGCCTGGTAATGTAAGACAATTAAAAAATGAAATGGAAAAACTACGCGTCATGCATTCCGAAAAACTTATCTATTTTATGGATGATTATCCATTCAAAAACCACCCGATAGAAAGAAAACGAAGAGAGCGCACAACCGCTATTTTTAAAGCTGCAACGGTGAATCATTCCACAATTACAACCGTTCTCAATAAAAGCAATCATTCGATAAGAAGGCTCGCAAAGATGCGCGAATTATTTAGTACGCACAAAATCTTTACACGCAAAGAACTAATTGAAATCACCAAAGGCTCGCCCAAAACCGTTTCGAGCGACCTCGACCAACTCTGCGACGAAGGCCATATCATTCGCAGACAACCCACCCCAGCACCCCGCACCCATTATTTCGAACTAAAAGTGTAGGCTGTAGATTGTAGATTGTAGACTGTAGACTGTAGAAATTAACAGGCACGAAATAAAAAACATTGTATGGGCGATTCATGAATCGCCCATACAGCGCGTCTCTGCAAGAAAAGATAATTAACCACTGAAAATTATGAAATACACTGAAAAGGAAAAAAAGAGACTGTATATTGTAGAGGCGCACTGCCGTGCGACTCTCGCCCTTCAACAAAATATTTTAAATAAATGTCTTGTAGGGGCATTCGAAGCGTCAAACCGCCCTCGTGGGTGCCGCCAAAAGCACCAATTTGTAGAGGCGTGCTACAGCGCGACTCTGCAAGAAGAAACAGTCAACCACTAAAAATAACTGAATTGCACTGAATAAGAAAAAGCTGATAGATTTAACTCAAAAGTTATAAATACTCTTTGTTTTATTTTCAGTGTATTTCAGTTTTTTTCAGTGGTTAAAAGTTCCAAATATTAACAACCAATTGTATTGCTTTTATTTTTTTAATTCTCCGTAATGAAAATCTTCTTGCTTCACGAAAATCTTTTTTACATTGCTTACTACATCCAACGATTTGATTTTTTTAATCAAAAAAAGTGTAGGGGCATTCGAAGCGTCAAACCGCCCTCGTGGGTGCCGCCCATTTGCACCATCGTCTTAATGAATTGACCAAAATCAAATTTCTTCTGGATATTTGAGAAATAAAGATTCGTCGTGTCAAAATATAAAGCAAATTGACCTAAAATGGTATGCTTTTTCGTTTTTTTTAATACCATACCAAACAATCTAGTTTTACTGGCGATTGAATATTAAAATGAATTTTACGGCATACAGAAATTTAGTAAAAAGCATCAACAAAGGCAAAGTTTTACCCGACGCAATTTATTTACATACCAGCTTTCTAGAACCCATACCGCGCGAGCTATTACAACTCTTCCATTTGGCATTTGAAAAGCATAACTCTTATTCATTTAATCTTATCAAAATTTTTAGAAAAGAATTTAGAGTCTCTTTTTTGAATTACCCTGATTTTGAATCACAGGCACATCCAGCGTTACATTATTCAATTACAGTCAATTTAGAGAACAGCGAATCAAAATTTATCGATTATCGAGGCTCGGAAAACCCGCCTATTCTTCATCGCAAGGAAACATTCATCAGTAAGAATAACCCATTGTTTAAAATCTTTTCCGATCTTACGAAAAGAGAAGAAGAAATCGGAATTCTTGCGAATACTAATAAAATTGGGTTTAAAAAATATTGGGATGGTTTATTAAAAAAATCGGGTATTGAGATTCAAGACCATACTATTTTAAAAATTCCTGAAAATATAGAGCGACCTATTCAACAAGAAATTATTGCCGTCCCACAAATTGAACGGCATAAAACAGCGATAAGTCGAGTAAAATTATCTAGACCGTTGCAAACTATTTTAGGCTACGATCTATTAAGCAAAAACACGACTTATTTAGATTATGGTTGTGGCTTGGGTGATGATATTAATGAACTTGCGGCACATGGCTATCAAGTAGCTGGTTGGGACCCTGTGCATAAACCAAATGGTATAAAATCAAAGTCAGAAGTAGTGAATTTGGGCTTTGTTTTGAATGTGATTGAAGATATTCGTGAGAGAATTTTCGTATTAAAAGAAGCTTATTCATTTGCTCAAAAATTATTAGTGGTTTCAGTATTAACCAAAAATGGGGTTGATGAACACAAGGGGAAGATTTATAAAGATGGTATTGTAACTTCTCGAAACACCTTTCAAAAGTATTATGAGCAAGAAGAAATTAAAGAGTTTTTGGAAAAATTATTAGGGCAAAGTGCAATTGCTGTTTCGATGGGTATTTTTTATATCTATCGAGAAGAAACGGATTATTTGGAGCATATCAATCGTCAATATCGCTCGCAACTGAATTGGCAATTTTTAGTTTTGAACAATAAGCCTAAAGAAATTATTGATAAAGTTAAAATTGATAAATATGAAAAGCATAACGAATTGATTTTAGATTTTTGGGGTTTTGTTCTGCAGTCTGCGAGGTGTCCAAAAGCTGGTGAGTATTTAAGAGAAGCTGAAATTAAATTAGCTTTTAATTCACTCAATAAATGTTTTGAATACTGTTTGTCAAAATACGGGAATGAGAATTTAGTTAGAGCCGAAGAATTAAAGAAGGAAAGCTTATTAATTTTCTTTGGGTTAATGCAATTTAAGAAGAAAATTGTTTATGCCCATTTAACAAAATCTGTGCAAAACGATATCAAGTTATTTTTTGAGAATGCCGTCAAATTAGAAGAAGCCAGCAAAAAACAACTATTTCAATTGGGTGATGCCAAACTTATCAGTAAATTGTGTGAAGAAAATAAGCAACTAGGCTATTTAGATGAACAAGCTTTGTATGTATTGACTGAAAAATTAATAGATTTGCCATTGCTTTTAAAATTATATGTGTATTGTGCAACTCAATATTACGGCACTATAGAAAACATTGATATTATCAAAATTCATCGTCATTCAGGCAAAGTCACATTGCTAGTTTATGATGATTTAATAAATAACCCTTTACCAGAACTGCGCCTACGCGTCAAAGTGGCATTACGCGGTCAAAAAATCGATATTTTTAATTATGAAAACTGGCCCGAAAAACAATTGCTCTACTACAAATCAAAATACCTACCCCAAGCTGATCCAAGATTTGCCGATTGGTCTAAAATAGATTCAAAGTTGCGTAAATTAAATATACCTGAAACTGACTATGGCCCAACAAAAGCCCAATACCTAGAAATAAGTGGGCAATAATAATTAGTCTTTGGCAACAGACAATATAAAAAATCGACGAGCCTAGGTCGCATAGACACACTGACCAATACCAACTGACAACTGCTCACTTATAACTTGCCACCTATTTCGTTTTTAATTTTTTAAAGAATCAATTGATTTTTTTTTGTATAAAAATGAATTGCCTACTTTTTTGAATTTTAATTTGCCACTTACTCGCAGGTGCATTAAATGACAAGATGATATTTTTAGTTCTTTTTCAACTTCTTTGCTTTTAAGCCAGACATTTTTATCTACATTTTTCATTTTTATATAGCTTAAAAATTTTATTTAATGTTTTCTAATTTTTCTAACATTTGAATAGCACCTCTTTCAAAATGGGAAAATGCAAACCATTTTTTGCCCAAATCTTTTAGTGAAGCTCCAATGTGATAAATTTCTGCTTCATCAATAATTAAAAATCTATCATGAGAATTATTGAGCTGATGAATTTGTATGGGCGCATATTGTTCGTTGTGTTTTTTTAAATCTAATGCTAATGATTTTGAGATACTTTTAGTAAAAAATACTGCTGAAACACCACTAGCTCTTTTTGTAAATAAGGTTAGCACTGAATCATCAATATAATTATCAATTAAAATTAGTGATTTTTTTGCCTTACGAATAAGTTCGCCTGCAAAAATATAAGCATCATAGATTTGACCATTATAAAAAATCCCTTGTTTAGGATCGACACTATTTTTCTCTAAGGCTGAAAATATTTTTTCAAAATTCTTATCAGCAATAGATTCAAATGAAATTTGTCGTTTTTCAATTAAATTTAGTCGATCAAACAGTTGAGCATTATTTTGAAAGAACCGTCGCATTTCAACAAAAGCCCGCATGATTTGGATACTGACTCGCAGAGCTGTTTGGCTACGAAGCAAAGCTGATATCATCGCAACTCTTTGTTCTGTAAAGACATAAGGCATATAACGATGCCCCCCATGCTCACTCAAACTTGAGGTCACAATTTGTGATCTCAAGTTTTGGCCTTCTTCTAGTGTAATTTGAAACCTAAAATTCTCAGGAAACCGCTCAGAATTCCGTTTGACAGTTTGATTTAATATTCGAGTTTCTACACCATAAATCAAGGCTAAATCTTCAGCTAACATCACTTGTATCCCACGAACAACAAAGATTTTAGAAGAAATTTGGGCAAATGTTATCGGTAAATCGCTCATTTAAACCTTATTTTCTGAAGCAAATTTTATATTTTAATATACTTATTAAGCAGTTTTATGCATTTCAATTCAACTATTATACTATTAAAATGAATAGCTCCAAATAAAATTACGATTCAATCTGCTAAACTTTTCAATATTATTGGGTGAATCTAATTTAATGAGCAAGCGCACGGCCTAGTTGGTTTAAATTTTCCCAGGCAGGGTAAGCGCCCTAATTTCCCTCGGTGCCTTATTTAAATTTTTAGCGCTTGCGACAAGGCCCCACATAAAAATCAACCCGAATTAAAATTTCGCAAAACCAAAAATAAATCATATGAATAAACTAAAGAATAATTTTCTTTCAATTTCAATAAAATTTGTTAGAATACTGAAATGCTTATTTTTGATGAATTAACATGCAGTTTAATCATAAACAGTATGTATTTAAAATAGGCAAAATCTTGGGGAAGAAACGACCAATTGCAAATTATTGATTTGTAAATCAATAGCACTGCCAGCATAGATTTACTGTGTTGTATCTGATATAACTGAGTTCTCAAATAAATAAGATATTATAAGGCTATATATGTTAGAAACATTAAAGGCAAAGCAATTAGTGAATAATCGCCAAAGGCTTTAAGTTTGTATGCATTTATGATTGACCTAAAAAATAAAAATGCTTTCAAGAATCAGAACTAATATTCAATTTTTCAAAGGTCTGACAAATGGAAAAACGAGTCGCGGGTACAGTTAAAAAAACTGGTGCAGAACCATTGGATATTTTAGTTGGTGTAAATGATCTTAATCGAGGCCTTCGTATCAAAGTATATAAAAATCAAACAGCTGAAGGCGGGCGAATTATTGGCCATTTTGATGTATTATCAACCGGAAATGGCAAATACACACCTTACCTAAATAAGCTTAAAGAAAAAAGCTTTGACAATGCAAAGACCCTTATTGAAATGATTCGCGATTTAGGCGGCGAAGGTTGCACCCACATACTTAATCGCAGAGAGCTTAAAGTCGAAAAATAAAACAAGGTTTAATCAAAAGCTATTGATTGAATTCAACAAAATTATTAATGGTAGTTTTTTATAACTAAAATCAATTATTTTCAATTAAATCATCGAATCGCATACTGGGTTTTAAGCTATTTCGCTATCAAAATTGCCAAATAGTTTTACAAATATTATTTTATTACCAATAAACTCACCTTTCTTGATGTTTATCTAAAAATTAGAAAATCATCTGAGAATTTCAACCAAAACACTATAACTTTGTATATACTTCTGCAAAAATGAATGTAATATACCTTAAAATAGACTAATTGTTTTCATTTACAATAGTTGCGAATAAGTCAACTTATTGTGTTTGCAATTAAGCTGGAACCCAAGATAATGGGCTTTTTTATAATAAACAAACTGTTTTGCTAAAAGAAAACTTATGCAACATGAATCTGAACTAAAAGACCTGCTAACTCAAAGAGGTCATGGTAGACATGAATCCTTTCATTTAAGAACTGCTTGGTTGCGAAAAGGTTTTGATAACATAAAAAATGCTTCTAATTTTTTCAATAATGAAAAAGCTGTTGAAGAATTGGGCGTTGGTAAGAATATGGTTAATTCTATTCGTTATTGGTGTCAGGCATTCAAAGTGATCGATAGCAAAACCGAAGGTTACGAAGCCACTGCTTTCGGGGAATATTTATTTGTGCATGATAAGTATTTAGAAGACCCTATAAGTGATTGGCTACTTCATTATAAGTTAGTTACAAATTATGAACTAGCACCGTCTTTTTTTTGGGCTTTTAATATGATGGGGCTAAAAGAGTTTAACTCTGATAATTTTGTCAAAAGCATTTCAGCACTTTATGCGCGCTTGGGGTTGAAAACTGTGCCGCCTCATACATTGTTGAGTGATTTTCTTGTTTTAGTGCGCACCTATTGTGATCGTTCCAATGAACACAAAGGTGCTGAAGATGTAAACGATAGCCCATTTAATTCATTAGAGTTAATGGTGCCATCGCAAGATAAGCGAAATTATCGCTTTCGAGTAGGGCCTAAGCGCGATTTATCTTCTGTTCTAATTGCCTTTAGCATTGCGAAACAAATGCAATATAAATCGAAAAATTTTGCAAATTTAAATAGCTTTCAAATCAATTTAGATGCTTTATTATGGGAACCCTTTAGCCCAGGTATGGTTTTCAAACTAGACGGTGAAACTTTAATTTCTTATCTAGAAGATATTTGTGACAGTGAGTTATTGGAAAAATCTCAATTTAGCACTAGTGCCGGCATTAAACAGTTAATCGTAACTTGTAAGAATCTTAATCCAGATAAAATATTAAAAGACCATTATAAGGCAGTTCCAAAATGAGCTTATCACAAATAGTGCAAACAAACCCTGATTTTACTCGGTCGATCAATTTAATTAATGACTTGAGTAATCTCAATGCATCAAAACGCTATGTTTGGGGCAAATCAAATGGGCGTACATTAGATGCCATTCTGTATGCCTTAGGCGAAAAAGATAAACAAGCGGCTTTTTCTTTGATTGGGCCATTTGGTACCGGTAAATCGTCGTTTGTTTTGCAACTTTTGCACTTATTAGGTGCTGGCGGTAAAGAAGCTCAAAAAAGTTCTTTTGAGTTATTAAAAAATGCAAAAGTTTCAAGTTTAACTTTGTTAGATAAACTAAATTTAAATAAAGGTAAATCGTTTACTATTTTAATAACTGGCAAGCAAGAGAGTTTACATACTTGCCTTTTAAATGGTATTTCAGAATCATTAAAAAAGCATGAGATTAAAAGTAAAAAATTAACTGCTTTAATTCATAATGGCTTAAAAACTAATACCGTTGATTTTAAAGAAGTTTTTAAAGCATTAGATGTTGAGTTGTACCTAAACTTTTCACGAATTAATATTGTAATCGATGAATTTGGTAAATTATTAGAATATGCAGCACTTCATCCTTCACAAAGTGATTTATATCATTTACAAGAAATAGCTGAATTACGCAAAAATGATTTACAATGCAACTTAATGGTTTTAACTATTTTGCATCAAGCATTTGAGGGTTATGCAAAATATTTAAATAAACAATCACAAAATGAATGGGCAAAAATACAAGGTCGTTTTCAATCGATCCATATTTCAGAAGACCCAGAAGAGCTTGTACCATTAATCAGTAATGCATTTGATGTCAAAAAAGCAAATAGCGAATACAAAAAAGTAGCGAGTGAAATTAAAAAATTTGTAAATGCTACTCTAAAGAACAGTCAAAAGCAGTTATTCGTTGGTAAATCTTGGTCAACTGCTGAATTAGAAGACATTTTTCAATCGTCTTTTGTGATTAACCCTGTTGCATTGTTTGTATTGCCATATTTATCTAAAACAGCGGGCCAAAATACGCGCTCAACATTTACTTTTTTAAATAGTCATGAGCCATTAGCGCTTAAATCTTTTTTAGAACAAAATGATTTTCAAGATGGTTATTGCCCACAGGTTGACTTGGCATATCTCTATGATTATTTTACTCATAATGATTGGCAAAAAATCAATTTAGGTGGTAAATGGAATGAAGTAGAAGTTGCGTTAGGCCGTGTACAAGATTTAGACGAAGTAAATAAACAAGTTTTAAAAATAATCGGGGTGTTGAATATTTTGCAATTACCAAAAAAATACCCTGCTACAAAAGAATTAATTGAGCTTTCACTTGCGGGTAGTGGCCTTTCATCTAAAATGATTCAAAGCGCATTGGATCATTTAATTGATTTAAAGATCATTTTGTACCGTAAATTTGCCAAAGAATTTAGAATTTGGGAAGGTAGCGATTTTAATGTAGAACAAGCTTTGAGCAAACGCGACCAAGTATTTACCTCTGGCGTTGAGTTAATTCGGCAATTAAATATATTATGCCCTCAACCAATTTTTCTTGCTAAAAGACATTATGAAGAAACTGGCACATTAAGACACTTTAATGTTAAGTTTATTGATAGCGTTAACTTCCAATCTAAGCCTGATGAAGAAATTGAAAAGATACTTATCAACGATGGTGCTGAAGGCGGCATTGGGTTGGTGGCTTGTTTGAATCAAGAGGAATATAATTTAGCTCTAGATGTGCTTTCTAAACAGTCGTTGAATGCAAATCTAATTTTTATTTTAGCTGAGCCAGACTTAATGTTGTTTGATCTATTAAAAGAATGTATTTCATTGGGTGATATTTTAGGTAACGAGCCTGAACTTCTTAGAGATAATGTCGCACAGAAAGAAGTTAGCAGCCGCCTTTTGGAAGCCCAAGATAGGCTTAATCAAAAAATCGGTTCTATTTATTGGTCATTTAGTAAAGAGAAAAAAGTTTTTCAAAGTGGCAAACAAGTTGAATTAACCTCTAGAAAAGAATTTAACAAATTGATGTCAGATGCTTTGAGTAAATATTTTAATAAAGCCCCCAAAATTTATAATGAATTAATGAACAAGCCAAAAATCAGCCCATCCGCAAGCTCTGCTCGTAAGGCTTTAATTAAAATAGTTTTAAATTCAAAAAATAAGCCTGATTTAGAAGTTAGCACGGTGCCAGGCACCAACACATTATTTACTTTGCTTTATAAAAAAACAGGAATGTTTGAAAAAGTAAAGGGTATATATCAATTCAAAAAGCCAAAAGATGAAAATTGGTTAAAAATCTGGAATGATTTAACCGATTATTTTGATAAGCGCTTTGGTGAAGATATAAAACTGCAAGATTTGCTGAACCATTTTGAGGCTGCACCTTATGGTATTCGCCAACCAGTGATGTTAATGTTTATGATGGCATATTTAGAAACGCCAAATACCGGTGTTGCGCTTTATGATGAAGGTACTTATGCACCACAGCGCGATGAAGTGCTGTATGAAATTCTAAATAAAAGAGCGAAGCATTTCTCCTTAAGAAAATTTGGTAAAGCTGAAAATGAAAAGGTAATTTTGTCAGCAATCTATCGCGAACTATCAGGTGCGGAACTAGAGGAAACCGAAGATATGTTGTTCGATACACTTAAAGTATTATTTAAGCCTATTCGATTATTACCTAGTTTTGTTAATCAAACTAGACAAATAGATGAAAAGCTCCTTAAAATACGAAATACTTTTCTTAAAACCAATAAACCTGAAGATCTTATTTTTATTGCCCTACCAGAAATTTTGGGCTTTGATCGAAATCAATTGCTTGCCAAAAATAATGAAGAAATAGCTAGTGAATTTGCTAAGAGTGTTCATCGCCAATTAAACGCTTTGTCAAAAGTAATTGAAACTGTTAAATCAGAATGTTTAACGGATATTCAGGCAGTATTTGGTTTAAATTCAAACAGAGCAAACCAATTACGCGCTGAGCTTTTAAGGCGTGTCAAAGGGGTAGATGCTATTGCCAGTGATCCAAAAGTTAAAAATTTAATTTTAAAAGTTAAAAATACCATCTTAAAAGACGATGTGTGGGCAGAAAGTTTATTAACGGCTATAGCTGTTAAGCCATTAAATAGTTGGAATGATTTTGATAAACAAGACTTTCCTAACAAATGCAAAGAAATGTACCGCACCTTTAAAAATTATGAATTACTTGTAATGGGTTTACCCTCTGAGAACGAAAATGGCGAAGAAACTGGCGTAAGATATTCTCTGACAACTCAAAATGGCTTAGATATCAATGAAGTCATTTATGAAAATTTCGAAAACAAAGAAGTTGTATCTTTGACGAAACATATTGATAAATTGCTAGAAGAAAAAAATATTAAAGTGCGCCGTGCTGTCTTGATTAAACTTTTGCAAAGCACGCACGAAGAAAAGAAAAGCAAGTGAATGGTGTTCCTAGTTCAAAATTATAAGTTTTAATTAACATCTTCAAAGGTTTTGTTATGAGCATTTCTAAGAGTTTAGATAAAACAGCTGTGAAAGGTTCTCGCGAGAACCCCCGACATATTCTAAGCATATCCGGTGGCAAGGATAGCGCTGCGTTAGCTGTTTACATGAAACAGAATTATGACATTCCTGATGTAGAATATGTTTTTATGGATACAGAACAAGAGCTCATTGAAACTTATGAGTATCTTGAAAAACTAGAAGGGGTGCTTGAAAAAGAAATCATTCGTTTAAAACCAGAAAGAAGTTTTGATGAGTATGTCAAATTGCACAATGGCTATTTGCCATCGGCGCAGCAAAGATGGTGTACGATTAACATGAAGATTAAGCCTTTTGAGAAATTTGTCGGTGATGATTTTGTCTATTCTTATATAGGTATTCGTGCGGATGAAAATAGGGATGGTTATATTTCGGCAAAAGGCAATGTCGAACCTGTATATCCTTTTATATCTGACGGTATAAACAAATCAGATGTTTTTAGAATATTAGAAGAATCTGGTTTAGGTATCCCCGATTATTACAAATGGCGTTCGCGTTCTGGCTGTTATTTTTGTTTCTTTCAGCAACAAATTGAGTGGGTAGGTCTTGCTGAAAACCACCCAGACTTATTTGAGAAAGCTAAAAAGTTTGAGAAGTCTGGCGCTAATGGCGAAAGACCCTATAACTGGACTGAGCGCGGCAATTTAGATTCATTAGTTGCTCGTAAAGAAGAAATCAAAAGCAAACATAAAATCGCGTTAGCCTCGAAGAAAAAATTAGGCAAAGGAGCAAAGCTAATTGACATTTTGCGCGAGGTTGACCCGATGGTTGATGCCGATAACTTCGATGAAGTCATGCGCGACGCTGACCAAGGCGAAGGATGTTTAGTGTGTACTTTGTAGCGAAAAAGAAACGCCCCAATTGCTCATGGCGTCGGACCAAGGGTACTACCCATGGTGTTGTACTTGCAGGTTGATTATACTGGGCGTAATATTTAATGCAAGAAGACATAGATTCGAGTCAAAATGGGTTGTTTTATAAGGAAAATTAGAAATGCCCCCTATTTATTTAGATAACCATGCCACAACGAAATTAGACTCAAAAATTTTAGAGGGTTTAATTGATTTGTTAGCGAATCACGAAGGCAATGCCAGCTCTGTTGAGCATGAGCATGGGTTATACGCAAAGCATGTGGTTGATGATGCGACAGAAGCGATTGCAGATTATTTTAAGATTCAACCACGGGGTGTTGTTTATACTTCGGGGGCAACAGAGGCTGCAAATATTGCGATATTGGGTGTAATGCGCGGCAACAAATTTGCGACCCCCAAATTAATTTTATCAGCAGTTGAGCACCCTTGCGTGCGTGAGACCTGTTTTGCATTGGCAGATGAAGGTTTATGTGCTATTGAGGTGGTTGGTGTAGATCAAAAAGGTCGCCTCAACATGCAAGAATTAGAAGAAAAAGCCGTAGGCGCCAGTTTGGGTTGTTTTATGGCTGCCCAAAACGAGATTGGCAATATTTACCCCATTGAACAAATTGGCAAAATTTTAAAGAAGCAAAACTGTTTATTTTTTTGTGACGGCACGCAAATAGTTGGAAAACACCCTTTTTCAATCAAAAAATCAAATATTGACTTTTTTATTTTTTCGGGTCATAAGATTCACGCAATGCAGGGCGTGGGTTGTTTACTAATTAATAATTTCGATGTGAAGATTAAACCTATTTTTTTCGGTGGTGGCCAACAAAAGGGTTTACGCCCTGGTACTTATAATGTCCCAGGTATTTTTACATTGGGGGCATCCATTAAAGATTTGAAGATTAATGAAAAAAAGTACATAGCAGAACTCAAAAATAAACGCGATGACCTAATGAAATCTTTAAAAGAAGCGGTGCCTAATATTGTGTTTAACGGCGACCAAGAAAACAAATTGCCCCATAATATTCATTTTAGCATCCCTGGCGTCGACAATCAAATCCTTTTAAACCACCTTAAACAGCATGTATCTGTATCGACTGGCTCAGCATGTTCTTCAGGTCTGGTGCAACATTCCAAAATCTTAGAAGCAATGGGGCTGTCGCTAGAATTAAAACAAGGTGCAATTAGATTATCTGTAAATAAGGTCACAACAATTAATAATATTGATCAGGTTGCAAATGTTATAGTAAAATTCATAAAATAAAGCTTGCAAGTTAACAAATTAAAAGGGTAGTATATGGTTGAAAAAATAAAATATTTAGAAAAAATAGAGCTGTTTTTAAAGGAACTTATTAAGATTGAAATTGAGTTTGATAAAAATCGAAAAAATCAAGAGAGCTCTCGAAAAGAAGAAGTTAAGAAAATGGTAGAAAAGTTTTTAAATGAGAGGCTTAGCGATGAAACTTAAAAAAATTGAACTAAAAAATTTTAGACAATATTTTGGTATTCAGGTTTTAGAAATTGCAAATCAAAACAAAGAAAAAAATATTACTCTAATACATGCAGAAAATGGTGTTGGAAAAACGGCTTTACTAAATTCTATTCTTTGGTGCTTCTATAATCAAACAACAGAAAAATTTGAAAATAAAAGTATTATTTTAAATTATGAGGCAGAAAAGCAAGGCGCTAAAGATTTTTATGTAAAAATATTAATTGAACACAATAATTTTGATTTTGAAATCTCTAGAGGCCAAGACAGCTTGGGGGCGTTATACTTTAATATACATAAAATCGAAAACGGCAAATACATCCCAATTAAAGATCCCACAGTATTAATTGATTCAATAATGCCATGGGACATAGCTGTTTACTTTTTCTTCGATGGGGAACATGCTGAAACATTTGCAAGCGAAAAAAATAAAAAAAATGTAGCTGAAGCTATAGAAAATATGATTGGATGTAATGTTGCAAATGTAGGTGTAAGTGATCTTAAAATAATTATAAAAAAATACACTGAACAATATAACCAGTTGGTAAATTTAGACAAAAGTGGCCAAGAATTTCTCAAGCAGTTTGAAAATATAGAAAATGAGTTAAAAGAAAAAGAAAATAAATTAATTGAAATTAAGTTAGAAATTGAAATGGTTGTTTCTAAAAGAGAAGCAATTGCAGATAGTCTTAGAAATACAAGGGCTGCAAAAGAAATTCAAATTCAACGTGAAAGTTTAGAAAATGAATTAAAAATTACAAAGGAAAATAAATGTAGAGAGGAAGCTGAAAAGTGCAAATGGATTGAAGAATATGGCTTGGATTTATTAGCAAGAGATTTATTCAAAAAAACTATACCTGTCTTAGAAAAAAACAAATCAGATGGCAAGTTACCCGGATCTATTGCTGAAAGATTACTAAAAGAGTTGATAACTGATATGAAATGTATTTGTAAAAGACACTTTACACAAGATTCCGAGGAGCATAAAGAACTATTGAAATTATTGAAAACATCCAATTCCAATATATCTATTGAAAGAGCATATAGGTTAAATGCAAAGCTCCCAATTGTAAATGAAAATAACAATAAAGGTATGGCAAAACTTACTAATCTTAAAAATAGAATTGTTGATATAAATTTTAAAATCGATGAATTAGAATCAAAAATTGGTGAGTGTAGTAACAAATTAAAAGGTTTGAATTTAGAAGAAATAAGTGAGAAAGAATTTAAGCTTGAAGAAAAAAACAAAGAATTGAATCAATTAAATATCAAACTAGGTAAACTGGAGAATGAAATAATAATATGCAATGATAAAGTCGATAAATCTAAAAGTAGGATAGCTCATACTATGAGCAGTAATAAAGAAGCGAGTAATATAAAAACAAAAATAGATTTTTTAGAAAATGCAAAAAAAACATTAGAAAATAAAATTGAAAGTTACAAAAACGAAGCAAGGGTTAAAATACAAGAAGAGATAAACAGCCTTTTATTGGCCAATTTTAAAAAAGACTTCGTTGTAAAAATTGAAGATAATTTTAGACTTAAACTATTTAATAAATATGACCAATTAATTGGTAAAAGTGGTGGAGAAAACCAATTATTAAGCTTAATTTTTATTTGTGCACTAATTAAATTTAGTATAAAAAAAGCAAGTACATTGGAAAATTTAATTGTGCCAAATACTATTGCGCCATTAGTTTTAGATTCACCTTTTGGCCAATTAGACCGTGCATATAGTCAAGCTGTAGCATTAATGTTACCCAAGATGACGGAACAAGTTCTGTTGCTTGTTAGTAGTAGTCAAGGCGACCGGGAAATGATAGCAAGTTTAGAAAACCATATTGGTAGTGAGTTTGTTTTGATTTCACATACTACAGGTTCAAAAGGTGATAAATCAAATGATTACTTAACTGCTAGTAATGGGAAAAAAATTATTGCAACAAAATATAATCAAGAAATCAATAAAACTATATTAGAAAAAATTTAAAAGGTAAATAGATGAGAAATGTTTTTAGAGATAAACAACACAAAGAATTAATAGATAGGTTAACAACGCGGGGTAATAATGATGTGAAGCTATTTGAAACTATAAAAAGTCTCCAATGCTTTGCAGCTTTAATTGGCTTTCATATTAAAAAAAGAATTCCAATTGAAAAAAACGGCGCAGAACACATAGATTGGGGGATTTTTGATTCAAAAGGGCATGCAGAGTATATTTTTCTTATAGCTTTAACTGAAAATAATGATATTCAAATTTTAGATGACAATAAAGAAAGTAGTTCAACTGATTTTATACAAATTTTTGAAGAATATGCAAACGCTGGCTTTTATAAGATTAACGAGTGGCTTAAAAATATACCTGATGCAATTAATGACGATTATCATATAATGATAGGTTTAGAACAATTATTGCCAGAGCTGCTAAATGATAAATCTGACAGTAAACCACTTAAAGGCTTTGAGTTTAAGAATGCTTAAAAATTTAAATTTAAACTCAGTATATAACTCTGAATACGACAATATACTAAATGATTTTTATATCCCTGCTCTTAGCAATTCAATTCTTTACTGTCGAGCGGTTGGCTATTTTGATGCAAAATTGATAACTTCTGCTGCTAGGGGTGTCGCAAGTTTTATTGCAAATAGTGGCAAAATGAGGTTAATTGTTGGCGCAACTCTTGATGAAGATTCATATTATGCAATATTAGAAGGCTATAAAGTTAAAGAAATTTTAAAAAACAAAATTTTTACACCTTTAGGGGAAGAATGCGATAAGCTATTTACATTTGAAATTTTTAAGAATCAATTTAATGCTTTAACTTGGCTAATTTGTAATGATTTTTTGGAAATTAAAATTGCCATTAGGGCAGGGAACATTTATCATGAAAAAATTGGATTTTTTAAAGATTCGGAAGGCGATATAGTTGTATTTCAAGGCTCTTCTAATGAAACGAGTATGGGTATTTGCTATAATTATGAATCAATAAATGTATTTAAAGGTTGGCTACCAGAACTGGAAAGCCACTATTTGCCGCACCAAAAAAATTTTGAAAGATTATGGGAAGATAAAGCTAAAAACACAAAGGTAATTGAAATTAATGATTTAGCAATGGATTTTTTTTTGCAAAGAAATGGCAAACCAATTTTGCCGAGTATTGAAAAAGAAATAATGCTTTGGCAAGATCAGTTAAAAAAAGACAATGAATACGATTCAAATATTTCAATAGTAAAAAATAAAGGGCCTTTTTTGCCAAAACATATAGGTATTCATAAATTTTTGTTAAAAAATTATCAGCTAGAAGCGTTAAAAAAATGGGGTGAAAATAAATACACAGGAATTTTAGAATTAGCTACTGGCGCTGGGAAAACGATTACTTCAATTTCAGGTGCAGTTCAACTATTTAGTTATATTGGTAAAATGTTTTTAATTATTAGCGTACCATATATAAATTTGGCAAACCAATGGGTAGAAGTTTTAAAAAATTTTAACATTTTCCCTATACCATGTTTTGAGGCAAAGGAAAAATGGCTTAGTAAAGTTCAAGACAGAGTAAAAGATTTTAATTTAGGCATGTTAAATTTTGTTTGTTTAGTAGTTGTTGAAAAAACAATGACTCAAGAAAACAATTTCTTTTTGAATGAAATAAATAAAATTAAACCAAATTTAACCGAATTTGTTTTGTTTATAGGTGATGAGTGCCACCATCATGCTACCCAGAAAACTTTTGCGGCATTGCCAAAAATCGCTGACAAAAGATTAGGTTTATCAGCAACCCCTTTTGATGATGAAGAGTTTGAAAATGAAAAAATGGATATAACTAAATTTTATGGTGAAGTGGTTTTTCGTTATAGCATGAGTGATGCTTTAAATGACAAAGTTCTTACGCCTTATTATTATAAAGTAATACCAGTGTATTTGACAGATGAAGAGCAAAGTGATTATGCTTTAATTACTCAAAAAATTTCAAGCATTCTTAATAACAAAAGTATAGAGCAAAAAAGTATACTTAATAGCCTATCTCGTAAAAGGAATAAGATTATAAATGGTGCGACCAATAAGTATATTGCTTTAGATAGAATTTTGGCTGATTTTAATAAACCAACAAAACATACTTTATTCTATTGCGCAGAGGGTGAAAGTATTTATGAGGAGTTAGTTGATAGCCATATCAATAAAGTTGCAGGCATTTTACAAAATAGGAGTTGGAAAAGCAGTCCTTTTACATCGCAAGAAGAAACTTTTGAAAGAGAGCAAATAATGCAGAATTTTAAATTCGGGCATATTGATGCTTTAATTGCAATGCGCTGTCTAGATGAAGGTATTGATGTACCTGTATGTAGTACAGCATTTATACTTGCTAGTTCTAAAAGTAATAGACAATTCATCCAAAGGCGTGGGCGAATATTAAGAAAGTACCCAGGAAAAGATTATGCATATATTTACGATTTTCTAGTTTTGCCAAATGCTTCATTTGAAGAAAATACATTCAGCAGAAACATTGTAAAAGCAGAATTAAAAAGAATAAATGAATTTACAAAGTTGTCTGTAAATAAGATTGACACATACAATGAATTAAAAAATATTGTGAAAAAATACGATCTTACTTATATTCTTGATTAGGCTGCCACAGATTTTGATCAAAATAGTACCCTTTATTTTTTAAAATTTCATTTATTTTGTAGGTATTAAAGCTATATTTTACATGAGTTTCACAGTAACTTTTAATTTCATCAAAAGTAAAGCTTTTTTTACCTTTAACAAATTCTAAAATAGTTTGGTCTAAATTTTCCCTGTTATGTGATGCCCAATTAATCAAACCAAAAAAGTGGCCCCTAAATACTTTAAATCTCTCATCTTGTAAAATAATACCCCAAATTAAGTTTGAATTTATTTTTTGACGATATTTATGAAGAATAAAATTATCTAGTTCTGAAAAGTGTATGCCTTTATTTTTTACTAATAAAGTGTTTATTAGATAGCACACTTGTTCTTCCCACTCTGATTTTTTTAGTTCAAAATCACGATTTATTAACCCCCATAAACCAGGCGCAACTCGTGAAAATACATTGTTTGGCCTAACACTTCCTTGAAAAAACTTATTTGTACCTTTTTCCAGTTGAATTTTTGCTTCCAATTCCTGAATAGTAATCGGCCTTTTAGCTTCAATTAAAATTTTTGTAATTAATTCATCCGTCTGAATTCTTGCTGATTGTTGATTTGTATTATTTTTGAATTGCCAAATAAATTTTCCAAGATAAAAAATATTTTCACATTTGTGCAATATTATTCCTAATGTATATTTATTTAGATTATATAAATTTAAATGTGATAGCTTTTGAATTATTTCCTCTGAATGCCATTGTTTGCCTGTGTCCAACTTAAAGATATTTTCTGTACAAAAGTTAGTTATCAGTTCAATCTCATCAGAGTTCATATGAAAATGTTTTGAAATACCATACACACCCCTGTCAAATAACTTAAATTCATCATATATATTTAAGCAAGTATGAATATTTTTCTCAGAAATGTTAGGATCATATTCCAGTTTAAATAGACTCGTTATAAATGAGAAATGAAGAGGCACTAAGCTTTTGTATAAAATATTATAAATTTTGACTTTTAGACTTGAGCCAATTGAGATAAGCAATAATTCAGAATTTACTAAATTATAATTTAATTGGCACTTTATTTGATGTGACAATAGATTTTGTAATCCAAAGTTGGAAATAAGCTTAATATTTGCATTAATTAGATCTTCTACTTCATCATAAGTTATTTGAGATTCAATAAATTGTTCTAGTTGATTAAAAATTGATGATTGTAATTCTTGCCATTGAGTGTTATCAATCGATGATAAGTATTCTGTATTTTCTATTGTAAGAATTTTAAGTTTATCAATCTTATTTAAAAGAATTGTCTTGATGATTATTATATCATTATCTTCAATTTTTGCCCAATTTAATACATTTAAAATGTCTATAATTGTAATAGGTTTTGAATTTGTGCTTAACAATTTATTCAATGTGAAAGAAATATAATGCCACCAAGTATAGGAATTATTTATTTCATTTATTAATGCCTTTTCAATTTGACGCACTCTTTCTCTCGTTATACCGATTATATTTCCTGCCTCCTCTAAAGTTAGGGCCTTTATTACTCTTAACTCGCCTACTTGTTTAAAAATAGGTTTTTTTATTGATAAGTAATCGTTAAAGTGTTGAGATAAGCTTTTTTCAATTGTTAATTTTAACAATTCATTATTAATATTATTTTTATAATAAAGCGGTTGTTGAGTCGCTAACTTAATTAACCATTCATATAGTTTTTTTTCTGTACTCAAACCCCAATTTGGGAAATTAACCCTTTGATTTTGTGTATAACTAATTATTTCATTAATTTGCAAAATATTTTGTTGCTTTGCGAACGAATTAATACGAGCATCTTCAATAAACTCACAGATACTATAATCAATAACCCAAGATGGCAGGAAATTTTGAGCTATATTAGGTAAAAATATTTGATTACCTATTAATGAAAATGTTTTCATAAAAATATCAACTTCGGCTTTAGTGGCATTTTCAATACTCATTTGATTTAAAAGATCAGATTTTGACATAAAGCTATGATTTTCTATAAGATTGAATGCTGAACAAAATGCATTAAAGTCAAAGTTGCTAAATGTATTTAATATTAGCATTTCATTTTCATCTGAAACTTTTAATTGATTTTTATTGGAAAAGTAGTCCTTTAATTGTTGAATTATTGATTCGTTTTCATTTTTTATAAAAACAGAATTAGTTTTCGTTAATAAATAGCTTGTTAATTGAATGTTTAGTTTTGCATTAGCGAGAGCACTTAATTTTAGGATATTACTAGAATTTGAGATAAAATCCCACCATGTGTTACAGCCAAATTTTAAAAATAAATTTCTCGTTATTTTAGTGGTATTGAATGAGTTGATATCAGTATTTTTTAAAATTTTAATTGAATTTTCTGTCAAATAGCTTTTGTTTTTTAATATATTGTATTCAAAAGAATGTGTTTTTTCATTCGATAGCTCATCAATTTTAAATTTTAAATCTTCTAAGCATTTTCTAAAATCGTTTTCAGTTGAAACGCCATATGCCTTTATATTCATTCGGCCTATTGTGCCTAGGTTCAAAAATTCTAGCACTGATTGGCAACTACTATTTTCAAAGGCATGTATTAATCGCACATTTCTAGTGATTTCATGCATTTTGATTTGGTTAAGCATCTCCTCATTAGCTGCCAACTTTTTATTTTGTAAATTTATTTGTTCTTTTTGAATATCAAAATTTTTCATTGCTAGCTGAAGTGCAATTTCTGTAGATTTACCATATGACCGAATTTTCATTCGATTTAATTCACCTAATTTTATAAAATCATCAATTGATTGACAACCCGAATTGTTAAAACAATTTATTAGTCTTACATTTTTGGTTATGTCTTCAATTCTAAGTTGGCCAAAATTCATTCAAGACCTCTTCGTTTTCAATAGTATAATTTTTATTATTAATTCTTGATATTAAGCCTTTTATGATCTATTTAAAAATAAATAGAATTGTTTGTTTTGACCATTTTATTTGCCATGGTTCAATTTTGTATTAATATTTTGTATTGAAATAGTGAAATTGCTACCCTTGAAAAATGATAATTTTCATGACATTGTTCTTTGATTTCATATTATAGTATTTTCCTGAGACTTCAATTTTGGCATTTTCATACATAACACCACAATATAATATGATTACTTTGAAATTAACCAGTTTCAATTGCTTTTACCAAATCTAAAAAAAATTCCCTGCCATCAGCATATCTTCTATCAGGTTCATGTTGTAGCGCTTTAATCAGAACATTTTTTAGCTCATGGTTGGAATTGGTCCAATCCTCATTTATTATTATACCTTTTGGATGTTTGAAATTGACGACTGCCCAAAATATCGATGCAAGTTGAAAAACATCTGATTGTGCTTGAATTTTGCAATTATTACCAAGATAAATATGACATTGTTCTGGTGACATCCAATGGATTGGGCCTATTTTTTCACCTATATTAGTTAAATCTAATTTTTGGTTTTGATCTATCAAAGTTGCCAAACCCAAGTCGCTTAGAATCCACTTTCCATTTTTTATTAATATATTCTCTGGCTTAATGTCACGGTGCAATGCCTTTTTATGCAACTCTTGAAGTGCACTTGCCAAACCTCGGAATTGGTTAATGTAGTTTGAGTATCTTAATTCACGCCATTTGTTATATAAATATTTAGAAAGTGTTTCCTCACAGCACTCCATAATAATATAAGGTTGAAAAATACTTTCATCATTTTGTTTTAGTTCAATCTCACCATGATCAATAATCGGCATTAGGTGATCATGCGAAACTTCATCCAAGATTTGTGCTTCTTGTAGGAACCTCCTTTTGCTGGTAGTGTCGGTACGAGTTAATATTTTAATCGCTAAATTATCATCTCTCAAATTACTTTGACATTTAAAAACAACTGAATTACCACCATGACCAAGTACTTCGTTTGATAAAGTATATATTTTTTTTAAGATTAATGGTGTAGAAAAATAATAATTACTTCTAATTTTAAGTTTTATTTCTTCCAAAATATAACCTTTATAGTTAGTCTAACGGTTCTTTAATTTCAAAATAATCTTTTTTTGCACAACTTTGGTGTGCCCAATAAATAGTATTTATTTGAAAAGGCCCTAACTTTGGCCAAAACATTAAGAGGTTCTCATTTGTTTCTTGAATACAAATTTGGCACTCTTTGTTAGGTGGACAAAAATCGGAATTAGCATACCTTAAATCTTCCCCAATTGAATAAATTCTCTTCATTGCACGCGATGTGGGCACTGCATTAAAATAAGTACCTGAAATTATATCATAAAGAAAATCTGTTCGCCATATTCTAGAAGATTTTGAATTAGCGTCAGATAAACACTTTGTTGCGAATATTTTAATTTCTTTTATATTACAATTTGGTCCCTTTAAATTGCTAAATAAAATTAAATCTTCTTTTAAGAAGCCAATTTCTTTTCCTTTAATCGAGCCCTCTTTTTTAAGTGCAGAATTGATTGCTAAGAACAAAGAATAAAAATCAGCTCGCTGCTTAAAAACTGTTTTATATATTGGATCTTCTTTAGTAAAAAGAAGGGCAATATTTGTGCAAATATTTTCAAATACCAACTTGATTTCATTTGAATTTGTTAAATTTTTAAATTTAAAGTAATAAGCATCTAGATCATCTTTTTTTTCCAAAGGTAAACCATCATTTAGCAATGCAGCAAGAAGCTCAGATATATACTCGATATCTGACATTCTGCGCCTTGAAGTAGGTGTAAAAAGTTTAAAATCTTCGAAGATTTCCCATGCGGCAATTTCTTCAGCCAAATTAAGAAAATCACCTGGATATTCTGCTTTTCTTAGTTCTTGATCGTTTAAAGTCATAGTGTATTTATTGACTCTTGCGTATACTTCTCTCACCTCTTTTTCTTCCAGATCGTTTGCTTCATCAATAACTAAATTATAGTTTAATATTATATTTTGAGCTTCATCTGGCAATTGACTAAATTTCCTACCTTTATAGCTACCGCTGTACGGGTCCCCTAACGTGAATTCATCTCTTAAAAATGAAAAAATGCTTTCAAGACGCTGTTGACCATCAATAATGATTCTATGAGTTTTTTGGTCTCTAATTTTTTTATTTACAAGTATTTTAGGTATTGGGTAATTTTGCAAAATAGAGTCTATTAACATTATCCTGGCATTCTGTGGCCAGATATAATTTCTTTGATAATCAGGTATCTCGATTCGTTTATCATTGTACAAATCGTTTAAATCAGCAATAGTTGAGTTAATGCCAATATTCCAATTTTTTTTCATGCTTGTATAATCCCGCTAAACATATTATTATAAATAAATTTAATAAAATGCAAAGAATTTTAAATGGTTATTTACACAATGAATCAAATTTTTCCCGCGCTTTTTATAATTAAATTTAAAATCAATACATGTATTTTTTAACATAGTCTAATTAATTATTAAAGATTGAATATTTTGCTAATTGATTGAGTTGCTCAACTTTTAGTTAGTAGCCATTTAATCGCTCAATGCCATATTAAGATAGAGCTTGGAAGAAGAGTATTAATTTTATCAACAATGAGTAAATTTGCTGTCGTAATTTCGCTGACTTGCTCTCTCACTTGAATCTTGAAATTAATCAAATTCAATTTGGAAATAAATTGCGATAATCAAAAAAAAACTTTTTCATTTTATATTAAATATGTCAAAAATAAATCTTAAATTGATGGTTATTGTTTTATTAATTTTAATGATTTATTCTGGACCAACTTGAGAAACCGTCAACTTCGGTAAATAATTTACTCAAAGTTTTTCCAATAAATTTTATGGCCACTAAGGGCTAAAAAGTGGCCATCAAAAGGTGTTATCATAAAACATTTTTTTTAGTAGTTCATTTGTTAATCGCGTCTTTGTTATTTTTAACTTTTGATTTTACAAAATATCAAGCCTGCATGTCGTAAATGAATTTTTAGATGAATTGAGATTGTAGACTGTAGACTATAGACTGTAGACTGTAGACCATAGATTGTAGTTTAGAAAAGATTTATGATTAGCTGAAAGAACTAAAACAAAGGGGTAGGCAAGGCTGTTAGCGCACCCAGCGAGATGTTAATTTATTTGAGAACTAGGAATCGCACTTACAATGAAATATCACTCTAAACGATATGTCTATTTATTTCTAAAACCAAACCGTAGAGACGCAATGCCTTGCGTCTCGAAATTTAGAGTGGCAAGAGTCGCGGTGTAGCACGCCTCTACTATAGCGTGCGTTTCGGGGCACCCACGAGGGCGGTTCGACGATTCGAATGCCCCTACAATTTTTTTTGTTTGGCTAAATAAACTAATTTGTTGCCTGTGGTAAACTATGAAAAAAAAGTTATTCACGGAGAAAGAAGAGTTTAATCACGGAGAATTTAAAACAATAAAAGCAATACAGTTGCTCGTTAACATTCGCAATAATCTTTAACCACTGAAAATAAAACAAAGAGTATTTATAACTTTTGAATTAGATCTATCAGCTTTTTCTTTTTCTGTGCATTTCAGCTTTTTTCAGTGGTTAAGGTTTTTCTATTATCCTAGCTGCAAGCAAACTTTTTTCACGCTCGATTTCGTGAATTAATTCGGCCTCAGTTGGCAGAAAAGGCATATATTTAGCAGCAAATAAATTCTTGCTGTCGTTTAAGATGCTGTATTTTACGATCGTTTCTTCTTTTTCGGCACAAAGAATTATTCCAATCGTTGGATTGTCGTTATCTTGCTTTTTTAAATCGTCAAACATCCGGATATACATATCCATTTGTCCTGTGTCTTGGTGGCTTAATTTTGTTGTTTTCAAATCAAATAACACAAAGCATTTTAACTTGTAGTTATAAAACACTAGGTCGATATAAAAATGACTTGTCTCTGTGCTGATTCTAAATTGCCGGCCTATAAATGAAAAGCCTTTGCCTAATTCCAACAAAAAATGCTGCAGATTATCAATTAAGGCAACCTCTATTTCCTGCTCACTTGCTTTTGTTGGCTCAGGAATATTTAAAAACTCGAAAACATAGGGGTCCTTAATAAAATCAATGGTGTTTGAACTCTCAAGTTCTTGGGTGTTTACCAATGCTTCTTGTGTGTTTTTAGTCGACAACAACCGCTCATAATAAAAGGTGGATAGATTTCGCTCTAATGTTCGCGTACTCCAATTTTGTTCTGCACATTCTTTTAGGTAATATGCCCTAGCATTCGGATTTTCAACTCGCATTATAATTCGATGATGCGACCAGCTTAAATTGCTACGCACTGCGTAGCAATTTGAAAAATCAGGGTAAGTTTCATAAAACTGCCTAAAATTACGAAGGTTTGCATATGAAAACCCCTTTCCGAAATCAGCGGTAAGTACTTTTGAAAGATTTTTTAATGTTGTATCACCGTAAATAGCTTTTTTTGCACCTTTTTGCTCTTCTTCTACAATCCGCTTGCCAATATTCCAATATGCTTCAACCATAACAAAGTTTACAGAGCTATAAGCCTTTTGTCTTGCCCACCTGAAAGATTTGCAAAACATCTTTATAAAAAGACGACTCTAATTTTTCAGGTGTATCAGACATCAATCAAACCTAATTTCTAAAAAGTCTTTTTAAATCACTGAAAGATAAACTGCCAATAAATACAATCAAGATATAAAAAGGCAAAACAATATCTTCAATATATCAAAATTATTTAAATTTTCTAGCTTTAAGTTCTGCAAAAGCCATTTCGGCAAAGGCATCAAATTTACCCTCATCAATATCTTTTTCGATTTGCTTATCCCATACTTCAGCATCAAATTTTTCGTACCAAGCACGAAATTCACACAATTGATCTTGAGGTAATTGAGCAATCATTTTTTCAACTTCTTCAACTGCCTTTGACATATGCACTCCTTGCTTTTTACTTGATATAAAATTCAAAAGAAATTAATGTATACTGTGTTTATTGTATATTTTTTAATTTAAAAACCAAACTAGATTTACCATAGAATATTGTTTGCAGGCTGAAAACCGCAAGAAAAATTTCTTAATTCAATAATTAAGGCTAATGTAAATAATAATTTACCCAATATTTTATGAATGCTGCATGGGTGCACCAAATTGGCACTCGGTTAAGGAAATTAATGGGTAGCCAGACTCGCGAAGTGTCGCACCACCGTTGTCTGGTAGAGTAGTCGCCTATTAAAGCTTCACAAATCTGCATCGTGAGACGAATGCACCCTTCGGGAAAACTTTTTAACCACTGAAAAAAACTGAAATACACTGAAAATAAAACAAAGAGTATTTATAACTTTTGAATTAAATCCATCAGCTTTTTCTTTTTCAGTGCATTTCAGTTTTTTTCAGTGGCTAATTATCTCTTCTTGCAGAGTCGCGCTGTAGCACGCCTCTACAATATGACATCGGCATTTGGGGGCATCCACAAGGGCGGTTCGACGCTTCGAATGCCCCTACAAGACATGTATTTAAAATATTTTGTTGAAGTGTGGGAGTCGCACGGCAGTGCGCCTCTACAAATTATAGTCTCTTTTTTCTATTTCAGTGTATTTCAGTTTTTTTCAGTGGTTAATTATCTCTTCTTGCAGAGTCGCGCTGTATGGGCGATTCATGAATCGCCCCTACAATGTTTTTTATTTCGTGCCTGTTAATTTCTACAGTCTACAGTCTACAGTCTATGTTCTGCAGGTTAGTTTTCTAAAGGTACGATTTCGGGTTCGGTTTCAGCCCAAATTAGATTTATGTATTTGGAATCCATTTCGAACATGAGGAGCGTTTTGGTGGAAGCAAAGCTTTTTACCAACTCATTCGATGGGATTTTTCTTAGCTCATATTTCTCGTTATTTAAAATGATATAATGACCTTCTCCGATTAGGCCATTTCGTATGGCATTGCCTTGTTTGTCAATTTCAGGATGAGGTGTATTTGTGATGATGTTGTCGATTACGACTTCCCCTTGACGATTGATGATAAAGACTCTGTTTTTCCAACTGATTAGGCAATACCCATCGTTAAAATCAGACAAGAGAATGGTAGCATCGTCTAAATCT